>Ga0181612_106702_pt1 | contig 10009 bp, 6 predicted proteins | sample HoacroProtozoa21_FD_119630 | JGI IMG/M metagenome (GOLD analysis project Ga0181612, IMG submission 119630) | Hoatzin crop microbial communities from Cojedes, Venezuel. Combined Assembly of Gp0051906, Gp0051904, Gp0051908
CGCCAGAAATTTTTTTCCCCCCCTTTTTTTAAACCTTTTTAAATTATAAAAAAAAAAAAAATACTCTCAGGTGAAAATTTTATTAAAAAAAAAAAAAACCCAAAACCTTTGGGGGGGGGGGGGGGAGGAAAAAAAAGAGAAAAACAGGAAAGAAAAAAGCCCTGCTAATGTACATAGCCACACTATGTCACAGCACACAAATAAACAGCTTACTGGTTTCAGGAGATATTTTTTTCTGTGACAAGAAGTTTCCAGCTGGTTTTGGTTCTTTAATTTGGTTGCTACTGGTTGACCATATGAAAAAGGTTTAAAAACCTGTGATGAGAATGAAATGAACTAAGGAAATCACAAATCCTAACATCAGTACTAATATTTTCAGCTTTTGGGTGTGGTGTGCATGCGAGACAACCTCTGAGATGATGCCCAGTTACCCAAGAACCGAGAAGGATTTACACCACCAACCACAACATCTCTTTTGAAACAGTTTTGGTCTGTCAGGTATTTCACGAGGTATATTTAAGAGTCTCTAAACACAGATCTGTACACGAGACCTCTATGGGCTGAGAAAGAGCCATTATGTTCTATCAGATCAATAATCATCACAGTCTCATTTATGTCCTCCGTGTGAGCAAGGCTTCCCAGAGGTGTCACCAGGCACTGTTGTCCTAGGTCAATGTGCAGTCTAGGAGGTTTTACTAAGCCTCACGTTTTGCTCCTGTCCTTGGCTGGAAGCCTTGCCTGGCCTTTCCAACCACTGCTTCTCCCTCAGGGAGAAACGTCATCCGTTGTTTCCCGCACCACGAGGAGCCAGCTGCACCTTCCCACCACCGCTGCCCTTCAGATGCTGCTTACCTTGGGCCAATAAATCATATTCCAGTCCCAAGTATGCAGTCGCATAAACACCGGAGGTTCTTTATGCATCTGTATCTTCTGAAGCATCCTTTCTACCCGGCCCTAGGCCAGGTAAGTATTCCTGTCCAGTGCAATGTTTATAAGCACACATTTCATCTGAAGTCACTGAGATTTAAACACTTTCCCAGTGACAGCCCATCTCTATTTAAAAATTTCTCTAAAAATAAGGAGAATTGTATGCATGTACGCATTTACATATATTCTTGAAAATTACCCATTCCAAAATAATCATACAGGCTTCTAAAATACATTAGTTATAAATTTATCTTGTTCAAAACCCACAATACGGTCTTTAGAAAATAAGGCAAACTGGAGGATGAAAAGATATGTTTAAAAAAAAGCCACTCCAACAGAATAATTGGCTTGTGGAATAATATTTTGCAACCTGTGTGGCCTACGTGGAATAAATAATGGTTCAGAATAAAAGACACAGTTGGCAGGTTTAAGTCTGAATTCTCCTGTTAGTGAGAAAACCATGTCTAATGAATGCTGAAAGAAACTTTAGGTCACATCACACCATCAAGCACGCTGATAGCTAATAAAACAACTACATCTTATGAATAAAAGGAGAAGAAAGTTAAGTTAATATTCTGTTATCACTCCCCCCTCCAATTCCATTATAATTACGAAGTATCCAGTGTATTACGATGCTTCCCATTTCTCTAGCAGATGTGTAAGATTAAGCTCAAAGGCAAGGTACTCAAATTACAACGTTTAAAGTGAGAGCACATCAATTTGTGGTTTCCAAGTGTACTATGGCTGGAGTCATTTTTACGGTTTGCCACAATCTAAAAGGGAAAGGGGGCAAAATATTTATGTAGGAAATGCCCGCTCTGCATCTCATGTCACTGTTGTTGGGATGTGTCATAAAATTCAAACACAATTCTGTGACAATTAGCTTCATAGTAACATATTCGAAATACAGTGCTGCATCCTATGCCAGAAACTATTTTCTGCTTCAGTGTTTTACTATGGATGTACTTTTTAAAGGAGCCAACTACTTTAAACCAAAGCTGCTTTATTTATTCCCCCCCCCACCCCGTGGAAAAGTAGGACATCAATGTACTCAGTTGCTACCCACTAGTATTTTCCCATTTGTGGAAAAAGAGATGTATTATGAAACAGAATCACCAAAGCACTGCTAAAAAGTTCCATTTCTTCATACGCTTCATGTTAGGACTTCCATAAAATACTTGTTTGTTTTACCAGCCTTCTTGATGATTACCTTTAATTAAATTTGTAATTTAATTCTCTTTTTTCTCCTTTTGTCCATCTTTGTAACCTGGCTAGTGGCAGTGAACATCTAAATTGCAGCTTTATTTACAGCTACTTTCATGTTTGTTTCTCAAGGATAATGAAATGAAATGCCTTCAGCAGCTCTGCTTTCACAAGAATTTTTTAAAGCAACTGTGTAAAAAATCATAATATGGTAATTAAATTAGAGGCATTATCTTACTTCTTTATCATGATGCTGATGCTAATGAACAAGTTACTGCAATGTTACTTGCTTGGCCAAAAAATAATAATGGCAAAAATTTTTGACTGAATATTAACCTGACACAACATTTACAGAAATCAGTGGAAAATTTCTTTTGAATCAAATGAGCTTTGGCTATTTTTTTAGGCAGCATATAGTTAAGAATACATAAAATATTTGCATTATTTTATGGAATTGTTTTTTTCCAATTGCCAATCACACACTAAAGCATTAATTTCAACAGCCTGAGACCTGGGGAAAGGAAGAATTCATCAACGGGTCAGATCTGTATCACCAGTAAACCTGTGGCTCCGACCCTGGAGTTTCCTCTCTTCAATACACACATAATCAGGCATAGCAATGTACACCCAGAGAAAACATTCTCCCTTTCCCTCTTGTTGTATTTTTAAATTCAGAGGGAAGAGGGCTTTGTGTGTGGATAACTATTTTTGCCTTCATATTCCCCATCTCAAGATGATTTTCAGTCAGCACGATATTACAAATCCTATTTAACTATGCTTAAGATCTCTCATTTAGAGCTAAGTGGAAGAAGAAAAGGCAAAATTGTCTTTGCAGATGTTAAGAAGAAATTCATTGCAAGCAATCATCATTTAATATCCAGTGCTGACTTTCTGAACAAGTGATTTCTCTAAATAATAAATCAAATGAGTTGGCACTAGCAATAATATCTTCGAATATGAATGAGGAAAACAAGAATATTAAAACAATAGAAACATTAACATACAAACTCCTGCTATTTACGGGAGGGAATGGCAGAGAACAGTGTGAAAAATAGCTGTTGCTTTTATTCAGTGTTGTTGCGATCTGTCAGCAGCAGAGATGACTGCTGTTATGGAAAGAGAGCCAGGTCCTTCCAGACGCCAGGTACCCAGTCCCTTACATCTCAGCCTGCGGCCTTTATTCCTTAAAGAAGAGTCAGCGATGCTGCTGAGCGGTGCATCGGACCGGGCTGTTTTCCTACCCTGCCACCGCCAGCAAGTGCTCACTGCCGTGGCAGGGTGGGCCAGCGGGACGTCCCCACCACAAGCCCCCTCTGTCCCCTTCACCCCGGAGTCTTGCCCCAAGCTCTGCCGGCGCTTCCCGAGAGGATGTTCCTCTGCCTCATGGCCGTGTGGATAAAAATCTGCAACCTGCAACAGAGCCGCGAGCGCATATGGACCCCGGGAGCGGTGTATGTTATTTTGTCACTAACACGCGCCGGCGAGATCACCTGGCAAGTATCGAGACCTCTGAAGGTTTATTTTATCTTTGTCTGCTGTTGCTGCAGGGTATTAGATCTCGTACTACACAGTTGGTTACCCTGTTAACCAAAAGGTGCCACATAAGAAACAAGATCTGGGTGCAGGTTTAGCAAACGAATTCAGGTCATAGATGTGAAGTCCACACCGGGGGAGAAAAAACAGCTGTCTCCTCGCTATTCAAAGCTGATGATGGTACTTTCCAGGTGTCTGCATGCTGGTATAAGCTACGCAGAACTTGGGAAATAGGCAGTGCTTTGGTCTAGCTGGATTTTAACAGCACTGCTATTTCTTTGGTCTGTTTTGTATTTTACATGTGTATTTTGTATATTACATTCTAGATTAATCACATAACTTATGAAAATGGCATTGCCTTAATACATCTGCCATATTGACTAGCTGCATAAATATCAGAGGAAATGACAAATGACAGGTGAATTTGCAGGTCGAAGACACAAGTTCCAAACAAAATGATCAGCAACTTCTAGACTAGCCATCAACCATTTAACTGGTTGAACTACCTGTTATGATCAGTGTAGCCAATTCCTTCAGAACACCATGCTCCTGTGTGCCTTGACTTTCACAAAGATACCTGTTACGTCTTCTGCTACGCATCTGGATGCCAGCAAATGTAAAGAAAGATATTACGGGGACACTGGTAGCCGGGGTTGACCTAAACTCATTGACTGCTCTTGTGTTTGGGCTAGATTGAGGTTACACCTTGAAGCCATCGCAGAAAAGGAAACACAAAGTGATGTGCAGACAACCACCGCATAGGAACAATCTGGGTTTTCTCTGGGAGAACAGCGTTACAGAAAGACAAAATGACTTCACGGAGGTCCCAGTGAAAGCCTGGTGTCACCTCTAACGAAATCTTCAAAACAGTCCTTGGAACACCACGTTACCCATGCAAAAATGCGGTGGCTTTGAGAATAGGAACAAAACCCCTTACTTACTACTTGGGCGTCAAGAAGTGAGAAACTGTTCCGCAGATAAGTGCCGTTTACCTGAGCCGACCGACACGTCCCTGATGCGCTGCAGGAAAAGGGCCGGAGGGCACCCAGGCAGCCCTGCCCCGCTGCAGAGGCTACGCAGCAGCAGCAGCGATGGTGCTTCCCAGCTCTGGGGGCCGCGCCAGCCTCGCATTTCTTTCTGACTGACCCAGACCTCTCTGCTGGAGCTAGCACAGGTGGGGAAGCTGACTACTGCCTACTCTATCGCTAACATGAAGGTGGTGTAGTTTTAATTCCTGTTGTTGAGCTCTGTTTTAGTGACCTTATAGCAGTTCCTGGTACAAGAGCATTTTTTTTTATTATCAACAAGTGATTTTAAGGACCCTTGAGATAACCGCACTTCATCTTAATTACATATGAAGTACATCCACATCCTTGCTATGCTTCCAGCTTTATTGGAATTTGCTGTGGCTTTCTCCTTGCCTTCTTGGGGTATTGCCTACACAATTCCACCTAATATGGATATGTCTAAAAGATAAAAAATGTAGGACTTTTGAGTAAACCGCAACATCCTAACTTTATTCAGCATCAGACAGTAAGGGAAGATGTTTTATAGCAGCACATTCCTACAGGCTGATGTTCCGGACCCTACAATCAAATGTGAGGCTGTATTTGGAAGCAATTGTACCAGATGGCTGCATATTATGGAAGGTTCAGTGCCACTAAGAAATTCAGGATGATAATAATAATTAAAGAAGGACTTCTTCATAATTTCGCTCACGGCAAAAATATGGTCTTTTTAAAGGTGATGACCAAGTATTATTCAGATTTTAACAGCCACTTGGGAAGCTTGTTTAAAGTCAGGCTACAGCAGCATGCGGCTACATCTAACACTCTGCCTTGTGTGTGTAAAGCAGCAGGAAATCTTCAGTCTGAACGGGATGGAGGGCAAACAAGGCAGTGATTCGCCAAAGCTGAAATCTTTGCTTTGTTGTACACTGTTCTTCTGAGTGTGCACAGATCATCATACTGAGTAGCTGCTGAAGGCTGAAATAAAAAATTCTTCTGGATGGCATTCCAGTTTAAACGCTGCTTTTTCAGTATGCACACATGCACACACAGGCAGAGAAAATACAGCAAGTCCATTTTTGGAACACCCCCCACATCATTTCAAGACAACTGGGACAACAACGGTTTTGTTGGTGAGTCACATGAGAAAGTCTGCTCAGGAGGGACACAGCAGCCCTGCCACAACGAACAGAGAGGAGGGCTCACTTCTTGTGGGGCAGATGTTGCCGTAGCCATAGATGTGGACACAAGTGAGTGCAGAGGAGAGGGTGGTGGTGGATGGATATGTCATCTCGTAGGCTGTGCACACGCCCTTCACTCTGGGAAAAAGCAAGCACCAGCACTGGGATTTCCAAATCCTACTATGTACCTACACATATTGTTGAAGACTTTGAATACTTGCACAGGGGATGTTCCTTCCGTGGCAGAGGAACAAGTGTTCCTCGTCTGCTGTTCACAAGCACTGTGTTACGATATTCAGAAGGGATTTAGAAGGTAAATTAACAAAAAATTGCACATACTTCATGCTCCGAGATTGAACTGAGCGTTCAAAACCTTAGCAAATGCACTTACTGCATCTGAACTTCAGCCAAACTGCAGCAATTTATCTTGCAGATACATCTCCCAAGATGTGCTTCTTGTAGCCATTTTGCATACTTACCACTGCTTTACCCAGAAGCACATGAAAACACCTTTTAGGAGAAAGTTAGTCAATGCTAAAGTGATAACAAAACTCAGTTAGGGGCAGAGAACTAGGAAAGTGACTTCATGACAATAACATGGAAAGGGTATTTTAGACTCTTCCAAGACACCTGCTGTAAAACCACAGAAGAATATAATTCAGATCATGTCATGCAGTTCCCTCTGAAATCTTGAGCAACAGCTCTTCCACTCATCACCCCACTTGAAGTCACTGCACCACTCACTGGCCACCTCCATGCAGTGATGCCTAACAAACTCGAAGTTCATCTTCAAACATCCAAAGTAGCAGAGCATCTATCACTGCCTCCCAGAGATTTGCCTTTTTACGTATTTGCTCTCCCACTACCAGAAAGTTTGACCCACACTAAAGTTTCCTTTTGAAATCTTTCATTGGTACCAGTCTTATCAACAGCTATTATATACATTCAGGACTTACCAACAAGGAGGAGAAAAGTGAAATAAATACAGTGCAAGGTTGAGGAAGAGAACAATACCAGTCATTTAAGTAATATTTACATGTGATAGTATCAGGCTTGTTGTAGCCATAAACTGAACAACTGATCCCAAAGTGTAAACCTTTAAATGATTACATGACGGAGAAGTGCAGGCAGATACAATTTAATCAGCTGAGACTAGATCCAGCTGAGGTCTGGTTGCTTAGATTGCTGGTACCTACTTACATTTATGATGTATTTGAATAAAAACGGCTGAAAAAAAATCAGGCTAGATTTTGCCACAGGTAGATGTTTAGTAGGGGCCTAATTATCTTCCTTTGTGAGAGAATTTCGATTAACCGCCTTCATTAACTCTCTCCTCCAGAACACAGTGTCTAACGTGAAGGCTGGCCTAGCACCATGCGGCACCATACTGAGGCATATCCAGAGGTGGAGCTTTCAAACCTTTCTTCCCTCGGAGGCACGTGCAATCTGTAGGTGGCCATTTCTGCAACCAAGGTAGTTAAATGCAGTTCAGGGAGCCTGCGCCACGTCTGGTAGGGCCCCCTTCGGGGATAGAGACGTCTGCTCGTGGGGGCTCCATGCAAACTTCCCAGGTGCTCCCTTCTCTGCCCCCGCCCCCGCCTGAAGCAGCGGCAAACCCACCCTAAAGTTGAGAAGACAACATCTCGTGAAAACAATTTGGACACCAAGGCTTTATGAAGCAGACAGGTTTACAAAGCCGTTTCTTTTCACCTCTGTAACGATCAGGAATCAATTGCACAGCGTTCTGCTAATAAATGGATGTATTTTCACATCACTCCTTTCCTTGTGCCTTCCCACTGAGGAAGATGGAGCTTCCCATATTTTAGAAAATGCTTCATGTATGAAACCCATTGTCAAAATTGCAGCTACCTGGGGTTTCGTCAGAACTTGCTTCTTAAATTCATCACCTGCCCCCAAACTTTTTAAAAAACTTTTAAGAAGGTGTAACAGTTGCAACTCACAGTTTACATGTGGTACTGACCACCTTTTTCTTTGTTGCACCAGATCTCCAGTAAGCAAAGCTTCTTCTATTTCTCATAAATGTACAGCTTGCAATAGGGTACAGCTGTGAGATATCTTTCTCAGCAATATTGATGGGTTGATGTCCTTTTACAAACAAGTACTTCAGAAAAGACTTAGCTGAACAGTCCCAAATGTTTATATTTAAAATACAGAAATTCTTGAACTGTATTTACTTCATATATATTTTTATGGAAAACCTGCTTATTTAAATACACTGCACACACTGAATTTCCTGGTTATGAAAAAAGTGAAGAAAAATACTATTTGCTTTTAGGTAATCGGATTCTGTGGGATCTAATCCTATATCCTATTTATGGCTGTGCTAGCTATTCAAAATTAAAATGAACCTTTCATCCGTGTGTATCATAAATGGGCATTTATCAGGATTATATGATTTTGCAATCCATCTGAATATGTAACCAGAATTTGTTTTCTTTCTGTTTCACTATGTAATTACCATGCAACAATAACAAAAGTGACATGTTTGAAGAACAGATAAAATGCTGTAAATTGGCCAGTAATGGTGATATTTCCTCATCTTCTGAAAAACCCATTTATTCTCTCTCTCAACAAATCAAGGCATTGTCAGCCCATACTCATCTTGTGGCCAGAGGGGCCCTACCAATTTCTAGATGTAAGTGAATACTGGAATGCAGATGAGGGCTACTAACTAAGGCTTTCAACCCAGGCAGCTGGTCTTAGCTTGCCTCAATTTCTAAATCATCCATAATGGGGCCAAGACCTCCGAAGCACTAAAAAGAGCGAGCTGACATGCTGGACAAACTGTTAATTTTTTCCTGAAGAAGCTATATTGCACATCTGTCACTGCTGTGCAGACAATTACTCACCGAGTCGAAAAAAATCTGCTGCTTGTTTCTAGTGTAGTTGTTAACAGGCGTAATGGAGAAACACAAGAGCGTGAGAGCCGTGACAGGAAGGCTTCTCGGCCTTCTCCCTCGTTTTGTAAAGTTGTATTTAGAAATTAAAACATTTGAAAGCATTCACGGTCCGTGGAGTGCAGGGTCTGAACTGCTGCCATTAAACCCGTATGTTAGGTCACCTGATATTCTATTGCTGTATTAGAGGTGCAAGTTGCAAAAAAAATTTTGTACTTCAACTACTAACTGCCTTGGAAATCTGCCTTTCTAAATTCTTGCTTTGCTCTGGAACACACACGGGTAAGATTTTCAGACACCGTCATTGCAAAAAGAAAAACACAACATGCAAGACAGATGAGAACAAACCTACTGAACGTGCTATTTTTCATGCTACATTTCTTAAATACCTATTGAAATTAACATGAAAAAATGCCCAATTGTAAAACATCCATAAATTTTAGCCCAAGAGGTGCTCAAACCATAATTAATAATTGTTCTGAGCCAAGTGCGGAAAATGGTTGCCAGAGGTCCAAAGCTGGGGCAGCCAGTCAGCCAGCGCTTGGCCCTGGAGAGCACGGGGAGTAGAGCACAGGACGACCCAATGGGTATGAGAACTATTCTGGTGGGGGCTCATAATAATATTGATCAAAGTTGGTAAAGGAATCCATAAAAATCACAACCTTCAACCACAATAGCTACACCGGTCATTACAAGTTTAGCGTAAATTTGCATAAAATATCAACCACAAAGAGGCTGACCGAGGGAATGAGTTTACTATTTTAATTGCTAAATCAACATACAGAATGATGAAAACATCAGCAAGCGCTATACCAAACCTTCCTGGTGGCAGGAAAACCTTGGGACGGTACCTGCTGCTGGTCTGCAAGCTTCTTCACACTGGTTTAAGAGGTTAGGTGACTCAGGCGCCGACCAAAGCACGGTTCCAGGCCCAGTTCTGCCAGCCCCAAACTTTCAGAAGTCTTGACTCAGAACTCCCAATCCATCAATTCATAATTTCAATTTGAAATAATTAAACACATTAAGAAAATAAAATATTACCTTCATGGTTCTTGTTCCCTTGCTCTGGCACAGGAACATCAGGCATGGGTGATGTACTCCAGGTGAAGCTTTGCAAGATAATCACAGAATCACAGAATGGTAGGGGTTGGAAGGGACCTCTGTGGGTCATCTAGTCCAACCCTCCTGCCGAAGCAGGGTCACCTACAGCAGGCTGCACAGGACCTTGTCCAGGCGGGTC
>Ga0181612_145206_pt1 | contig 10009 bp, 9 predicted proteins | sample HoacroProtozoa21_FD_119630 | JGI IMG/M metagenome (GOLD analysis project Ga0181612, IMG submission 119630) | Hoatzin crop microbial communities from Cojedes, Venezuel. Combined Assembly of Gp0051906, Gp0051904, Gp0051908
ACTGCAGGAAATCTTCCAGATAGAACACTTCGCTGAGCGAGCGCGCGCCATAGAAATAGTGCATCTCACGGTCGCGGCAGTTGAGCGTGCGCGTCATGTGCATGATTTGCGCGCGCAGAGGTGCCATGCCGGCTCCGCCACCAACCCAAATCATCTCTTTCTTGCTGTCGAAGATGGGGTGGAAATCACCGTAAGGTCCGCTCATAATCACCTTGTCGCCCGGCTTGAGGGTGAAGATGTACGACGAGGCGATGCCTGGCATGACATCTTGGAAGCCCACTTCGGGTTTCGGCTTGAAGGGTGGGGTAGCGATGCGCACGGTGAGCATAAAGCGGTCGCCCTCAGCGGGATAGTTCGCCATCGAGTAGGCACGCACGGTCGGCTCGGTGTTGACGCATTTCAGCGAGAACATATTGTATTTTTCCCAAGTCGGCAGGTAGTCGCCGAGCGACGCTTTGTCGATGTCCTTGTCGTAGTCCATCTCGTAAGCGGGGATTTGGATTTGCGCGTAGCTGCCGGGGATGAAGTCCATGTGTTCGCCCTCGGGCAACGCAACGATAAATTCCTTGATAAACGACGAGACGAGGTTGTTGCTGATGACGGTGCACTCATACTCTTTTACGCTGAGCACGCTTTCGGGCACTTGAATCGACATGTCGTCTTTGACCTTCACTTGGCAGCCTAAGCGCCAGTGGTCTTGTTGCTCCTTGCGCGAGAAATGCACAGTCTCGGTAGGCAGGATTTGTCCGCCGCCCTCGACAACTTGCACTTTGCACTGTCCGCAGCTGCCTTTGCCGCCACATGCGCTACTGAGCATGATGCCGTTGGCGTGCAGGGTGCTGAGCAGCGTGGAGCCGCTTTCTACCTCCAACTCCTTGGTGCCGCCATTGACATTGATTTTCACTTTGCCGGACGGAACCAAATAGCGTTTTGCCACAAGCAGCATCGCCACGAGCAGCAGGGTGATAATGAGGAAGATAATCGCGCTTGAGAGCACGGTGGTTGTGGTATCAATTAAAATCATCTTATTATTAGAGTTGAGATTTTAGAGTTGAGAGTTAAGATTTTTTCCCTCGATTTCTGAATAAGAAAAATAAAAAATTCTGCGAGTTCTGCGAGTTCTGCGCGAGGGCGTTATCTGCGTGAGAAAAGTTATAATTTAATGCCGAGGAAACTCATGAAGGCGATGCCCATAAGACCGGTGATGATGAAGGTGATGCCGATGCCACGCAGGGGCTTGGGGATGTTGCTGTAAGCCAGTTTCTCGCGGATGGCAGCCAGACCTACGATGGCGAGCATCCAGCCGATGCCGGAGCCGGCGCCATAGACGGTGGCTGTCCACGCGGAGGTGAAGTCTTTCTGCTGCATAAACAGCGCGGCGCCGAGGATGGCGCAGTTAACGGCGATGAGCGGCAGGAAGATACCCAACGACGCATAGAGCGAAGGGGAGAACTTCTCCACAGCCATTTCCACCAGCTGCGTCATCGAGGCAATCACCGCGATGAACATAATCAAACCGAGGAAACTCAAGTCCACGTCAGCCAATGAAGGACTGATCCAGGTGAGCGCGCCCGCTTGCAGCACATATTTGTCTAACAAATAGTTGATGGGCAACGTCACCACGAGCATAAACGTTACGGCTATACCCAGTCCGAAGGCGGTTTTCACGTTTTTGCTTACCGCCAAAAACGAGCACATGCCCAAGAAGTAGGCGAATATCATGTTGTCGATGAAAATCGACTTAATAAACAAATTTAAACTTTCCATTTCTATTAGTTAGGAGTTAGGAATTAGGAGTTAGGAGTTGTCTCGCGTTAAAAAGATTCTTAAAAATCCGCGACCGCAGGATAAAAAATCTTTTCAATCCACGTGATCTGCGAGAGATTATTGTTCTTGCAGGTCTTTGTTGTGTGCGCGGTGAGCCCAGATGATGCACGCCACGGTAATCAACGCCATCGGCGGCAAAATCATCAAACCGTTGTCCATGTATCCGTGGTCGTAACACCACTGCGGAATGACCTTGAAGCCTAGCAACGAGCCCGAGCCGAGCAATTCACGGAAGAACGCGACGATGACCAGCACGATGGCATAGCCCAAACCGTTGCCCACGCCATCGAGGAACGACGCCCAAGGACTGTTGTGCATAGCGAACGCCTCGAGGCGTCCCATGATGATGCAGTTGGTGATAATCAAGCCAATGAACACCGATAGTTGCCGGCTGACGTCGTAGCTGTACGCCACCAGGAATTGCTGCACGATGATGACCAGTGCGGCAATGACAACTAACTGCACGATGATGCGGATGGTTTGGGGAATCGTCTTGCGGATGAGCGAGATGATGACGTTGCTGAACGCCACCACGACAATCACCGACAGTCCCATGACGATGGCGGGCTTCATACTCGCCGTGACCGCCAAGCACGAGCAGATGCCTAAAATTTGCACCAGCACGGGGTTATCCTTGCTCAGCGGATTGAATAGTGCCAATTTGTTTTCTTTCGATAACATCTTTATCTAGTCTAGTTAGGAATTAGGAGTTAGGAGTTAGGAGTTGTCTCACGTTAAAAAGATCTTTAAAAATCCGGAGCCGCATGGCTTAATCATTAAGATTCGCTCAATCTGCGTGAGACTGATCCCCGTGTGAGAGGCGTTTGAAGAAGCCTTGGTAGTAGCCCAGGCAGTTTTGCAGCATGTCGCTGACGCCGCGGCTGGTGATGGTCGCCCCGCTGATGGCGTCAACATAGTCGGCACCATCTGTGGTAGGTTTTTGCCCTTTCTTGACCACTTCCACACCTTTATATTCTCCGTCTTTGTAGAGTTGTTTGTTTTGGAATGTGGCGCGGAACGATTCTTCCTCGATGCGCGCGCCCAAACCCGGCGTTTCGCTCTCGTGCGAGAAGTTCGTGCCGAAAATGGTGCTGCCATCGCTGTTCACCGACACATAGCCCCAAATCGGGCCCCACAAACCGGCGCCATACACCGGCAGGATATACTTGGCTGAGCCGTCGGCAAGTTTGCAGACATATACTGGTAATTTGCGCTCGCCGTCGGGTAATTTCACGTTGCTTTTCATCTCCACGTCGAAGGCGCAACCGGCGGCGCTGTCGGTGACGTTGCCTTCGGTGTCAACCAGTCGCTCACCAACGATGAATTGCTCGAATTGCTGCTTCACATCCGCGTCGGTGGCGTTGATGCCCACGGCGGCGAGGATTTGCTTGCGCTTGTCGTTGGCGATGTTCTCGTCTTGTTGCGGCTTTAATGCCATATAGATAAACGCCAACACGGTGCCCACAACAAGCACCATCACGGCTGCATAAACCACTTGATAGATATTGCTGTTTGTCTTCATCAATTAATCTTTAAAAATCCGTACCTGCATAGTAATCTTTAAAATCCGCGTGATCTGCGTGAGCTTATTGATCCCCGTGAGCGCGGCGCGCGCGACGTTTGATGTTCAACGAAACCACGCAGTGGTCAATCAGCGGCGCAAACGCGTTCATCAGCAGGATGGCGAGCATTGCTCCCTCAGGATAACCGCTGTTGTAGGTGCGTATCAAAATGGCGATGATGCCAATGAGCAAGCCGTAGATATACTGGCCCGCCTTAGTGCGTGCGCCCGTAACCGGGTCGGTCGCCATAAACACTGCCGCGAAAGCGAAACCGCCGTAGCAGATGTGCTGAATCGGGTCAAGCATCGAAGCAGGGTAGGTGGCTGAGGGGAACGCGTGCACCAATGCCGCCATGCCCAAACCGCCTACGAACACCGAGCACATAATGCGCCACGAAGCCACGCCCGTGAGCAGCAACAACGCGCCGCCAATCAGGATGCAGAGCGTTGACACTTCGCCCGGCGAACCGGCAATGAAGCCCATAAACGCGTCCCAGGTGCTGATGGGCTCGCCGACAACGCTTTGCAACTGCACGTTGCCGCCCATCGCGGTCGCCACTTGTCCCAGCGGCGTCGCGCCCGTGAAGGCGTCAACCACGGTTCCGCCGCCCATGCCAAAGGCAGAGTCGGTTTTGACAAACACGTCGTCGCCCGTAATCGCAGATGGGTAGGCGAAGAAGATGAAGGCGCGCGTTACCAAAGCCACATTAAATATATTCATACCCGTGCCGCCAAACACCTCTTTCGCGAAGATAACCGCGAATGCTGTGGCGACAGCCGTCATCCACAGCGGCGTGTTGATAGGCACAATCATCGGGATGAGAATACCCGTAACCAAGAAACCCTCCTGGATCTCTTTGTGGTGAATTTGTGCGCTGATAAACTCAATGCCTAAGCCCACCACATAGCTTACCACAATCACCGGCAGCATCGCCAGCAAGCCGTAAACCCACATCGTCAGCCAGCCCGTGTTCGGCTCGCCAATCGCGGTGTAGTGCTGCAGTCCCACGTTGTACATGCCCCACAGCAGCGCCGGCATCAATGCCACCACGACCGTAATCATCGTGCGCTTCAGGTCGTTGCCATCGTGGATGTGGCTACCACTGCGCGACGTGGTGTTCGGCGTGAACAAGAATGACTCAAACCCTTCGTACACCGAGCCCAATTTGGCTAATTTGCCGCCCGGCGAGAAGGTGGGCTTCATCTTGTCCATCATTTTTCGTAATGCTTTCATTTATGTTAGTTTTGAGATTTTAGAGTTGAGAGTTGAGATTTTTTTCTCAATTTCTGCATGAGAAAAAAATAAAAATTCTGCGAGTTCCGCGAGCTCTGCGCGAGATTATTCCATCTCTTTGCGGAGCTTGTCTAAGCCCTCGCGCACGATGCGTTGCAGCTCCAACTTACTCGTGTCGGCGTATTCAGCCAGCGCGAAGTCTTCCGGAGCCACTTCGTAGATACCCAACTGTTCCATCTTCTCCACATCGCCCGCGATGATCGCTTTGATGAGGAATTCAGCGTAGATGTCCATCGGCAACATCGCGTCGTATTCGCCCGAGCGAACAATCGCACGCTCGCCGCCTTTGATACGGGCGTCGAACTCCGCCGGCTTCTTACTGCCGCGCAGCCATGCCGGGAATAGGTGGTAGATGCTATAGCGTTTCGGGTTGAGAGATGCCCATCCCATAAATTCGTCAGCTTTGCCCACCTCCGGAATCACCGTCACATGACGATAGGGGGCGTGCAGCCAGCCGTCTTTCGTCTCTTTAATGCCCGTCAAAGCGTTACCGCTGATGATGCGCACCTTGCTGTCATCGACGTTATCCACCAGGGTGTTGATGGGGCATCCCATGATGGCATGCGCGTAATGGGGCGTGCCAACACATTCGCCGGTCACTGCCACCAACGTGTCGTGGCTGACCTTGCCCGTGCTCAGCAATTCGCCCATGCGTGCCAACGTCACGATGTCCAACGCCCACACGACTTCGCCCTTGTTCACCGGCTTGATGTTCGCGATTTGTACGCCAACGTTGCCGGCAGGGTGGGGACCCTCAATCACATGCATGGTGGCAGCCGGCGCATCGATGTTTATACCCGCGCGCACGGAGATATGCACTTCGCATTCACCGATGGCTTTCAGTGCTTCTACACCTTTATTTATATATTGCGCTTTTTCGCCGACCACGCGCAGCAGGTCCGGAGCCAACGGCGCGCTGTCGAACGCCGTCACAAAGATGTCGCGCGGCTTCACATCAGGGTTGGGCACGACGTCGTAAGGACGCTGGCGCATCATCGCCCACAGACCGCTTTCGCAGAACAATTCCTTCGGCGCCTTCTTCGTATCGAATTCGTAGGCACGCTCTTCGCCATCGCTCTCGATGATAATCGCCTCGATGTGACGCCGTTCGCCGCGTCGCACCTCCTTTAGCGTTCCGCTGACAGGCGAGACTAATTTCACCTGCTCCAATTGCTTGTCGTGGCAGAGCGCTTCGCCGGCACGTACCGCTTCGCCCTCTTTCTTTTCCATACGAGGCACGAACCCCGTAAAGTCATCGGGCACAACGGCGTACAACTGCGCTTTCTGTGCTTGCGTTTCGGCTGTGGAGGCGTCAATCCCGCCCATCATCGGCAGGTCGCGCCCCTTTTTCAGTTTGATCGTTGACATATCTTAAAAATAACTAATGAGCCATGCGATGCCCTATGGCATCAGGTTAAGGTTGACATTAGGCTGTCTTATTCCTAATTTTCACCGCAAATTTACAAATTTTTCCTTATACGCAAACAAATCCCATGTAGAATAATTGCCAAAAAAACATATTGAAACAAGAAAGGCGCGAGAAATTAAAAAAAATCGAAAAAAAAGCCGTTGAGTTTGCATTTGTCAAATATTTACGATATCTTTGCGTTAATTTTTTGTGAGAAAAATTGTCCCTTCAAATTGAAGTCGCTCGTTTTTTCTTCCGAAATAATTGTAATTCAGGCTGATAGGAAAGCGTCTCCTTAAAGCGCCCCTGTCGAGAATGTGACCATTACGATAAATATAAACTAAAATTATAAACCAAATTATTAACAAATTTTTTTAACTTAAACTAAAAAAGTTATGGCTGAACAAACAAACATTCAGAAGCCACAGCAGGCTCCCGAGACGAAGCCTAAGGCTGTCGCTCCCGCAAAGAAAGCTTCTAACAAAGAAGTAACCAGTGGTGTTGGTGGTATCAAAAGCGCATCGCTTGTGATTTTGGTATGCTTTATCGCTGCAGTATGTATTTATCTCTTCGTATTTGGCGCTCCCGGCAACTTTAAGGATGCCGATAAGGCTGTGCCCATCAACCTGCTCGGTACTGTTTACAAAGGCGGTATCATCGTGCCTGTGCTGTTGACCTGCCTTCTCACCGTTATCGTTCTGACCGTTGAGCGTTGGATCGCTCTGAGCAAAGCTTCCGGCAAGGGCAACATCACCAAGTTCGTTGCCAACGTTAAAGAAGCTCTCCGCAACAAAGATATCGAAAAAGCTGAGCAACTCTGCCGCGACCAAAAGGGTACTGTAGGCGCTGTTGTTTATGCAACCCTCCAAAAATACAAAGAGATGGACAAGGACAACGTCCTGCAAAAAGAGCAAAAGCTGACCTCCATTCAGCAAACCCTCGAAGAGGCTACCGCTCTGGAAATGCCTTCGCTGCAGCAGAACCTGCCTATCTTGGCAACCCTCACCACCCTGGGTACCCTTATCGGACTTCTCGGTACCGTGCTCGGTATGATCAAGTCGTTCCAAGCCCTGTCGGCTTCGGGCGCTCCTGACTCCACTGAACTGTCCACCGGTATTTCGGAGGCCCTTGTTAATACCGCCTTCGGTATCGCTACCGCAGCTCTCGCCCTTATTGCTTATAACTTCTTCACCAACAAGATCGATAACATGACCTATGCTATCGACGAACTTGGTTTCTCGATTGTTTCCACTTTCGCCGCTACCCACTAATTAACGGCAACACACCCTAACAAACAATTTTTTAAGTTATAAAGTAATATGGGAAAAGTCAAAATAAAGAAAAAAGAGACACGCATCGACATGACTGCGATGAGTGACGTGACTGTTCTTCTGCTGACTTTCTTCATGTTAACTTCAACTTTCCTTCAAAAAGAACCCGTGACGGTTATCACCCCGCCCTCTGTCTCAGAGGAAAAGGTGCCTAGCGAGAACCTCCTCTCGGTGCTCATTAGCCCCGAAGGCAAGGTTTACCTCGAGGTGCTTGGTGATAAGGACTCGACAATGAAGAGCGAGGTCGTTCGCGAAGATATTTTGAAGAACATGGTTGCCCGTTACAATGAGTTGCGTCCATCAAATCCCGTACAGTTCACCAAACAACAGTACGAGACTTTCAGCAAACTCAATGCTTTCGGCATGCCAATGAAAGATATGGCCAAATGGCTGGATATGCCCGTGGACGAACGCGACAAGCAATTGGAAGCGGGACCGGGCATCCCTATCAACATGAACGAAGACGCCAGCAATCCCAACGAATTTCAGATGTGGGTGCAAGCGGCATACAACTCGCTTGACGTCAACCTGAAAGACGCTATTGTGAAAGGTACGGGTATTGCAATCAAGGCTGATCAAACTACTCCTTACAGTGTCGTCAACGTCGTCATGGACAACCTCCAGACGATCAAGATGAACAAGTTTAGTTTGATGACTGCCCTAAAATCTGAGGAGGACTAATTATGGCTAACAAAACTAAAAGTCGTCAGAAAAAGTTCGATACCCGAATCGACTTCACCCCTATGGTGGATATGAACATGTTGTTGATCACCTTCTTTATGTTGTGTACCACGATGATCAAGAGCCAAACCCTCAGCATCGCGCTACCTACCAACGAGAAGGTCGAGAAGCAAGACCAGAACAAAGTAAAGCAAAGTGAGGCTGTCACCATCATCATCGATGGCAAGCTCGACGACAAGGGCCTTTCCAAGCCCGACGAAGGTCTGCTTTACTACTACGACGGTATGCCCGAGCCCGAAAAACTCCCCGGCGAGAACAAGATGAAACAAATCTCGTTCAGCAGCGCCGACGAGACTATGCCCGCCATCCGTCAGATTCTGCGTGAACGCAACGAAGATGTCGTTAAGAATGTCGAAGAACTCAAGAAAAAGTGGAAAGCCCACGAATTCAACAAGGACGACGCCCTCAACGACTCTATCTTCAACGCCGAACGTAAGAAAGCTCGTAACGATTCAACCGTTAAGCGTCCTGTAGTCATCATCAAAGCCACGCCCAACGCCAGCTATGCGCACGTCGTTAGCGTACTCGATGAGATGTCGATCAACGACATCAGCCGCTACCAGATCGACCGCATCAACGAAGTTGACTCCGCTATGATGATTCTTCTGCAAGGTGAAGCCCTTAAGAAGTAATGCGTTGACAGATATTAATAACTCTTTTAGAACATTTTGTTACTATGGCTAAAAATGTAGATCTTTCATCGCAAGAATGGTGTGACATAGTTTTCGAAGGCAAAAATAAAGACTTCGGAGCCTATCAAATGAGGCGTACTTCTACGCAACGTCACAACAAGGCTGTCATCTATACCCTCATTGGCGCTATCATCGTTGCCGCACTCGCTTTCGCCGGCATGAAGTACTCCACCTACCTGGAGCAACAACGTCTCGCCGCGCTGCAAGCAGAGCAGGAGCAAGTGATGGTCGAAATGCCCGAAGAGGAGCAAGAACCCGAACCCGAAAACGAACGCCTCGAGCAACCCAAGCCCGAAGTGCTTCCCGAGGAAGTGCTCAAGTCGGTGAAGGTGACCGAGTTGGCTATCGTTGAGGACGAGAAGGTTAAGAAAGAAGACGAAATCAAGACCCAAGACGAACTGAAACAAGAGACCACCGCTTTCGGTCAGAAAGACAACGACCAAGGTACTGAGGACCGTAACGTAACCCGTACCCTCAAAGAGGAAGTAGTGGTTGAGGAGAAACCTGTGGAGAAGCCCAAGGAGAAACCGAAAGAGGAAATCTTCAAATCCGTTGAGCAAATGCCGCAGTTCCCCGGTGGCGACGCCGCGCTGATGAAGTGGCTGAGCTCGCACATCAACTATCCTGCAATGGCTGCCGAAAACAACGTTCAGGGTAAGGTTATCGTGCAGTTCGTCGTTGACAAAGCCGGTAAGGTAAGCCAGGCTAAGGTGGCACGTTCGTCGGGCGATAAGTCCCTCGACAACGAAGCGCTCCGCGTTTGCCGCTCGCTGCCCAACTTCACCCCGGGTCGTCAGAACGGTCAAGCCGTTTCGGTTTGGTACACGCTTCCTGTTACCTTCAAACTCGAAGGCGCGAACTAATCACGAACCGCCAATACAAAAAAAGCGAGGTCATTCACTGACCCCGCTTTTTTTCTTCCCTCCCTTATTAAACCTCCCGCAGATTTACGCAGACTATCACAGACACCTCCGCAGACAATATTTTATTTTTTAGTCAGCGGGAGGAAAAGAACGCCGGAGGCGTTCACCATAGCGAAGCGTTTACGAGCCCCAGGTTAGGGCTGCGAGCGCCAGCGAGCAGACCGCACCTGGGGTATAATGGATATAGGGTTGGTACCTCGAAGAGGTTCACTTTTGATGTGGGGGAGGCGAA
>Ga0181612_163021_pt1 | contig 10009 bp, 10 predicted proteins | sample HoacroProtozoa21_FD_119630 | JGI IMG/M metagenome (GOLD analysis project Ga0181612, IMG submission 119630) | Hoatzin crop microbial communities from Cojedes, Venezuel. Combined Assembly of Gp0051906, Gp0051904, Gp0051908
CCCCGGCACGGTGCGAAGGGGAGAGGGGCGTCCCCCGTGTCGCGGCCACCCGTGCCTGCGCCGCGTCCCGCCGGAGAGATTCAGCGCTGCAACACGTCGGCACTCTCTCTTCAGACCAAAGCCCCGGTCCACCTCCCCCCCCCTCCCCGTTCTCCTCCTCCCTTTGAAAAGTGTCAGTAATTAGCGTTATGCCAATCGTCCCACCCTCCCGCTCATCACATCAGACAGTCTTTGCCGTCCGAGGACGGATCCACCAACTACACAGGTCTCCCCGCCGTGCCGTGCCCCCCCGACCACCACCCCCAGTCCCGGAGCGGGGACGGCTGGACGCGGGGAGCCCCAGCGCGGGGCTTCCAGCCGGGCGGGGAGCGGAGGGAGCGAGGGCCGGGGGAAGCAGCGCCGATGGCTGTGCCAGCCGATGTCCCGCGCTTGGCCCCCGCCTGCCGCGGGCCAGGGAGGTCCGGGAGAGCGAGGAGGAGGAGGAAGAAGAGAACAGGGCTGCAGACCCCGCTGGCTGGTGCAGATGGTGGGAGCTGTGGCTAAACGGCTGTTCCACCGGGGTGGAAAGGGGGTCTGGGGTGTCAGCTGGTCTGCAGAGAAAAGCGCTGACAGCTCTGGGGCGGCGGGGGGCCGAGCGAGCCCCTGCCCACTGGCACGGCTCTGCCTGTGGGCCGCAACTCCCCACGCAGAAGAGGGAAAGTGGGAGGTGGGAGCAAGGGAAGCAAATCACCCGCCCCCAACCCGACGGATGTTATTTCTGGCTTGGAGTCGGCTCCTTTTCAAACTACGCTGCCGAAATGTTTAGGAGATGACATTTCATTTGTGTAGGAGCAGTGACGTAGGCCTCAGCCAGAGCTGATCCATAAAATCACGGGCGAGGGGATTGCACAAGTCACACGTTTGTGGCGGGCGCTGCTCTGCACACACAGAGCAGGGCCAGCCCTGAGTCTGCACCCTCCTGCTGCTTGTAAAGGAACAACACGGTATGGGGAACGGGAAGGACCCCAGCCATCTCCCTAGATCGACTGGTGCAAGAACAGCGGCCCCAGGTACGTGGCATCAGCAGCACGCCTGCCGCCTCTGGATCTTGCCGTTGCTGTGCACTCGAAGGGATGCACTGCCCACCTAATGCCATCCTCCTACAGTGAGGCTGCAGCTGTGACACGCAGAACTTGTCCTTAACGTTGTGGTTAAAGTTTCTCCAGTCCCTCTGGACCCAGCAACAGCTCACTGCTGTTCCTGAAGACCTCTGCCTGTCCAGAACCCCTGTCACCACAAAGTAAAAGCTACCGTGGGGCTAGCAACTGCCACTGCTTAGCCAGAGTATAGTCCACCCAGTCCCATTTATCTTCTCAGCCTTGCTGGAGACACTGTTTAAGACCTAGTCCTTGTTCACACCTGGATCAGCCTCTCATTTGTGCACCATCATCCCTGACTTCATGACCCAGCCACACCAAGAAGGGACTCATGGACACGTCTCCTTTCCCAAATCCTGCCAGCACAGGGCATTGCTTTGTGTCCACCACATCGTGCTCTATCACCTCAAGAGCCCAGCTGTGCTGGACATGGCACGGGATGTGATAGGCTCCATGTACAGTTGTGTTCACCCACACTTTCTTTAGGGCAGTGCTTTCACCACCCCAATAGCAGGTCTCTCCTGCCCTGCAGACTGAAGAGCTGCTACTCACAACTAAAATCACCCTCTGTGAATATCATCCAGACCTGACACACTCAGGGACAATCCCAGACATTCAGTTCAGACCATGTCAGCAAGACTACCCCAGGCCCTCATTTCTCAGACAGATACCCACAGGAAGGGCTGGTGTTACTAAAGAAAATCCTAAAAAAACTTCATCAGTTCCTACTTTTTACTGTTAAATAATAGGACGCACAGCTGAAGTCCCACTGATGGTGTGGGACTGCACTAAAATCTCTCCGCTTCGGATCTCCCAGCCGCTGGCAGAGGCCTCGGGGCCAGGGAGAGAAGCAGCACTGCTCTCTAATCCCTTTCCTTCTCTGGAAGACAAAGGTAACGTGAGCAACACCCCCATCTCCTGCACGATTCGCGAACTGCGTGCCCATCACCGGCACGCAGAAAATGGGCTTTTCCAGTTTGTACCATCCCCGTTGCAGGAATACCAGGTTTGCTTTAAAAACCTGGCTCTTGCATGACACGGTGAGTGAGGATGTCACTCAACAACCCTAGGTTTGCACAGTCTATATCCAAAAATAGAAATGGATAGTCCAACACAGTACCCATTACAGGCTGTTTTAATCCCTAGTCTAATCTATTACAATCTGCTTTAATCCCTACCCAGCTGCAAACATCCATTCAAAGAGGCAGGGGTTGGTGTCGTATTCTGTTGGACCATGTCGATTTTTAATTGATGTAAGACAGCCATATGCCATAACACCAGGCAATGAAGTGGATTTCTAAGTAAGCAAGTAAGTAAATGTTCTGGAAGGCAAATTGTGGCACAAATATAGAGTAGCAGAACATGCCTATAACCAAGGGGGAGCTGGTTCAATTAAGGAGAGAAAGACAATTGGAGGAGTTATGTTTGTTTGGAGGGGATGATTTGGATCGAAGAAGTCTGATGACACTATCTAAAGAAAGAAACAAATAGAGCCTGATAATCATTTCATGCCAAAGCCTTCTGAAGCAGCATTGATCATTGGGGGTTTCATTTTTTTTTTTCCCCTGTTCTGTGACTTTCGTTCGGAACAAAAATAATTATGAAACCAAAGGGTTAACTCCTATCACATATCAATAACTTCATCTTCACTACCTCCACTGCCGGTTGTAGAACTGCTCCCCACTACCGCATCCCTCCTGTTTTTCCCAGCTCTGCCCATTGTTGCTCCATGCCCCTCTCCTGCAGGACTGCACACACCCAGGCCTCCCTGGAGGCCCAGAGCATGTCTCCCAGCCACTGTCACCCCAGGAAATTTCTGAGTGGGAGCTGGAACTTCACTTGCTACAACCTTAAAGAAAGGGGGGTGGGGGAGTAGGAAATGAGATCATAAAAGGAAGATTTAAAGTGGGGAAAAGAAGTAACGCCACAGCTACACAGCACTCTCTTCACACAGATACACGCTCCCCTGAAGGTCTCCTGCACTACTCAAGCCCTCCCAAGGGAGGAAATCCCACATGCACTAAGAGAAAAATCAATGCTTGCTTCAGTTCAATTTAACCTCTTTATTACGTGTGAGACCTGTCACCGGAAAACAAAGCAGCTCTGTGATAATGCTGTCTTGTTTACTGAGGAAAGGCCTGAATCCACCTAAATAAAACCCATTAAAAGCTGAAGTGTCCCTTTATCCTACTAAATATCCTTTATCCTATCCAACTAAATATCATCTGCAGGCAGGGCCCCCACCATTTCTGCTGGTACAGGACTACCCCCGTTATGGGACAGATTTTCCCCCAGCACAGCCAGGCAGGGTGTGCAGCAGACAGGCTGCCCATGAAGCACAGCAGGCCCGTGGCAGGGAACCTTCAGCATTGTCAGACTTGCCGCGAAGCTCCTAAATGGGGCCGCAAAAAGACACTGCGCAGATACTGCAAGAGGAAACCTAGCTCCTGCACTGCACAATGCAGCGGGAGCCCAGCAGACAAAGCAGGCAACATGCATACCGCATACCAGCACGGCAAGGGAAGTGTTTTACACATCCTGGGTCATGAGACAGCGGTGGGACTATGCGACCACAGCTGATCTTGGAGCAGGGTTCTCGTGAAGTAGTGGGTTCCCTCACCCATCACAGCACCGCTACGCTGTTGCTCAACACCATCCAGCCATAGAATGCCCCAAAGCATTGGGTGCCACAGGCCACACTGGAACTGCAGCAGGTAGAGAAGAAACCCCTTCTGCAGATCTCACCCTCAGGCTCAGAACTTCACCAGCGTGAGCAGATGCAATGCCAGGTTTAGTGATCAGCCTGTGTCCCTCCTTTTGATTTCTTCTGTCCTAACACCATGTCTGTGAGAAACAGAAGAGCCCATTTCATTCAAGAATGCTCAGAGAGGCCCACTAACTTCACCCACTAAGGCTGCTCAAATCAGGTGAAGGACTTTGTAATGCACAGAGAAGGCAAAGGTGTTTTGAATGCTCTGGGGAGATTCTGCAGGTTTTAGATCATGCTTTTAGTTAATGTTGGGTTCTGGTGTCTGCCTAAAGCCAAGATAAGAAAATGCCCTTCTGCTGATAATCAGCATCATCAGGAATGCCAAAGAGCTTATCAGAATGGAATGAGCGCATGGATTTGCAGCATATACGAAGAGAAGTTGTGCAGCACATGAGTTCACTGTGTTGAATTCTCTGTGCACTGCAGGTCCATATATTTCTATCTTGGAGACCTCAGTCAGAAATACAGGATCCCCCCTGTCTCCCAGATTTCAAATCGTCCAGGTCCACAGTAAGATTCTAGATTTTCAGAAGCATTTGCTAAGTTTTTTAAAGTGTGCTCCTTAGCATCACTTAGAAAGCTCTGTGTCAAGACATTGAAACCTGCAGCACCTCTTTGTCTTCTGAATTCAAAGAGCTCATCTAAAAAGCTCTGTCCCACTGTGCCATGTCTAATGAAGAGAGTTCTAATCATGTCTTAAGATGTCCTAATATCCAAGAACATGCTACAAGCACCAATATACCCCTTTTGGAGAAAATCTGATTAAAAACAGGGAACATGACTAATATTCACATGGTCATTGATTCAGAAAGAGTAAATGACCCTCATCTCTCTTCCTGTCCCAAGGTATGCCTCAGTCCTGCAGGTTCCATAGAGAAGAGGAATCCTCCTTACTGTTAGAAATTTTGTGCACCTCTCCTCATCTTTTCATTTCTCCTTGCTAATGACACCGCGTGCCTATGATTGTTCAGGAGTGGCTTTTGCCACTAAGAAGCAGAGCACCAATACTGCTTTGCTATGCAAAGACAGTCTTTGTGAACAAGGAACTTCCCCTCTGCTTGTTCCACTCCCTTCCTAGGGCGTAGTGGGATCTGGAAACGTTCAGGTCTTCTCTACAAGACACTCGTAACAGGACAACATTAGCTACCATTACTGTGATTTCAGGGGCATGAATTTGTTTGAACAGGGCAAGGTTTAGCAGAAACAAACTTTTGGTAGAAGAAAAGCACAGTGCTAAATCTTGCCACTGAGTAAACACCCTTCAAACACCCTTCCTGTTGTGCCAGGAGAAGGGGTATCCGCCCATAGTCCCTGTGCCTGCTGGAAGCAACCAGTGACCATCCATTTCAGCCCTGATGCCTGAGCTGTTCAGGTGACCCACATTAACAGTCACCAGCCAGCTAAAGCATTTCAGCTATTCCTTGTTTTGACAGAAACAGGTTTGGGATAATGGAGGAGCTCAGCTGGCATATCTGAAGGTGCAGTAAAAAAAGTAATTGATGACTGTACTGTCAGAGAAGGACTAGTCCCCATGACCCAAGCATACTTTGTATTTAAGCACAGGCTTTGAATTAGGGTTTAAAACCCACCAGATTTCACTAGTCACTAAGATGAGACCATTTCAGCAATGAGTAGCATTTATACAGCCCTCAAAATAGGGATCATGAGAGGTCACACAATTCATTTGCCTTTCCCTAAAACAGACTCAACTGCATTTAAACCAAAGCATAGTACAAAGTGCAAATCAAAGCTAAAATAATACGGTGAGACTCAGTTAAAAGGGAGAGATGTCTGGAAGATGTGAAATCAGCCAATGAAAGATAAATTGTGCTCTATCAGACTCAAGCTGTCCCTCCTCACCTTCCACTGCGATGGAACATCTGTTGCCAGAACCCATTTCTCCATTTGCTCAACAGGTCTCTCCAACTAAAAAGATATCAACAGCTAGGGGCTCTAGGCAAGAGAAAGGAATGGAAAATATCCCCATATTCATCCTGTATGCTGATGGGACTCCTCAAGAGCCTTCACCCTGTTCTGCCCTGAACATCTCCTTAGGGTTCACATGGCTTGTAGGCTCAGCAAAGTCAGCTGCTCCCACTTCAGTTCAAAAAGATTAAATTTCCATGACTCCCAAGCATCTGCTGGTTGGGATTCTACTTACGTACCAATCATTAAAGAAACACCAAATGTTATCAAGTGTAAATAAAGTTGTGTGGGGTGTGCACTATCACTTTTATTTTCCCAGTCCGCACCACAGAATGCTACAATACAAGACCTGTTGATTTTTATTTGACACAGATTTTCCTTCTAGAGGATTCCTAGGACTGTCTTATTGCAGAGATCACTGCAACAGTCATGACCCTAAAGCCTGTTCAGGAGTGATTAGCCCTTCAGGGCTGTACTACCAGCTGTAAACCAAAGTCGCCATAAGGCCACAAGTCATACAGCACAAATGGCAACTTGGGGGATAGTTTAGGAATGTGTCACTAGCTGCAGATGACCACGCCTTCTCCAAGTGTTCCCATGCAGCACAGCGCTAGCTTTCAGGGCAACCAGATAGCGTTGTCCTCAGAAATCCCAGCAGACTTACTTCCTTCCTTAGTCTGGGGGAGAAGCCCCCAGGGAAGAAATCCAAAGGACTTGGTAGCCTCCAACAAGGAGGGACACCAAACATCAGCCACATCCATGTCCCCACAGATTACTGGCCAAAGAAACTGCAACAACTCACAAATCCACAAGGACAGAAAACTTCCTGGATAGCCTCCAGCCAACCAGATACTGCACAGCAGATATTTTAGAAAACTATCCTGTAGAAATCAGAAACAAGACAGAAAAATGACACAAACTGCTTTCTCCCACCCTGCAGAGCACCTACTAGCAGAATGAAGCTGCTGTGGTCAGTGACACAAAAACAGTTCTCTACAATTAAGGCTTTGCTCTCACCCCAGGTACCTTTTCTACTTTGTATCCTTTTCCAGACAAATCTTTCCCTCTTCCACCCCCCTCCCCCCCGAACTTGAGACAAGCCTAAAAGGGGAAGGAGCTGTTTTTGTTTCTTCTCACTCAAGCTAAATCCAAAGCAATTTGTGTGTGGATATGTGTAAAGGCAGAATTTTCTCAGCAAGCTAGAGAGAAACAAGTCTGGCAAGGGACCCCGGCTTTGATGGTGGAACTTCACAGGAGGACGTTCAACCTGCCACAGCTTGGTGCTGTTCTCTCCCCCACAGCAAACACCAACTTTTAAGATTCTCACCTATGGCTGTTTCCTTCCCTTCTTTTAAGAACAACCCCAGACAAGACAGAAATTGAACTAAAGCACCGAGGGAAGACTTTATGCTAGTCAACATGAATGGAAGGGTGTATTTTTAGTGGGGAAGAACAAAATGGAATTATTAATATAGAGAAAAACATCAAAACTACAGCAGCAAGCAGCTGGCTGTGGGCAGATGTTTCTTACCAGGCCAGTCCTGGCAGTCCCCCAGATCTCCTGTGCACTGGTTCAGCAACAACTTACTCCTAAAAGGAGCCAGGTTGAATTAAATCTTCTGTAAACAGAGTTTGAAACATACTGAAAGGGGGAGTCTCAGGCAAATTTATGCTCCCAACACCTCTAAGACAGGAATTCAGGCAAAACTAAATGGCAGCTATTACAACCTTTGCTAGACTGTATTGGCTGATAGCTTCAGCTTACAGGGGACTAACTGAAGTTTCACACAACCACAGGAAATTAGAAAAAAATGATACCGGCCCCATGAAGAGAACAACGTGTAACCCACACACAGCGTAACGCACACTCAGTAGTGGGCCGGGCATCACTGTGGCATGCACTTCCATGATGCAAATGCCAGTGACTAAGTTAATAATCATTTGAACAACAGCAATGCCTAGAGTTCTTATCAGGCTCCAGGAACAGTCCTGCAAATGCAGCAAAGAGACAACCCTGACTGAAGTCGAGATTACGACTTGCAGACACCGCACAAGTTCTCTGCCTTCAGACAGTGCAAAGAACAGCTGAGGAGGCTGATCTTCACAAGACAAAAATGCTGCTGGGGCAAATCAGGGAGTTCATCTGGGGAGGGAGGAGAAACAACCTGCGCAGGCACTTTGGGCAGTGCAAAAGCACGCACCGATGGGTGCACAGGCAGAGGGACCAAAACCCTTCCCTCCCCTTCAAAGGTGTGTCATCCTGACCACGAGATTTATCACTCCAAACACAGAGCATATTTATTCTGTGTTCTACTAAGCGATTTAGCAGCTGCCTTCTTTTGGTGGTGGTTTAAATCTGTTCCTCAGTTTTGTTATAGGTGTCCAGGTTCCCCTGCCGTACCACAGAGACTGCTCTTGTCGTTCTCCCTTTTCTGCATCTGTCGAACTCCTGGTAATTTTAGTGGTACTTTGGAGCTGAAGAGCAATCTCACAAGGGTTAAAATTCAGGAACACAAATGAAAGTGCAATTAATAAGCCTGCTACATAAAAGTTCCTCAAGCTTCTAATGCAATCCACAAGGGCTGAACATTTTTCCGTGGGCTTACTCTACTCCATTACTGCAATAATGCATAGTGATATAGTTAGCATTGATTTGCCGCAAGGTACGTGTACTACTACATCTGCAAGCTAACAGGGAAAAAGGAGGGAGTGTCTCTCCTTGAAGGGCTGGAATTACTTAATTATCTAAGGAAAGTGACATGCAGATTTAACAGCCCAGGAAAGGGCTAGGACTGACTTCCCCCATTCCCAAGGAATACAGAATAACACTTCTCTGGTACATGACCTCCACGCAAAGCAAACACTCCTGGTTTTCTTATTATTAATTACCCCTGCTCCTTCCACTGGAATTCAGAGGTGTTGATACTTTGCATCACCCCCAGCTATGCTTGCTATTCATAAATCATCGTGAGAGGAGTTGCCAGGAGAGGAGAGGAAATACTGAAGGAAACTCGTGAGCATCTCTAAGTAGGCAGCTGCTATTCAAAGAGGCTGCAGTCCTCTGCACAGAGTCAGATGTAAACCAGTGTTTGTGTTACGAGACAGCAGGAGGCATATGCCAAAAGTGGGCAGGCAAGACAAGGAAACACTGCATTCAGACAGAAAAGGTAAAGGAAAGCAGATGGCCCTGGGGGAGCGACCTTTCATTTGCACATCCACAAGTTAGATCAGATAGTCTGATAAAAACTGAAAGGCACTGTTACCGTTATTAATCTGTAAGGGATTGACTGTAGTCCAAACAGATAGAGGTGATAGTTCTGGTGGTTAAACCAGCACTAGTCTTCACTTCAGAGCCTCGAGCTGTTTATTTAAAACCTCTTTCCCAATTTTCCGTCCATAAAATGGAGCTGAAATGGCCTCAGCACTTCAAAGGCAAAGTTCTGGACATGGTTTTGGTCATCCCATGTATCCCACCCTTTTATCTAATTACATGTTCCACAGAAAGCATTCACTCTCCTGCTCCTCACAACAGCTGCACTTAACCCATCACATGTTTTTAGAGGGGTGTCCTGAGTAAGGAATTGAGAAACATAAACTTGATACCTGAGGGATTTATCTCGACCCAGTTACTACACTGATGCCAACACTTTGCGACTGACACCACTCACTTGGCTTCTGGCTGGCAACAGACAACACTGACAGATCTGGATGAAAAAAGAGGCTGGGGGCACCTGGACCCCACTTTATCCCAAGATAGAACATTCTCTCCATTCACAGTTTTTTGTTGACTCTTTCTTAAGATCATTTCAAAGTTACAAACAGTTGAGACTCAAAAGCAAGGTTTGTTGGAAAGGAATGGCAGCTTCTCACAGATCACTCAAGGTACCTTGAGAAAAAGAGGAGCTTCAAGGCACACAAGCCCCTCGTTTGGCCACACATCATTGCCAGGTCAGTTTTCTTATTCTGAGGATAGGAAGTGTTCTCCTCCTCCTTTCCTCTGGGTTAAACTGCAAAAGGTAGAAAGGAGAAACTAAAGATTTTGGGGGGTTTTGTTCTTTTTACATTGTGGAGTGTGTGTTTTTCCTTTCCTCACATTGCACCTGTTCAATACTTCTTAACCCCTGGAAGCTTGACAGCGTGGCAAAAGAAACAAGGAAAATAACACAGAAACAGAACA
>Ga0181612_168221_pt1 | contig 10009 bp, 5 predicted proteins | sample HoacroProtozoa21_FD_119630 | JGI IMG/M metagenome (GOLD analysis project Ga0181612, IMG submission 119630) | Hoatzin crop microbial communities from Cojedes, Venezuel. Combined Assembly of Gp0051906, Gp0051904, Gp0051908
CCTACACGACGCTCTTCCGATCTTGCTGTACATGACTATTTTAAACACTCGGTTCAGTTTGACTCCTACTGTCTTGTTAAGCTAGGTTTCTCAGCATGGGTATTGATAAAGTAGGTTCTGTTCTTCTGCAGGCTAGCTCTTACCAATGTTACAAGTGAAGAATGAGCTGCACAGATGAGAATGTCAAAGGTAGATGTAGGTCTGTCACCATGAATAGATACCGGACACACTAATGTAGAAATTCTTACAATAAGGAGTTAAAGGAAGATCTATGTCAGAAAGTATGGAAAATGGATCCTCTCAGACAGTTTTGATAAAGCAGTGGTGTTTGCGAAGTGCTAGTTGATGAGATGTACGCGTTCTTCTTAAGTACCACACAGTACTCCAGGCTGAAAAAAAAGTATCAAGTAGATAAATTGGTGAACTAATTGGTCTTAAATAACCAAAACAAAACCCCTAAAGTCAATAGTAAAGAATTGATTAGTGGGCAGGGTAAGTTACACAGAAATATACAGCTGCTGGTTCTGAGGGGAGAGAAAATCAGAAGTAAAAATACTGTTTTGGAAAGAATTTTTTCCAATAAATGACAGTTGCGATGAAGAAGGGGCTGACAATTCCCAATGTCATGCTGTTGCCAAGGAATTAGTGAAGTTAATGGTACGTGGAAATAATACTGTTTGTGTTATAATCGTACCAATTGTGTCCAGACCTTCTGTGCACTGTGGTATAAGAAAATTAGTTTTAGAAGTAACAGAAGCAATTGAGAAAGGCTTATGAAGTACTTAAAACCAAGAAGAAACTTTGAAGCCTGGAAACTTAATGCAGTAGGTTAAAAGGCTCTTTCTTTTCTGGATGCTGTATAATGTTTTTCTGTAAAGAAGCATACAGACTTGAGTGATGAGAGATCTCTGTCCATGTGAATGTAAGGTGAAGCTAGACTAAGTAGGGTTAAATAAGGTAGGGGTCATGAATCTATGGAAGTGCTAGCAGAGATGCGCAAATTAGTTGAGACTTTAAATAGCTGCACATCTAGCTTCCATACTTCAGCCACCATTTCTTTTAACTCAAATGTATTTCATACTGTAATATTTTTTTGGATTTGTGTGACTATTCTCCTAAGGTATATGAATGAGTTGATCCATGTGCACTGACCTTCTGATAACCTCTTATCTATTCAGTCAGTGTATCTATTCTGATTATTTAAAGGGGATGGGGGAAGCCGTCACTACCCTTAAACTCTTAAATTGTGGAAGCAGGTCGCTTCTACTTTTGGATCTTTGTAGGATTGGTGGCTTCCTTTCCCAAACGAAGTGTTGTCCTCATCAGTTTTTTCATTTGACCTTAACAGAGTGTAATGCTTCTGCTGAATGGGTGAAGCAGCTTTGCTAATGCTCTTCCAACCTCCTTCATGTGTTGTCTGTCGTGTTCATTCTCCCCTCCCTGTGAGCAGTGAAAGTCTACAGGGCACACTTCCCTACGATTTATGTGGCACACTGAATGGTCCTGGGACAAGAGGACTGCTGCAAGAGTCTGTGTATATAAAAGTTACACTTTGAAAAAATAAAAAAGCCAGCCAAAACCCCTCCAAATACTACACTTTGGGTAGTCTTTTTTTCCAAGTTGAAAACAATAGAGCTGTTTCCCAGTGTGAGGGGTGAGATGCCAATGGCCCTTTGTAACTAGGGATTCATTCACAAGACATTTGTCTAAATCCATGACTGAAACAGCTAGAAAGGCTGTGGAATGAGTAGCTGGGTTTCTGCTGGTTTTGCTTCAGTTGCTGGGACAAAGTAATCCTGAAGGATAGACTACAGAAATGAGTACCATGACAGCAGTTGCTTTCCACTTTTTGTATGTGGCTATTTGCTTATCCTGTAGTTGGTGTGTAGTCCAAGAATCATGATTTATGGGAAGATATGCCTGTAGAAGCCTAACTATTGGTGAAATACAAAAAAACTAAAGCACCAAAACCCATTGGACTGGGGATAAGTGTATTTTATGAAGTTGAGTAGTTCAACTTTGTGTCTTTGCAACAAGTGTACAACAAAGAATTACACAATGAACTGAAACTGGCCAGTCTCAGAGATTTCAAATATCACTTAAAGCAAAGTATGCTTTTTTTCCTTAATAATGACAATCTCAAGAGAAACTAGGCTTTTTAAAGGAGTCTATATCATGTTCCCTAGCTACTGTCACTTGCTACTTGAATGCATTTTTTTCTAAAAGCACAGTAAGTGAAGCAGCATACTGAGTTAGTCTGCTTTGGGTCTGGAGATCTCTGCTACTTTATTTAAGGCTTCTTTTTGACTTGTGTGTCCCTTCACAACGGGCTAGAGGAAAAATTCTGGAGTTGTGTGCTCAGGTTTTTTGAGGAAAGTTCAAAGGAATAGAATATGTGAAACTTTATTTCCAGCTGAAATGATTTGGGTCTATTAATTTCTGACATGAAAACATAAGAATAGCTCCTAATTTAATCAATTTCACTGTGGAGATCTAGGGGGGGTGGGATACAGCAAAACTTAGTATCTATATGCTTGTAAGACACTAAACATAAGTTTGGATGTTTACTTCTGCATTTCAGTAATAATACAGAAGCTGTTAAAAAGTTACTACTAGTGATTTGGTGGGAACAAGGTAGTAATGTTAAATCATGGAAACGAGATTGTGGGTCAAATATCAAAGCTGTATAATGTACATTTTAAAGGCTTTTTTCAGATAATGGAATGCTTCATATGTACATCAGTTCAACTATCCAAGCTTATTGCAGAAAGCTAGTGTTGGAGATCAGGGAATCATATTTGTAAAGAAGGTCTGTTAGAGATGCTTCAGATCTAGAAGAGTGAATTTAGGACTTGCAGAAAACCCTTGCTGTTGGTTTGTTTACAGTAGGGTCACCAGCAGATCACAGAGGGTGGGCATTCAGAGAAACAAAGCAGAAAATAATCCACTCGGTAACCGCCCCAACAACCAACCTTCAATTTGGTAATGAGATATATTCTTTAAGCACTTCTAAGCATAGAACAGAAAACACATATTTTTAAGGTTATCAACGTAGTAGTTGGCTTTCCTTTTACTGTAATTGAGCAAGTAGTAAATGACCTATCTCAGACATGAGCAGTGTTAGAGCAGAAAACAATCAAAAACTGATTCTGGCACTGAATTCACTCAAGGTGAAAATATTTGTTACTCAGTTATCTCTTGAAAGTATAGGTAGTTCGAGAAGTATCTTGGCAGGTATCGTGAACTCTGCTATATTTCCTTTCAAGATGTGTGGGTTGCTTTCAACTTCTTGGAAGGTAATTCTGTGAACTAAACTTCTGCTAGGATATCGAAAGGCACAGAATTTGAGAGTTTTATCTACTTTGGGATTAGGGAGGGCTGCTCGACTGAGGTGGATTCTGAAGCATGACGGTGTGTAGTGGTGACTTCAGAGGACTCCGATAGCCTCATTAGATCAAAAGACAGGATTCTGTAATAGGCTGGTATGCTACTGGGAAACATGAATCATCTAGTACTGATGATAGAAATGGGCCACCCTGGAAAGCAAAACCTTGGTTTGTATCTGAAGCACCAGATGGCATTTCCGACTTAGACTGCAACTGGTGGATGGCTTGTACAGGGCTGAAGCAGGTTTCTTAATGAATAAGGACGGGGTTTTTTAAAGCTTTTCAGTCTATGGCCCTTGGCAGTTGATTTGTACATCAGTAACTCAGTTTCGTTTTAGAAGGAAGTGTGTTCCTAGGCCTCTAAAATTTTGGGGTGATCAGTGGGATTGCAAGGAGGTCAGATCCTTCCACTTGTGGATTTCTTGAGTCTTGGACATAGTATTGAGTTCAAATTTTTTACTTCTATAGGGATTCATTCACAAGAATATATACAGAACTTTATATATAGAAACAATTTATATGTATATCAAACATACAGATGCTATATAAAATTACATACGTAAATTTGTGTGTACATACTAATTTTATATATATGTGTACATATACTAAAAATACTTTTTTAGTGGTTAACTGTCCTTTTCAGAATGGAATCAATTTGTATAGTTGTACTGATCAACAGAAGCTTAAACTCTTAATGTCGGGCGTTAAAATGCTGAATTAAGTAGCTTTGAAATGGCACAAACTGACAGTATAGATTAGTACTGCAAGTATAATGCTTGAAAATGCAACAGAATCCAAGCCTTTTTTAAAAATCACAGTATAGTTTCAACCTAATATCTTAGGCTGCCTGTTGTCAGACACTGCAACTGGAGCACTGTAGTTAGCGTTTTGAACTTAACCACGCTGGAATTCTATGCTAATACATTAAATGTAGGGAAGGAAGAACATTAAACATTGAGTGGACACAGGTGGACAGTATCAGCAGGCCTAAGCTTTGTAGAGCTATCATCTCTGATATATGACCTGATTTTATTTCTAGGATATAGCCCATTAGCATAGGATTTTTCAAATGGATTAGATCTTGTCTAACTCTTTTACATAACAACGGTTTCAAAGATATGCAGTCTTTCTTGTTTAAATTAACTTTTTTCCCCTCTGTAGTTGAACCTGTTGTGAGCTTAACAAAAGGACCAAACCCTCTAATAGATGGTGCAAATCGGACAATAGCAGCCACTTGCACAGCAGCCACTGGAAAACCTGCTGCAGAGATTGACTGGGAAGGAGGTCTTGGTGAAATGGAATCCAGCTCTACTTTGTTTCCAAATGAAACGGTGACAGTTGTAAGTCAGTACATGATTGTCCCTACACGATTTGCAAGAGGAAGACGTGTAACATGTATTGTGAGGCACCCGGCTTTGGAGAAGGAGATAAGATACCCTTATGTGTTGGACATACAGTGTAAGTATTCTGTAAGGTAGTTACTAGTTGGTATGTATCTTATAAATCACCCTCTTTATTGGTGTATGCTTTCCACAGAAAGGAGATGAGCACTTACTGCTTCAGGAAAAAGAGAAATTAAAACTGTATAGAAAGTATGTGATAAGAGATAGGTTGGGCAGGAGTAGAAATCTAGGGTCTCTGTACTTAAAAAAAAAAACCAATCTAGTCACAAAGCTAGAATACAATAATGTTTCTACTGTTTGTTTTTGATATTGGCTCATGGGTAAACAGTATTATTCATGTTTATGTTTAACATTGAAAAGATTACAGACAAAATAACAAACTCAGTTGATCTGTAAACTGTTTATAGTGCCTTATCATTTCACCAGTTTTAAAGAATTCTAATGAAGGTTCATGTTTGGGATGACAAGTTGAAAGTAGGTCTTATGGGGGTCAGCAAGTTATTTTCAAATTACACACTAAGCTTTTTCCACTCTTATTTGCATAAGGAAACCGAACATCATCTATACATTTGTAACATTTGTTATTTAGCTTCAGGTCGCTCAGCTGTACCAGACTTGTTCAAGAAATTTGTGACTTTAAAACACATGAATACAAAGTGAGATGGCTTACAAAGCTGCTTAATTAAAACCCATTAAGATAAATAAGCTTTAGGCATTTGATCCATTTTTTTGTTGGACAACGTGTACATGACCAAAACGAGCTATTTTCAAGTTCTTCCTTTGGTATCCTGTCTCAGCTGTGTGCTGCTTTAAAGTTCTGAAATCACAGAAGTCTGTTAATTCAGTTGGTAGAAATGTAGTGGCTGGAAAAAAAACCCCAAAACTTTGCTAATTCAGTTTGACTAGAATCTCATGTGGGTTTTTGTTTTGATTGATAAAGAATCACTTATTTGGGCATGAAGTAGTGATTAGTACTAGTTTATTTTGTCAGTGTTGAAATGAAGTTCTAGATTGAAGTGCCATTGATACAGAAATGGAAGTAAAGATGATTTGTTCCCATTACTTTTTCGAACAGTGAGTAAGAGAATGAGGTTCTGTATTTAAAGTGAAATGAGGGGGCAAGTTGGTCTTAAATTTATTTTTATCTGAAATTAGTGCAAAGGCATGTTTTGAAACTTCTAACCGACATGGATAGTAAGCAACACAGTAGCAAGTGAGAGGCAGAGGTTTTATCTCTGCGTTCTCTAGTCTTCCTTCAGTATTCCCTTATGCTTGCAGCTTTTCCAGCTACTCCATCTCTGCTGTCAGAGCTAGTACCAAATCATACTGGTTCTTCTGTTCTGAGTATTTCAGCTCGGTCTCTCTGGCCTATCTGAAGTGGCCTCCTTGCTTTTTAGAGCCATAACAACATAATTCTACATTTTGATACCAGTGGGTAACTGTTAAACTTTTTAACTGGCATCTGTGTGCTTTTTGATTTCCTAATTGCCTGCCTTCTCAAAATGCTGTTTCTGATCCTTTGCTGTATCTTGTTAGTGAGAAGTAGCTCTAAATTATTATTTGTCACTTCCAAAAAAAACATTAAACTTTTTCTTCGGAAGTCATTTCACTTCCTCGAAGTGCTCTGTTTGCTGAAAACACAGTGGGACAGTTGCACTGATTAAAACAATTTACTGTTCCTGCTCTAATCCACTGCTGCATATTTTACGGTAGCTTGGAGGGGATTGGTGTTCTCTGTGTATTTTGTTGTTGTTAGTTTTTAAATTAAAAAAACAACATAAACCTACTGCTTCACTGAGCTGACCATTACACATAGTTTGTGTTTAAAGAAAATATTGTGATTGTTGATAGGTTAAATCTTTTTTTGTCAGATGCCCCGGAAGTTTCAGTAACTGGCTATGATGGAAACTGGTTCGTTGGAAGAGAGAACGTTCAGCTCAGATGTAATGCTGATGCAAATCCGTTACCTATGGAATTTATGTGGACGAGGTAAATATTTGTAAACAGGGGCTTGCCACATGATCAAAGTGGTATCATCTCTTAGTTCAGCATAAACACCTATTTGTAAATCATGGAGTTCTGTGACTTGTATTAGGTTGTGATGGTATTACCCAGCCTTTCAGAAAGGAGGATACAAGATGTGTGTTTGTATGAATATGAGTGGATATCTTGTAAATTTACAAGCCTGAACAGTTCGTCATTACTCTCAGGATAAAATCCTTTGTGGTTACTTAAAAGACTAAACTGTGTGTTGCAGTATATAAAGCAAAGCCAAATCAATCTATTGGGGATCCAACTATTATTTCATTAGTTCTGTTTTACTGTTACTTAAAGTAATTGTAAACACTTGAACAGACTATTCGGTGTTTGTATTTTGAAATCTGGAAAGTACAGTTGAGATGTTAGATACCGCTTACTGAATTGTAGAATTAGTCATGTTTTTCAAAAGTGCTCAAGTAGTTGCCAAGACAGGTAAATGCAGTGTTTTGCATAGTGATGGAATCTAGGTCTTGAACATGTCTAAGATTTTTATTTTTTACTAGAGACGTAACAGCTGCATTTCGTTAATACATGGAGTGAGTGGGCCCTACTCTAAAATTTACTTTAGTTTAAGGAAGGGGAAACTAGCTGTATGGAGGTTTTTGTATGCTACCTAACTGGCTTCAAGTTATAACAGCTTCTAGAAGTACCACACCAAAAATTCTTTATACCTCGGAAGCAAAGATGATATTGTATTTGTTAGAATAGTAATATTTTCATGATCAATAATATTTAAAAATGTTGCACATAAGAACTTTATTAGAATACAGCTTTCAAATGAATTGACTATTTTATAATGGGTTTTTTGCGATAAATACTTCTGGTACTATGAATTATGAAGTACGTGCTTAATCACTTTTTTCAAATTTATATGGCCGAAGCAATTATGGGCGATAGTCATTGTCAGCAAAGCAGTGGGAATGTTGTCTTGAACCTACATATGTTGGAGATCAAGTTTACTGTTAACTGTGGGTTTTTTCTGTTTAAGTACCCATTTTACAGCGTCGGGTGTTTTTTTTTGTTCAATACTGCTTATAAAATTGTACTTGCTAAATGCTTCCAAGATATTGAGACCTGGTGAGCACGTTTGTATATTGACTTAGTCCAGCTTAGCTGTCTTGAACTCTTGCTCAGAAATCCTAGTCAAAATGTCCTGTAAATTAAGTGTGTACTGACAGAAATGCTTATTGTGATAGCTTAGCTGGATGCAAAAGAACAGGCAGGTAATCCTGACAGTAGCATGTATAAGTGCATTTTCATTTGACTGTTAGTTTTTAGAGCTTGAGTTGGATTGTTCCTCCAAGTTCTTTTGAGATAATGTTTTCTTAGTTGTAGTGGTGGTCATTTGTAGACAGCTTGCTAGTGCCAGCAGCTTTGACATTTGAAGGATTTGGCACAGAAATTAAATAACGTTCAGGTGGACATAGAAAGTATCCAATGAAAGCCCCCTGATAGTGTCAGAACACAGGGAAAAGTTCAGTCTCTAGACTACTGCAAATACTGTTTTAAACTAGTTGCATTAAGATTTTATTGATAAAGGTCGACAGTTGAAATAGAATTAAGTGTTTTGTTTTAGGTTGGATGGACAGTGGCCTGAAGGATTACTCTCTGTCAACAATACTCTGCAGTTCAGCAGCCCATTGACTTACAACTACACTGGGACTTACATCTGTAAGGTGACTAATTCCCTTGGTCAGAGAAGCGATCAGAAGGCTATCTACATATTAGGTAAGTCTTACTTCTCAGCAAAGACAGTGTGTTAACTTGGAATTTATTTGGTCAGTAGTTGAAATAACTGAGGAGCTGTTTGATGTATAAAATACTTAAGCCTTTTAATTGTGTGAAAAGCACTTGGAAGTAGGGAGTTGAGAGCTACAGTATAACTTGGAATTAAATTGACTTTTCAATAACAGCAACATACAGTGGAAATTTTAAAGGTAGTGCTTCCGAGTTTATTACTTTCTCTTGGTAGGTGAACTTTGTCCAGTGTTAACCTGTGCTTTGGCAAGACATACTGACTGCGTTAAACAGTACCTTGTCAGTAATAAATTGAAAAAACAGTTGTTAGTGGGAGGGGAGCAACTATGTTTAGGGAAGTCAAGCATGTGCTGCTTTAAGGAAATTAGGGTTGTGTTCTGAGCATGTGCATTGTACTCCAGTTACTTGTCTCCTGTTCTCGGGATGCAGATACCCAGTAATCATAAAGTATCTGACGCAGAACTCTTGCTGATTTATGTAGTATAATATGGTAAATCTGTGTGTCTGTTCAGCTCCACTGCTGTTGGTAAACATCCTCAAATCTATTTAACACAATGTGATTAATGTTTTACTGTGACGGTTTCTCTGCTGAAAGAACAGCATGACTTAGGGTCTATGTGAATAGTGCTGTACAAGTGTGCAAAAGCTCTCCAAATTTCCATAATGGATTAGCTAATACCTAGCTGAATCAATAAGTGCTCATATATTATAGTTTTTTTAGGGAAAAGAATAACAGACATGAAAATTAGAACTTCATTATGTTGTATGGTATTTCTGCTCTTCAGTAAGTTCTTGACATTAGTTATTCCACAGTGTGAAATAAGCATCAGAGTGCATGTTGGCTAGTTACAGACTAAATGAAAAGAAACAGAGACAACTTCTTTGTAATAACTTAAAACTTAATATGAACACTTAAGGGTAGAGGTGACAATGAAAACTTAAGACTGAAACTGAAGGTACAGGACATCTGAAGCCACATCTATCACAATTTGTATTTGGTAGTTATCTGCCCCCTTAGAAAAGGGGATGGTGTTGCAGTCTGACATAACCAGTCTGCAGCCAATTGTGGAAAACTAGTAAGTTCTAAATAACTGACTAGTTTATGAGCTAGTTAACTGGGAACTTCTAAGTACTTGGAGACTGTGGAATTATTTGTAAACAGAACTTTAAAAATTATATAGAATTCTAGCTATTAAAAGACTTAAGTGCTGTAAATTATTATGAAAGTCACTTCTGAGAAGTTACTTTTGGGTTCTTGGTTCTAATGCTTCCTTCATGGGAAGAACTCACGGCTCTAACAGTCTCAAAATAGTTATGAACACTCACATTGCAAGAAGTATCAAGTCATACAAAAATTCGAATAGTGTCATTAAATAGGACGTCGCATTGTCCTGGAATGTAACTTTCAAATAGACTTTAACA
>Ga0181612_180073_pt1 | contig 10009 bp, 6 predicted proteins | sample HoacroProtozoa21_FD_119630 | JGI IMG/M metagenome (GOLD analysis project Ga0181612, IMG submission 119630) | Hoatzin crop microbial communities from Cojedes, Venezuel. Combined Assembly of Gp0051906, Gp0051904, Gp0051908
AAGAGCTTGGCCCCATCCTCCTGACACCCACCCTTCAGATATTTGTAGGCATTTATAAGGTCCCCTCGCAGCCTTCTCTTCTTCAGGCTGAACAAGCCCAGTTCCCTCAACCTCTCCTCGTAGGGGAGATGTTCCAGTCCCTTCATCATCCTCGTAGCCCTCCGCTGGACTCTCTCCAGTAGCTCTTCATCTTTCTTGAACTGGGGAGCCCAGAACTGGACACAGTGTTCCAGATGGGGCCTCAACAGATGGGTATTCATCGTTCCTTTGCTTTAAATATTTGTGCCCATAAATGGCCATAACTGGGCCGCCTCTCTCACCTGGGAGCAGTCCGCGTCGAAGGAGGCGGCAGACACTCTCCGCTTCCCACCAGCGGCTCGAGCTCGAGAGGGCATCAGAGGAACCTTGGGCTGGAGGTTGCACACACAGGTCTTCCACAGCTGGTGAGAGACCTGGAGGCTGCCTAAGTGCAGGAATTATTAATAACTTACCCGATTTTTCCGACTTCCAGCTGGTTTGCAGTCATTTGAGCTGAAATCTGAAGTGCTGCCATCCATTGCTCTGAAGTAAGGGTACGTATCCTCCATCCAAACTGCGCCCGCAGCTGGGGAGCTGGCTTGCACTCGGATTCTTAGCATCGACCGTTTAAATTCAAAGCAGGAGTACACTGCTCTCTGTTTCATGTCCTCTCTGGTGCCCACAGCACCGTGAAAACCATGGTCATATCCACATGATCCAGACTAGCTTTTGGGTTAATAACAGCTTAAACAATGTTATCAAGCTTGGTGATAACTCAATCAATTTTATATAAATATTTACTGCGTGTTTACAGAGCATATATGTATATATGTATACATACACACACACACAATGGAGAGATACAGATATAAGCCCAATGAGAAGTCCTGATGCGATCGCTCATCATGCCTTCAGGAGCCCAGCTCACAATTAATTAACCCTCGCGGCACCGCTGGCCTTCGGCGGGCGCTGGCCTGGCTGGGCAGCGGGGCTCAGCCCAGCCCTTCTCATGCACCCTCCCCATGCAGACCAGCCGTCCCTCCCCGGCTGCCGACCGGGAGCGCGGGGGCATCGCGCCTCGCGCCGGCGCGATGCGGGGAGCAGCGTCCCCGCGCAGGTACCGCACGGCTCCCGGCGACGTGGATTTCACAGGTGTGTGCGTGCCCTGTTCTCGCATTCGGCAGAGAAACGTCGCTCGAAATAGCAGCAAAGTCAGCAGAGTACGGAAAAAATACGAAAAGCAAACATATTCAGGAGTTCTGAAAATCAAACTGTGATAAATATCAGCATAACAAGCCTCATTTGGGAACACACCGTTCTCCCCGAGGAGGCTGTCTGACTATCAGTGCCTTTAGAAACACACTTTCTCCAGGGCTCCGTACTGAGCACAGGGTAAGATAAACACGAGCGCCTTTTCCCAGCCTGCTCATCTACAGGCATCTAAATTAAGAGATTGTGTTATCAGCGATAAAAGTTCATTGAGGGTTCATTTCAGTTGGTTTGAAGGTTTTTCAGGAGAAGAATAAACAAACAGCAATTAGCACCATATTTAACATCTCTGACATTTCGTGCAGCCTATTTCTATCGCTGGTGGAGGAAGATCTGCTCTGGTGCCTTGCCGTGCTTCAGCACAGCGTCGCGCAGCAGCCGTGAGCGACTCGGGGTGACATCAGCCGTGGGCGTTGGCGGGACAGCGGAGGCTCAGCACCCCGCTGGGGCTTGGAGCAGCTTGAGCTGGAGCTTCCCTGCTGGTCCATCCAACGGAACCCTCCGGCCTGGGTGCTGTGGCTGGAAGGAGCTCGCCCGACACCAGCGAGGCTGCACCAGTGCGGCCAGTGCTCACCCACCCCAGAGGCTCCACCACCAGTGCCAGTGGCCACTCCAGCGCTGGTGGCCTGCCAGATGACAACGCCGTGTGCTGGCAATGCCATTAAATTTCGTTCACGTTAACCAGCAGACAGACATCCAAGCTTCCTGCGCTTCGTTGAAGCCCCTTGCCAGGCACAACCGGCAGAGACGGCGCCGTGCGGCGGAGCGCCCGCCGGCAGTCGCTCCGTTAGGCAGGTAACGGGATAATCAGGCATTTCAATCAAGGTAGTTAAAGGCTAAAACGTGGAGGCAGATAGTCTATTGCGCTTAGCTTACTGATGTGCAGAGCTCTACAGTACAGACGTCTTAACACATAAATTTAACAATTATTATTGTGTTGCCCTTTTCCAAGAAAGGGTAAAGGAGATTTGTAGGAGCACTTAACACATGTAAATCCCCACCTCTTTAAACCAAAGCAGTGTGTTAAATGGGTCCATAAATATCATAAGTATTCTGTCCTTTTAGAAATCATACCTTTTCTTTCTCCTTTCAATGCAATTAAACCCCTGCCTTATTATAACACAACTCTTGGGAACCAGACATTTAAAAAACTCTAAACAGGTGTTTGTTGAGAAAGACAACGATCTTCGTTGGGTTAAACATAAGTTGAAGTCAAAGGCAAAAGGCGGCCTGGGTAACACGCGGTCCTGAATCACAGTTTGGCTGTTGCTTTGCCAAAAATAAGATCAAATCTCATTCAGCCACATCTCTCAGCCGCACACGAGAGCTGGAATGTTCACTTGGGGGTTCTCCTTCTTCTTTCAAAGACCTTTGACAGCAAGGATGGGATCTGCCCGGTTGTTGGGTTTCCATCCCGCGCAGCCACCTGCATCCGCCTGCTCTCCTTGGGAGCACCCGGGGGACCCTGCCCTTCGTCCCCAGGCAGGTGCCGAATGGAGACCACCCAAACCTCGCTCCCAAGGGCTGGTTTCACCCCGCTGGCTGCAGAGGACGTTGAGCGCTTAGAGCAGATTCAGATGCAGAAGTTGCCCAGTGTTCGGTGAAATCGCTCCCACCTTAGCTGCGTGCACTTAAAACCAGGCTTACCAAGTCTTTTTATTGCAATTCAGGTATATATTTCCTTGTCTTCAGTGGTTTCTGACGTACTAACGGACACCACCAACACTTTACTAGGAGGAAAAGAAGAAAGTTTTCAATAAGCTCATGGCCGATTAAATATCATTGCACTTACAAACAAGCCAGCTGGTGTCCCAAGGCAGTGACCCCCCCCCCCCTCTCTGCCCAGAAGACCATCTCTGTCTCTCCGTCCCGGACCATCCACTGTGGTGGCTGCTTCCTGAGCAAGACACTGACCCTTTCTGGGGCTGATAACTCCTGGTGAGCCCCCAGCAACCCCTGGCAAGCTCCCAGCAAGCCGCTGGTGAGCTCCCAGCAAGACCCTGGTGAGCCCCCGGCGAGCCCCCAGACCACACGCTGCAGGAGAAGTCCTCGTGGGCCATTTCCATGCCGTGCACCACCATTTGTTTCCCTAGCTGTTCCTTGCAGAATAACTTCGACGCATTTCTTATGATTGAAGGGTGCCTAATGTGTAATTTATGTGTTATGATTATTGCACAAAGCCCCAGTTGTAAATTAATGAGGCTGGACGGTATTTAAATCCCGTGTTCTGGAGGCAGAACTCACTCGCTGGCCTGCTCCTTTTACGTTTCCTGCCGCAGCTCCGCGGCGTTGCATCACTGCCAAGTTAACTACACTTTTGCCAGTACGATGAATAAGGAAAAATGAAAATCGCACTTGGCACTTTTAATCAGATAATTATTTTTAAGAAACTAGCAGGAATGTTAAATACATTTTCCAGTTTTTTCCATCTGTTCCGGCTGACGTGCAAGACTGGTACTCTAATAACAAGGCAGATCTCATGAGCGTGCCTCATAATGAATATTTCAGGATTATTTCTGTACCAGGATATATATGTGGTATCTGTTTGCAGGACATCTGGCTGCAACATGTGCCTCGTTAAGGTACACCTGTAAATCTGAGGTCAACGTCTCAACCTGGAAGGGTACAAATAAAGGGTTCAGTGAACGGGATTATTAATGGTGCCAGGTGCCGGCGGCGCGGGCGCTGGGGTCTGCTCAGGCGCGGGCGAGGCACCGGGTAATTGCCCTGGCTTCGGCAGCGCTGGTGTAGTGTGTCAGGAAGCAGGACCGGCGTTAATCGCTGCTAAAGCCGTGCTGTGCGAAATGTGTTTGCTCTGCAGCCTTAAAAACGCTTCATCCAACTGCACTTCAGTAAAATAATGAACTTCATGTAATTCTATAATATTTAACTTCGCTCACACAAGCAAACTAAGCTGCACATTGTATAAACCAGCTCGAATGTTTGGTTAAGGTTCAAAGCCAGCCCAAATACTTTTTATTCTGGAGGAAAAATTCACTTGCTTTTTTTCCCCTTGGCGTGTTCCACTCTTGGACAAACTGAGTAAATACATAACGCAATCGAGCAAGGAGCAAGTGCCGGTGTGGGAGCCTTCCCAGCCCTCGAGCACCGGCGAGGAGGGAAATTTTCCTCTCTTTGAGTGACTTTCTCACAGCTTTTCCAACATGAGCTGTAAGCCAGCACGGGACAGACAGCAGAAAGTCAAGGAAGAAGGTCAGGCGCACCAACAGCCCAAATGGGGAGCACAACTCCATCGTAGGGACAAAGCCCGTGAGCGAAGCAGAGTTGCTGTTAGACATCTCTTTGAGCGTTTTGGGGGCTTGGGGCTCTCCGCACAGGCAGCCCTACCTCTCCGGGACTCTCCAGCTCCCTCCCAAGTGGAGGGAGCCGCTTTCCCTGGCTGGGAATTACAGCGCAGAGAAGAAGGTTTGTGGTTTCTTCTGAGTTTGTTTGTTGAAGAAAACTGTTTCTGGAAAATCGGTTCCTTTGTTGACCTTACCCTTTCTCCTCTGTTCGTAGGCAGACTCAATAAAGAGTTGGTAAGAGCTTTTGTCCCCTCGAGACCTGCTGCCAGCCGCACCCGGCAGAGCACACAGCCCCTCTGCGGAGAGCCGGGCGACGCGGGCGCTGCCGGCCGTTACCCGCTTCAGGAGCTTCGCCCTCTCCCCGGCCACCTCACATTAAATCTGAGCTCAAACACAGAGAAACTCCCCCTCGTTATCAGGGAAGCTCTCCCGGGGTGGGAGATCTGAGACTGCCATGTGCTGGGCAAGTCGAGGGTGCCGTTATTGTTTGTTCCGCTGAACGACGGAGCAGGGAAAGAGGGGGAGGGCAGGCAGCACCCACGTTTTTGAGCAGTGCCCGCGCCAGCAGCAGCTTGGCTGAGGGCTGTGCTTTGTACAGCAGCCCCGTGCCTGCTCGATGCGTGCCGCCATCTGATCTCTGTACGTCGCTGTGCTTCACCACCGGGCGCAAACTGGTTTTTCCTGGAGGGTGGGCGATGGCTTTCACAGGGCCTGGCGTCTCCCAGACCCGGCTTTCAGGAGGCCAGGCCCGGAGGCTTGGCTAAGCTTCTGAAATGGCTGAGTTTCAGAAAGTTCTTAAGTTTGCTTTTCCACCAGCAAGAGGAGTAAGTACAACAAACTGGACTTGGAAGGGGGAACATCTCCTGTTTGATTTTGCAGTTGCTATAGTGATTGATTAAATTAAAAACAAAAAAAAACCCAATTTGTAAATTCAAAATCCTAATTGTACTGACAACAATCTAAATGTGGTTAGAACAGTGAGTCACACTCCAGATTATGTCTCTCAAACAAGGTTTTAATTTAAATTTAACAAGGCAATTATTGTACAGTATGTTAATTCAGTATCATTTGATTAACAAAAACGTGTTGCTTGAGCTTGAACACTTATGGTATTTGGTTAGATCTACATCTACGGTATAGTTAAACCTCCCTGGCGTCCTTGGTGCTAATAACAAACATACAACGAGCATGCATGTCAATGCACCTTGCTAGGTTTGTTAGGACAGCCGTTGGATAGTTGTTATATGGCAAGTCATTAGGAAAGGCAGCGACTGCATGTAAAGGTCCAACAACCCTGTAGCAAAGTGCACGTGTAATACATATTGCCCTCTATATTTGTTTAATATGTAATAGCCATCCTAAGCACCTCAAACACAGGGGAAATTCAGATATTTTACACAGAATATCTAATCCAAAGTGCTCCCAGGATTTTTTTCTGACTGTTTCTTTTGGTTTCCATCAGCAGACATGGTCAGCTTCCACGGGAGACGTTCACAGCCTCAGCGCTGCTAGCAGCCTGATTACCCGGCTTGCTGAAGAACACAAGACACCACCACCGTGAGAGAGGTCCGAGTGCTCGGCCCTTCTGTGAAACCAATGCCAGAGAAAACACCCAAACCAAATATGTTTGTTGTCAAAGGGAATAAACCTCCAGATACTCCTGAAAGGCCCCTCCGACACCCAAGCCCAGCGTTGCTGTGACTCCTGACGGACGCTGGCTCTTCCCAAAGGCTGCCGCAGCCTCCCAGGTAACCTGTTTCTCATGCTCACCACGGCCATCACCAGCCCTGATGGCCAGCAAAGCTCTCCCGCTGCGTTTTAATCCCGTCCTCTCCAAGTACCTGCCACGAGCCTGGAAGACAGATTCTGCCTCTCTCTGAGACACCTCGCGGTCCTCGACGGCTGCGTCCCACCTGCCTCTTCTTTCCCTGTACACCTAAGCAACTCCTCCCCAACCAGATGCTCTTCATCCAGTTGATGGTTCTTGCCCAAGTGTCCCTGCTGGGCTCCCTCCCATCTGATTTCACACACCTTGGGTACGGTTTCTCACCTGCCAAACCGATTTGGTGCTGCAGTCCTGCGCTGGCCCGTCCTGCCGAAGGTGTGTGCTCACCACACAGGCTGTGCCCATGGCCTGAGCTCTGCTGACCCACACCTGGACTGCCTCCGGCACAGCCTGGCCTGGCTGCTCCTCCCGGTTCTGGAACAGGATGGCAAACAGCCCTGTAGCTGCCATGGTCGGGTCTAAATCCCCAAGGATGAAGTCCACCAGCTCCAGCAGCTTGGAACCTTTGCCACTGTTCAAGCTGGTGCACGATCTTCTGTCCATGCAGACCACCTGAGCTCTGACAATGGCATGGGGCAACCAGAGACAGGTACCCTCCAGCTCCATAGCCACCAGGAGACCAGAAACCAGGTCACCAGTTCTGGTGTGGAGCAAGAGCTTGCTTTCTGCTGGGAAAGTGCTGGGAAAGTCCAGTCTAGCTGGGTTTGGTGAAGGCAACAGATTTCTCAGCTGCCATAGCGCAGGACACCCCGTCCAGACCTTTCCACGCTTTTCTTTACAGAACTTTGAACCCCAAAATTTTGCACCAAGTTGAAAACTGAAAAAAAATTATGGGGAAGCGTAACAAAAATATTTAATTTCATACTGAATTCTGTACTGCAGAGATGACTGTATGGCATTGTTCTATTAATTTTCACATTTAATCCCATAAAAGCTTCTGTTCCTTAATATTGGAAGTTGCCAAGGAATTCAAGGCCTGCTTCCAGAAATTAGGTCAATACTTAGGTCTTGATAATGAGTTGTTGGTGACTCAGCTCTGAGACTTGGCGAGGGCGGGAGGAAGTTTTCTGAACTGGCTCTGATTCTTCCTCCCTGCGAGATCCCAGAGGGTCGTAACGACCAGCTGCATCGACCCGAAACCCGCGGGTTATCTGCGAGTCTCTATCTGCTCCCACAAACTATTTAACAGATATGGAAAGCTGCATGAGCAGACTAGGAGCCATCACGGAGCCGAGGGCCATCAGGACACAGACGACATCCACGTCTCCATCTTCCCGACACACACAAACAGCACCACCTCAAAGCCGTCTCCGGGGCTGTTTGAGACGGAAGCCTGGATGAAAAGTGGGGCCGTTCCCTCATAAAACCTTCAAGACAGAGAGGATTTCACGGCACAGAAAAGCCCAGGTGGGAAGGGACGCCCAGGGTCTGGCCCCACCTTCTGCTGCAAGCAGTGCCCTGGGCCAGCGTATTCCTACCCTGCCAAGCTCAGCCTTGAGCGATCACCTATAATAATTTATTTTAAGCATGAGCTACTTTTAAACTACTAATTGATTTGAAGTCGTGTTGGATGCATGTTTATCTATAAATAAGCCGCACTTCCTTATAAATCCATATTCCCAAGCCTGTCTGTGAATATGGTTGATCACTGAATCCCAGGCTTTCACCTCCAACACGCGTTTCCAAACTGCTGGACTCTGGGGTTTTACACCGGACTGCCCTCTTGCTAGGGAACGGAAACACAGCTGAAAACATGTGAGTGGTAACGGCTTACAGCACCGGTGCTGAGTGCGAAAGTTGTTTTCCTATGAATATAGATTACATTTTTTTTACATAGCAAGTAAACAGATGCATAAAGATGCATTATTTCATAAGCATAAAAAAACCTGCTGCAAGTATAGTGCTTTTAATTTGTTTTTATGATTACTTGTAATTAATTAGCATCAAAAGTAAATTATCAACATAGCTAAAAACTGAAATTGTACCCGCAAATGCAGGAATGATTTTGCTGGTTTATCTTTATACTAAGGTGGAAAAAAGAAATTATCCTTTTCTTTTTTTTTAACTATGCTTAAATTAAAGTGTCAAAAGCTAGTGGTAGCACAGCCTAAAAACGCACAAAAAGAGAAGTAATATTCTATAATTACAAGCTGTGCAGAGAGCATGCCACGCACATAAATATTTAAGGCAATTCCAACAAGTTTGACTGGTTATTAAAGTTGGGTTTCAAACAGAATTTTTCGAAATCATGTTTACGCTTTATAGAGCAATTTATGAGGTCACTGCTCATGCACCTCATCAAAACCCCCAACCTTCGACTGAAAGCCATAAAACGGAGGCATTTTGACAGGGTCTGGAGACTTTTAACAAGTTCTCGCTGCTCAGCTCCGCGGCCCTCCCCTCCCCGAGATAAACGGCAGAGCTGGCTGTGCTTTGGTCAACCTCAAACAAACCCACGGGTTCCAAAGAAGCCATCTTCCTGACCCCCATCCATTTCCCCTGACGTTTACTGCCCCGTCGCGCTTTGCTGTTGAGCGGTTTACGCAATCTCCTGGAGAAAGGACGTGGACATGAAAAGAAACAAGGTGGCTGTTTCGGGAGGCGAGTCCGCATCTGCAGGCAGCTCCCCAGCCGCCGGCCCAGCCCTGCAGGAATGCATCTGATCTCCTGCGCTCGCCCGGCAGCCCCAGCTATCCAAACTCCAGAAGCAAGGTGGGAGAAAAGGGGGCAGAAAAAATAAACAGACGAATCGCGGGTATGTTCTCCTGCTGGCACAGCAGCGCCGAGGAAGCTGGCGTTGCTGGCCCGGGCAAAAAGAGTCAGATTAAGGAGATGTTTTGGTAGACACTGAGCACCTTGGAAGAAGCACGGAGGTCCACTTTCCTTCAAAGCAGAGAGAATACTCAACGCTGCGAGGAAAACTCAAAAATGCCATGTTGCTAACCTCATTGGAGGAACAGAGTAGGTTCTACATAACAAAACACTAAAGAGGCTTTAATTAAATCACGGTCAGAGGAACTGTGTAAAGCAAGTAAAACAAAGTAAGGCTACCAAGGCAGGCCACCAGCCTCACCGCAGCTTAGCCTGGGAGAATGAGGTCCTCCACCGAAGCTTTGCTGAAACCTCAGACAGGAGTCTCCAAGCAAGGCCCGGGATGCGAGCCGTGTTTCGCGGGGACGGGCAGACCGCCAAGGCTTCGCGGTGAGTGCTGCACAGTCAGACCATTCTCTTGGTCTTCCAAAGCGAGTAAACCCTTGGTAAAGTGAAGTCACTCGTGGAGGTGCACCCAGAACTCTGCTTCTGTTTCTCTTGCTGTGAGTGCGAATCCAACATTTCCCATCCTGTAAGCCACAGAGGCTGCTCACCCTCTCTCAAACGAGAGCGGTGCCTGATAAACTGTTTTTAAACACCACTTTTACTATTAAATGCCAAATCCAGAGCTCGATGCACTGCCTCATTAGTTATTAATGAAGCAACATATTTGTTCAAAATTTATGATTGTTGATTTGCTCCCATCATTGTATGAAATATTAACACAGCATTTGTAGTTGCGACCATTTTGCAGACATTAGATTGTGAATTTGCATATTCATGAATGCTCATAAATGTTTAAGGAGACAGCACAGAAAGC
>Ga0181612_135673_pt1 | contig 10008 bp, 5 predicted proteins | sample HoacroProtozoa21_FD_119630 | JGI IMG/M metagenome (GOLD analysis project Ga0181612, IMG submission 119630) | Hoatzin crop microbial communities from Cojedes, Venezuel. Combined Assembly of Gp0051906, Gp0051904, Gp0051908
TCCTTGTTGTGTCAGTTACTATTGAAAAATAAAATGGCAAGATGGAAAGTGAAGCTTTAATAGATAAAAAACAGGAAATGCCAAGAAAACTGGTGGACTTCTGTGGACTGAACCAAAAGACTAAACTTCCACATCTTCTGCTACTCAGCAGAATTCAAGCTATGCAGAATTCCAGTTGGTTTCAGTACAAGAAATGGCATGCTCGCCAAGGACTGAACTATGGCACTCACAAAGTATCCTTAGCCTGCACTGTGATCTCTAGCAAGTTACTGAACGTTTCCATGCCTTAATTTCCCATCTTTTAGCACAGACCTTAAAAAAGGGCAAATTTTATTAAGATTGTCCTTTAAAACATGTTAGGCTATTCTGAACTATATCACAGAGCCAGTTTTCAAGATTTTCTCAGAATGTTACCTCATGTATAGACTTGCAGAATATTAATAAATGTCTTAGGATGGACACAGACATCATCCACGTACTACAGTGGCTGAGCAGTGGTTAGCAGCCATGGCTTAAAGTAGTGGTATTGCCTTATAAAGTGGAAAGTATCCTGTTTGAAGGACAAACTCTATCTTGTGCACTGCTAAGTTGACTGCATACTCTAAAGAGTTATGATCTGAACCCACCAGATCATACCTATTATATATCTCTATATATCTATCTATTAAAATAGAAGGGATTATCAAAACAGTCACACCAGCCAAGAACTTGAAAGGCAGGATCAGTTGCCCTTAATGGATATTGTCAATTGTTTATGAATGAATTTCTGCCTGCTTCAAAATAGGTAACTGGGGCCTTGCTATTTTGTGTTTTTAAAGGAGACAGTGACACTAGAGTCATTATTAGAAGGCTGAAAATGGTTACAGGTAAAGCCCTATAAAACGCAAGGAAGAGAGTTTTTTCTTAATTCAGCACTGCTCACAAAGTATAATTTCTTCTTAAAAAGCAACAACTAGAAGTGATATGAAATTACTAAGAAAATACAACATCCTAAGGAAAGTAAGTTTTCAAACGAGGCTCTTGGAAAGTATCTAGGGCTGCAGCTTGCTTCCTTTTTGGGAAAAAAGGGCTGTTTCCCAGGAACTAAAAATTGGCTGCTAAGAAGGAGTGAAAATAGTTGAGAACAGACACATGATATCTGTGAGAATCATAGCCTAATTGGAAGCAGGAACACCTGAATAAAAACAATATTGGTATCCTAGAAGCTGAAAATTGTGTTCAGTATCTCTGGCATTTGAGATAATTTTTAGGAAAGAGGCCAAGCAGTTATACTGGATACTGAGTTTTATTTAATGTCAGCTTGCAACAACTGTCTGTAAACACATGTACACACACCTGTAAGGAGTCCAACTTATTCTTACTCTTGCTCTGTAGCATTACTAATTCATCATGTATTGTTACAAATAGTTTCTGGAGAGCCAATCAAGAGTCAAATACACAGCCATTTTTCACAATTCAAGTGGATTTCTTACCTGAACATTTTCCTGCAGGACTTATGTTGAATGCTAAAGTTTTCATATGAATTTTAAAAATTTCAGTGTGCAAATACTTGCTATAGTTATGTACCATATCTCAGCTTAGTTCAGAACTGAGGAGCCAGCACAGCTCAGCAGCAATCAATCTTTCACCTTTGTAAAGAATTTTTTCTGATCTCAAGGTTGCTATTCAGTCAGTTACTTGCAACCTAGTTTCAAAAATAGGAAGGATGAAGACCAGCAAAGTTCAACAACTTGCACTAACATGGAGCAGGTCTACCACAGAGTTTGAACCGTGTGTCGTGTCTGCTGGTCCACAATGTTATATTAGTACAATATCATCTACATTTTTGAGACAAAGTTATGGAAGTAGCCCACCAGACCATTCAAAATCTGTTCGTGTAAGATTATCAATCTTCTTTAACTTTTCACTGGCAATGGCATCCTTGGAACATTTTAGTTTCAGTCACCTGAGCCAGTGGTAGCAGCCTGTGGACTGATATGCCATTTCCCACCTCTGTTTCTTTCCTCTAAGGAGTTTTGGTCTGTCCACTATTAAAGACATCCCTTAATTATCAACTCTGACAGATCCCTCAACTGAGACTAGGCTATGAAATTTTTAAGACTCAAGCTTTTGAAATGGCAGCTCTAGGGATCAAAATACCTGGATCGTTTAGTTAAAGAGAAAAAGTCAAGCGTGTGTACACAGGAAAAAAAAAAAAAAACTTACTTTGCAAAAGCACTGAGTAGATCTCCTACTTGTGGTAAATCAGGATCCATTAATTACGAGGCATTTAAGAGTCCTGTTTTAAGAAACTGTCATTAAGTTTATGTTAAATATCTGCATGAGTGCTGTAAACGGCTTCCTTGGCATTGTCTTAGGAGGGATTCAGTAAAACTGTAGTGCTGTCACTCAGCTATGCTTGTAGAGAGGTGGAACACAGTTTCAATAGCAGCCAAATTATTTGCCCTCCAAGTACAGTTGTTTTCTGTAATTAAATGTGATGAGCCTGGGTGTGTTTTTTCCTCTGGGAGAAAGAGTCTTGTCTGTTTGTTTGTTTTCACTGATGCCGTAGGGTCTTCAAAGCAGATGGTACAAAATCACCACCTTCTTGCCTCTTGTAGTTACTGACCATGCCCTCAGTTTTTGAGGTACCCCAGTGTTTCCCGGGTCCCCTGTAAATCCAATTTCCGTTGAAGAGAAAGTCAGAAAAATATGTCCCTTCCACTAGTCCCCATGTCCTAGAACTCATTTTCCTCTTTTCTGCAGAAAATAGCTTTTAGAGTAAGTGCTGCTGACAATCTTTTAAGCAGGTGAAAAATATATCTCTATCGGTTTGTCTGTCTGTCTGTCTATCTATCTGTCTATCTCTTAGCTTTAAATGAAATGGTTAAAGAACAAGATACAAGTGAAATTCATAAGACCTAAGCTGAAAACTGAGGTCTTTTAAAAATATATGGCATTGTCCGAAGAAAAGACATTTAAGCTAGAGAGAGAAAAATACTGGCAAATTAATTTTACAAGTGTTTTTTTACTATATTTTAAATGAAGATAACAAAAATGCTGAGAAGAAAATTGAGTTAATCCTGGAAATTGAGATAAGCTTTATTTTCACCCTAATTTAGCAAAGTAATAAAGTCCAACTGCTAATAAAAAAAGAAGTTGGAAAGTCCTGAAATAATTATAGTGGCACAGCTCGGACAGCTTTGACAAAACTGATTGGCTCATGAAGCAGGAAACAATCCTGAAGTAAATTGCTTAAATTTTTTTTTGGTGTACTGAATGCCTAACGCAGTTTAGGGAGGGAGAAATTCAGTTTACAGTTCTTCAGTCAACACTAACTCAAGGCTTGTGAACCCAATAGAAAGATATGAAAACTTCCATTAAATGGAAGTTTCTTCATTATAATTTATCTGCATCTTAAATATCTACTGCTGTAATACAGATTTATTCCTTATATCTATTCCCTTTCATTCAATACTGTGACAAAGCCAGAATAGAAAACTTGTTTCTGAAGAATTCACCTTCTTGGTGGTGTTTCTCTGTGTGGCTCTAACCATCAGTATTGTTACCTCTAACAGGTGAGGCACAATTCACCAGTGAGGCAAAAGTGAGATTCTCCAGTAACAGTAAATGGATGTCACATATATAGAACTATGTTTTTGATTCCTGCTGTCCTAGGACCAAAGGAGTTAAATGCATGTATTCTTGAACTAAGTAAAAGTAAGTATTAATAGAAGAGAAACATCTTGGCTGATGAAAACACCGAAAAAAATGAATGTTAAGAATAGTAACATTTACCCTTGCTAAATCAAAGTTAGTGGGTTTTCGAAAAACTATTACAGAAAACTGATGAAGATGTATCTGTAAAACTGTTGCATGGACAGAGTTCCCCACTGTGACACCCTAATCATGCATGGTCATTATTGTCTTTAGTTACAATTTTGATTTTTCTTTACAAATCAGGTGGAAACTTACACTGATCTTTTGTTGTTGTGTCTAAATGTCCCTAGTGTGAACCTGGGTTTTTCTTCTCCATTCTAAAACCGAATCCCTTAGTAAGAATACAAGGCACAGGCAGGGTCAGGGATTTGTAAACACAGGTGAAAAATCTATGTTAAGTATGTGGCTAGAATTTCTTTTACCGATAAGAAAACATAATTTGCATGGCATTGCTTAAAACACATTAGAATAATAGAAGCTACTTGCTTGGATTCTGGCAGTTTGCCCTGAGTGCTGAGGCTTCTGTGGTATCAACAAGTGTCTTTTTCACTATTTCTTGTAGATCTCAGACAAGCCAATTCTTTCAGCACACCATGAAGAAAAATGGAGACTCTGCATTCACTACAAAAGAAAAGGCAGCAGCAACAAATATTGATGATAGTTCTCATGTGAGACAGAGAAGATGCCCTCAATGGCATCACAAGGTAAGTCCTGACATGCTTGGCTCTTGTCATTGTTATTTTCATACATCTAATGAAGAGTAAATATATATCGCACAATTCTGAATAGCACTTCCCAATTCCTCCCTAGCAACTGAGACTCATTCTTCCTTTAAGGTCCTTTTGTCCCTCTCAACTGAATCAGACCAAACTGGTATTGACACCCTTCATCAGGGAGGGCCAGTAAACCCTGCACCTCTACCTACTTCTTTGCTTGCCTGTCAAATGTCATTTTGCATGAATTCTCATTGCCATCTCCCAGTACTTATAAAATCCCAGGGCCATCTTGCAGTCTCTGCTGTACCACTGGCCAATATTCAGCAATTCTGTTGCCTCTCAGCTGATTTCATCAGCAATTAGGGTTTACAGTCAGGAGAAAGGGAATAGCATAATAGGGCAGTAGGAGTAAGTCTGCATCCCATCAAGATCACTTTCAGCCCAGAAATCCAGTGAAACACATTTGTTTAACACAGAGGTACACGCACTTCCCCACTGTGTGATGCCAGGCACCTGTAAACCTTTATCGTCACAGCTCTGGTCTTTGATCCTGCCTGCTACTCTTTCCTTTGCTTGCTATCCTGGATACTCCTTGCTCTGTGCCTTGCTCCTTTAATAACATACATTTTGGCTATTTAATTTCTCCACACAGTCCTATTGGTCATACAAGTCCAGGGGAACTCTGAAATAAATTTTGTTTCCCTCTTTCTTCTTCCCAGGCTTTAACATTTATTCCCAAAAGCTTTTGTTGGGCAGACTTACCAAAACTGTTTAACTCAGGCTTCTGTGCAGTTACAATACATACATTACAATACTGCATATATTGTGTGAATGTATTATGTGATTCTCTTATAGAAACATGACTTCTTTTTTAAATAAAAGCACCTCCCAAATACACAAGAATGGAGTGAGAAGTGTTGCTTCTTGAGAAAATCAGAGTCTGACCTGCTGGCTACATGCTGTGAACACAGAGTTATACAGTGAAATGGTGCTGCTAATGATAGGTTGTGTTCATTCCATGGCTGGAAGTAAGAGTGATCTCAGACTGCTTTTAAGAGAGAAGAGAATCCTCTTTGTGAGACCAGAAAGATCAGATTTTAAATACATCCTAGTGATAACACACACAGACATACCTGTTTCACAATAGCTTGCAAAGTCAGTTAGATTTGTGGTGGGATTTTGCAGCAGAACAAGGTGTAAATTGGTTTGAGAACCAAACTTATGCATTGGGTATTTGTCAAACCACTGGTACCTCAGAGCGAACAAAAATAACCACTGAGTTATTTAAGAGAATGATGTACTTGTGTTTAACCAAAGCCACACAAGTAATCATCTCTTCAGCTTTATGCTAGCCACAGGTCTCCAGTGGAATTTCAATTTATATCTCTTAAATAATCAAAGCACAATTTCAGGAGAGAATTTGACCCTGAGGGAGACAGGAGGACTGGAGAGACTTGCTAATAGTCATGTGGTAAAAATAGTCTTTTCATAAGCCCAGCATGAAGCACGGAGAGTGCCTTGAAACCTGCCCTAGCTAGTATCAGAAATAGACGAGCCAGAGATGAAAAGCATCCTTCTGCTCAAATGGAAAGGGAAAAAAAAACCCAAAATATCTTCTATAATGGTTCTCATGAGTCACTCCAATGTGCTAATGAGTTCATCACAAGCCACCATTTAAAATGGCATCCCTTTCTCACCAGTACAGAAGCACACCAATTCCCTGGAAGTTCAGGTTCTCATGCACCCCTTCTCTCCTTAAACGCAGAGTATACTATCATCAGTCTTATTTGAGGGCCTGTAGAAACCAGTCCTCACAGTGCAGGTGTGTATTTGCTACAAGAAAAGCGAATAAGCCTCATGATCCCTGGGAAGCAGCACTTTCTCCAGGAGTTGGGAGAAGAGTGATTTCTTTCCTGGTTTTGCCTGTACAGCATATCTAGTTTCCCTGCCCCTTCTGCAGGCATCCTGGCTTTTTAATCCCCTGTTGTCTGACAGTGTAGGCGACTTGTCCTACTTCTTGCTTGGAGGGCTGAAGATTTTGTGTATCGTTCTTCCAAATGAATTACTTGCATCTCTAAACTTTCCCATTAGGCATGGAGCTGCTTATCCAGCTTCCATGGGATATAAAGAAGGCACTAATAAGGTGTTTTTTTTTCTTCTCACTGAAGTCTAGGGAATGAAATATATACAAGTCAAAACTCATCTCCTGTTAATGGGATAAACACCCATGGGTAATGGGCATGAGGAGAGGCCTATTTTTTTTTATGACTAGGGAAATAGTGATATTGTGAACCAATGCAACAATTTCTAGTGGTCAAGCATTAACAAAAAGCTATCATCCTCAAGAGACTGAAGTGCCTGTATAAATTTCATAAAAATTTCTAAAACCATAGCCAGTCTGAAACAGATATTTTGAAGTAGAAGTGTGCCTGGAAATCAAACTAAATCAGTGATAATACTGTTCATTTAAAAGTACCACAGAAACCCCAGAAAATCCAAAGATATCGATAATGTCTGTGTTTGAAGTTAACTAGGCACAGAATTCTGTCCTGATAATTACCAGCTTACTATGAAACCAATTTCTTGTTTGTTTGTAAAAAGTAAGTCCTTTACAATAATCCATACTTGCAATTAGAAACAGTTTAGAACAAGATTCTCTAGAGAGGTATCTCTACAAGGTTTTGAGCAAAGCATTTACATTTTCCTTTCTGGGTAGAATCTTGCTTTGTTGCATATTTACTCCTGCTATATTTTTTTCTGTTTTCTTACTGCAGCATTACAGCTAAGGTGTCCGCCAGCAGCAAAGGCAGGCTGTTCCACAAGGGAGATCCAGCAGCCAAGGGTGACAGCAAGGCAGGCAGAGTAGTGTCACCCCAAGCAGGACTCAGGTCCACAGTGGCTGAAGAGGGCAAGCATGGCAGGTCTGGAGCTCATGAACAGGGTCAGCCAGAAGTGGAGACTGACAGATGAGTCCATGATGATGAGACAAGTGCAAGGTCAAGCCAGGAAGTCAAACCCATGTGTCAGGGTCAAGATTCAGATCAACAGGTGCCTGGCCAGGTACAGGCATAGGTGCAACGTAGCTCTGGCAGAAAACTTGTGTGACAGCCCAGCCTAAAAGCAGCTCCTAGAGAACAGTGGAGAGCCCCTGCAAGGCCTTCTCAGGCAGCTCTCCCTTACATGGCTTCAAGGTTGCAGAGCTGTACTATCAGCGTTGGCCCTGAGACCAGGCAGTGTAGCTTACAGGAGAGAGAGATATGCTCAGGGCCCTGATAGCCTGTGTCAGGATTGTGAGTGTTTCCTTTTATTCTCACTGTACGTAGACTTACACACAAAGGCAAAAAAAAAAAAAACAACAAAGGAGATTTTTCCAAGAAGTTAGTGGCAGTAAACCATGGGGAGATTCAGTGGGCATCAGGCCTCTGGCTGCTCTTTATGACTTTGAGAATCTCCTACTTTTGGAAGTCTAAAACCCAAGAAATTATTATGTAGGAATCAAATTATAAGGGAAGTGAGGGGTCTAGAGGGAAGTGTAAGATGAGAAGACACAGCTCAAGTCCTAACATTTGTCAGAGCAGAGCAATGAAATACTTCATGGCAGATTTATACTGAAACCCCATGCTTCTTCTTAACTACACTGCACTAGACACCATTAAGGACAGCACTCTGGAGTGTGCTCTCTGAAGGGAGATGGATATCAAAAGGCAGAACAAAAAGCTAATTAGCTAGTAGCCCTAGGCAATACAAAAGTGAAATAGTAAAAAATAAAAATATTGTTTATAAATACTGACTTACTATGCCTACATTTCTCTTTGCAGTGTGTTCTCAAGTTCTCCATTGTGGGACTAGCATATAATTCGAAAAGCAAGGACATGTGTCAGGAATTTCAGTCAATGTAAATATGAGCCTTAAGTCAGATGATAGTTTCATGTGGCTATACAAAAGGATAACTTATTTTATCCCAACAGGTAAGTCACATCAGGTATTTGGGTTTCAAATTCAGAACAGGTTTATTTTCTATCTCTTCTTCCCTGTCAGCATTTGAGGAACTGTTGCTTGTGTCAAAGCTACAGTGCGAATGGTAGATTGATCTCTGTTTGGGCGCTAAATGTGGCAGGAAAAGAAGTTGCTGGCTCCCCAGTGCTTTCTGATGGAAGGAAGGCATGTCTGACTTCAGCAGAGAAAGTAATGTACCCAAAGAACCAGAGAATCCTGAATGGCAGAGGAACCTTTCCAGGTTCAGTAGCGTCTGAAAATCATCAGCTTCTCCCACTAGACTAGTTCTGACAACTAGTCAGTCACAAAACAGTCTACAAAATGGCATTATGCCAAACTGGACATTTACTAAGTTTACTCCACCTGAGGCACAGATTTTAAAAGCTCATCAACAGAAAGCCTCCATCAGCAGAAAGACTGGGATGTTAAACAAAGACTGTTTTTCACTTGTTGCTGGAAATGTGACATTTGTTTTAATTACACTATAAAAGTGGTCTCGTGATTATGATCCTGGGCTGCATTTGGGCTCACTTGTTTGCATCCAAAGATCCAAGGAGAAAGCGTTCATTCCTACTGTTGAAATACCTGTTCTGCTTAGAGTTATACATTTGCTTTAAACACTCTTTATTTCTATATTATGTACTGAAATTGGGATAATTTCTTTTCCCTGTGAAGAAATGTGAGAATACATTTGTGTAAGGCATCTTGATACATAGTAACTGGCAGAAGCCAGAATGGCAAAGACTCCAAGCATGTAAAAAGTATACAGAACATGCTAACTGTTGTCTGTGTAGCTGGGATAAGTACTGAGCTGAAATTATAGCAAGACAGAAGCAGGTGGGACCATCAAGAAAACTTTATAACAAGGAAGGGTAGTGAAGCATTGGACTACACCATGAATAAGGGATAGAGGCTCCACTACTAAGGTCATTAAAAATAGGTTAGGCAAACGTCTGTCTAGCCTGAAATATGCAGAAATAATCATGACTTGAGGAAAAGAAATAGTTTGGACCTCTGTTTCATTTTGGGGCTGGTCCAAAGAGGTGATCCAAAAGGTTAAGTGATCACTTACAAAAGGCCGAGAAACACCCTGTCTCAGTGACCTCTCAGTGTCTCTTAGGATTTCCTGATTGCGTGAGACCCCAGAAATGTGGAAGCAATTGTGGCTTATGAGGATGTCTTGGGCGGGAGGGGGAGGAAGTAAGGGAGTGTGCAATGTCAATGAACGTGCAGTGCTAATGTGCATAAAAATATGGGCAGAAAAAAAGAAACAGAAAACAGAAATGAGTCACGCAGTGAGAAGTGAGGAGGAGAGGAAAAACCCAGTAAGATAAAATGCAGATTTCACTTGCATGCTGCTAAAACCAGTGGAGTGACCAGTGGATCTTAGGAGCATGATGCAGATAAGAACAGAAATGCCCCTCAGCTGCCATCTGTTACTGACACCCAGATCCTCCACAGCAGATCCTAAGAGCAACCAAGTTTGCTCTTCTTAAGAGCTGCAGTCATCTATAACATTTCTGCCTGTGTGGGAGGACGGAAAGATGGGAGGCATTTGAGAACATCAATGATGTTCTGCTCAGTTTCTTCCCAAACA
>Ga0181612_140649_pt1 | contig 10008 bp, 13 predicted proteins | sample HoacroProtozoa21_FD_119630 | JGI IMG/M metagenome (GOLD analysis project Ga0181612, IMG submission 119630) | Hoatzin crop microbial communities from Cojedes, Venezuel. Combined Assembly of Gp0051906, Gp0051904, Gp0051908
ATCATCGGTCGCGCCGAATACTGGCTGCGCACGCATAACGTCACCACCCCGATAATAAAATGGGAAACAGTCCAGTGGGGCGAGATTCCCGCTGACTTCGGAAGGAAGGGGAGTAGTAAGAAGAAATAAGAATGACTGATACTGTTTCAAAGGAGACGAGAACTAGGGTAATGAGGGCCGTAAAGTCTGAGAACACAAAACCAGAAATAATTGTTAGAAAGGGTTTGTGGAAGAGAGGATTTCGATACAGGCTCAATAGCAAACGCCTCCCGGGACATCCTGATTTAGTATTGAGAAAATACAGAACTTGCATATTTGTAAATGGTTGTTTCTGGCATGGCCACAAGGGATGCAACCTATTTAGAATTCCTAAAACAAATGTTGATTTTTGGGAAAAGAAGATTCAACGTAATCAACAGCGAGATGTAGAGGAACAACGCCTATTGGCGGAAATGGGATGGCATTGTATCGTAGTCTGGGAATGTGAATTAAAGAAGGAAAAAAGAGAATTGACCTTAGACTCAATCGCCCTAACTCTTAATAAGATTTATTTACAAGATCGTACAATATATGAATATCCTATACATGAGGAGACAATAGAACGAGCAGCAGAGGATATTGAAATATAAAAGTGGAGGACAACAATATGAGCAAGAAAGAGAACAAAAATTATCCATTGCCGGAAGAGAAATCTGATATACTCTCAGAACCAGTGATTCCTATGATTTTCCGCGAAGAAGAGGATGATAGAGATAAAGGGAAGAAAAGGGTACTTTCTCTCTTTTCCGGATGCGGTGGTATGGATTTAGGTTTTGAGGGTTGTTTCGTTGCTCCCAAGAAATCATTTCCTATAGACAGTTCTTACATTGAACGCGAAATAAATGAAAATTGGGTATTATTGAAAAAGACCAATTTTAAGACTATTTTCGCAAATGACATTTTACCAGAGGCGCAAATAGCTTGGAACACCTATATGGCGCGTTTTAGATATGGAAATGAAATATATCATAACGATAGCATCGTAGATTTAGTAAAGATGCACAATAGTGGCGCTGAAATATTCCCAGAGAATGTGGATGTTGTTACTGGCGGTTTCCCATGCCAGGACTTCAGCGTCGCAGGAAAGAGGATGGGATTCCTCTCAAGTAAAGATGATAAAGGAAAACGTAGGGCTGATGATACTCCTTCCGAGGAAAGTAGAGGAAAACTTTACTTTTGGATGAAACAAGTTATTGACATAACAAAGCCAAAAATTTTCATAGCAGAAAATGTGAAGGGACTTGTCAATTTGGGAAATGTAAAAGATATTATCCAAAAGGACTTTGCCAGTGCAGATGGAAATGGATACATCGTGCTTCCGCCGAAAGTTTTACATGCAGGAGATTATGGCGTACCAGAATCTAGAGAGAGGGTTATTTTTATTGGCATAAGGAAAGATGTATTAAAAAAGGAAGCTTTAGAAGCTTTGTCAAAAGATGTTATACCAGATGAATATAATCCTTATCCTAAACCAACACATGCTTGTACAAAAAAAGACGATAAACTTCTTCCTATTGTGACGACCTATGATGTGTTGAAGGACTTGAATGAACCTGAAGAGTCATTTGATTTGTCCCAACAGATTTATTCTAAAGCAAAATTTTTGAGTAATGGAAGTCAAGGACAAAGCGAGATTAAATTGGACGGATTAGGTCCAACAATAAGGTCAGAACATCATGGCAATATAGAGTTTAGACGTCTATCAAAAGAGCATGGTGGAAAGCATACGGAAGAACTAGATAAAGGTCTGCGTGAACGCAGATTAACCCCAAGAGAATGTGCTATGATTCAAACTTTTCCACCCGATTATAGATTCGTAATAAAGAGCTCTCAAAAACGAGGGTATAGTCTAAGTTCAAGTGGAGCATACAAAATTATCGGAAATGCAGTGCCCCCAGTGATGGCCTATAACATAGCAATGAGAATACAAGAAATTTGGGACAAACTTTTTGAATAATATGAATAACGATAGATTTATAGCCGTAAAAGAAAGGAGAACAGATAAAAGCGATGATGCCTTTGTCGAGTTGATGAGGCTTACCGAAGACTATCTTAATGAAAAAGCCTTAAATGATAGGAAAGCTTTTAAAAGCATATCAAGTTCTCAAATGGAAAATGTAGCAGAGTCTACTCTCAAAACCATTGCCCCTAGTGTACAGCTAAATCCTAAAAATATAATTCTGGTTAGCGGTTCTAAATTCCCAGATATAGTCGCTGAAAAATTTTATGGAGTAGAGGTAAAGACAACTAAAGAAAACAAATGGATTTCAACAGGAAGCAGTATAGTAGAGTCAACGAGAATAGATACCGTTGAATCAATATATATGTTGTTTGCGAAATTTGGAGGCGATCCAGTAGAATTTAGATGTAAGTCATACGAGGATTGCTTATATGAGATTGGTGTCACTCACGCTCCTCGGTATCTTATCGATATGGACTTGGAAAGTAAAAAATCGCCAACGATATTCCAGAAGATGAATATACCATACAGCGTATTCTCAAAATTAAAAGAGTCTGAAAAAATAAAAAAAGTCCAGGATTATTATCGAAACAAGAGGAAGCAAGATGGAAAAGCTGAACTCCAATGGTGGATTGGTGATGATAGTTCATTGCCAATGAATATATCCTTTTACAACGATTTGGAAGTGTATGAAAAAAAGAGTCTCCGGGCAAGAATGTTTGTCCTCTTTCCAGAAATGTTCGATAACGAATATAAAAGAATTTGTCTTTGGCTTTGCTCTAGATATGGACTTTTATGCTATAATGTCAGGGATACATTTAGTGCAGGAGGAAAGATACAAGTATTAGGCAGCACTATATTGCAAAACAAAGAGCCTCAAATGTTGAAAAAATTGTACGAATCTTTCAATGATATTAAGGCATTGCTTAAGCATCCAGATATCCAACTGCTGGAAGACCTTGAAGAATATTGGGGAAGAGTCAGAACCAATAGTAAAGACCTGTATTCTTTATGGGAAAAAAGAACTAAAGAAAAGATCTCGTCTAATAGTTCCTACACAATTGACCCCAATCTCCTTTTTGATATTTGTAATCAGAAAAAGACCATTTTTAGGTAAGATAATTATTGTAATTAACTTAACAATCTTTGCAGATGCCAAATATTTCAACCGACGAGAGATATATGCGCCGCTGTCTGCAACTGGCGGAATGCGGTAGATATGGGGCGCCGCCCAACCCTATGGTGGGAGCGGTGATCGTCGCGGGCGACCGAATTATCGGCGAGGGATACCATGCGAAATGCGGGGAAGGACATGCTGAGGTTAATGCTTTTGCTTCGGTGGAGGCGGAGGATGAGGCGCTGCTGAAAGAGGCGACCATCTATGTGTCGCTGGAGCCCTGCGCCCATTACGGTAAGACCCCTCCCTGTGCCGACCTTATCGTGGGCAAAGGCGTGAAGCGAGTGGTGGTGGGGTGTGTCGACCCCTTCGCCAAAGTGCAGGGGCGAGGGATAGAGAAGATCCGCGCCGCCGGCATCGACGTGACGGTGGGAGTGCTCGATGCGGAATGCCAGTGGCTAAACAGGAAATTCTTTACTTTTCATCGCCAGCAACGACCGTATATCACGCTGAAATGGGCGCAGTCGGCCAACGGCTTCATCGATGAAGACGGCAAACCCAAACGGTTCTCCACCCCTTTCACCACCATACTCGTGCATAAGATGAGGGCAGAGAACGACGCCATCCTCGTGGGACATACGACGGCGGAGCGCGAGCATCCGCAGCTCAATGTGAGGGAGTGGAAGGGGCGCGACCCACGGCGGATAGTGCTCACGTCGGAAACGACGCTAGATGAACTTATGCGACAACTCTATGCCGATGGCATACAGAGTCTTATCGTTGAAGGCGGCGCCGCCACCCACCGCAGTTTTATCGCTGCCGACCTGTGGGATGAGATAAGGGTAGAGACCGCCCCCTTTGATGTGAAAAACGGAACGGCAGCGGCAACGCTGCCTCTTGAGGCATCGCTCTTCGCCGAAGAGCGGTGGGGTGGGAATATTATTCGTCATTACCGAAAGAATAATATTCTATGAACGACCTTGCAAAACGACTGGTTCCGCTCTATGACGAGCAAGAGGCGAGGGCAGTGGTGAGACTCCTGCTCGAGGAGCGTTATAGTCTGTCGCTCGCCGATATTATCTGCGGTGGAATCGCACAACTCAACGAACAACAGCAGCAACTGTTGGAGACCGATATGTGCCGACTGGAGAGTGGCGAACCGGTGCAGTATATCATAGGATACGAGTATTTCGGCGGTAGGAAATTCATAATTAGGCGAGGGGCTCTGATCCCCCGACCGGAAACATGGAAGCTTGTGGAGATGGTTAAATCGGAATCATCGCCTCGCCGCATCCTCGATATCGGAACGGGAAGTGGATGTATCGCCATCTCTGCCGCTTTGGAATGCAGGCAAGAAGAATCAGAATCCCCCGAGAATTTTTCGGAAAAGTCTCCTGAAAATGCGGAAGGAAAGGACTTGTCGGAAAGGCCCTACGTTGAAGGCTGGGATATTTCCGATGAGGCTCTCGCCATTGCAGAGGAGAATAACCAGAGGCATGGGGCAGGAGTGGTTTTTAAGAAGCAGGATATTCTTGCAGGGAACGAGAATAAGGGAAGCAGGGGCTGTGCGAGTGAAATCTCTGACGGTGAGGACTTCGCCCAATGGGATATTATCGTCAGCAACCCTCCCTATATCGCTGAAAGGGAGCGGACAGCCATGCACAAGAATGTGGTTGACTTCGAACCCTCCACCGCCCTCTTCGTGAGCGATGCCGACCCATTGCTTTTTTATCGTCATATCGCCGACTATGCCATTGGGCATCTCAATATCGGCGGTTGTCTGCTCTTTGAGATCAATCCCCTCTTCGTCGACGAACTGAGGGCGATGCTGGCAGAGCGGGGCTTGACCGACTGCGAGATTATCGACGATGATTTTGGAAAACAACGTTTTGCACGCATACGCTATGGACGAGAATAACGGAAACAAGGAGAAAAAGGCGCTGTCGGCGATGGCTGCCGCCTGCTCGAAGTCGGAGCACTGCTCGTATGACATCGAGCAGAAACTGAAGCGCTGGGAACTCGACGAGGAGGCGACGGCGCGGATAATGGAGTATCTCATCAAAAACAAGTTCATCGACGACGAGCGCTATGCGCGGGCGATGGCGAAAGACAAGCTGAGATATAACAAATGGGGCAGCGGAAAACTGCGCCAGGCGCTGTGGCTCAAGCGGATACCGAAAGACATCTGCGACGAGGTGATGGCAGAGATTTCGGATGCCGACTACCTGTCGGTCCTTCGCCCCCTTATCCGCAGCAAACAGCGGTCGGTAAAGGCCGGCAACGACTATGAGGCGAGGATGAAAGTGGTGAAATATGCGTTAGGGCGCGGTTTCAGTTTCCGACTGATAAGGCAGTGCATCGACGCCGACGAAATGGAGTTTGACGATGAAGAAGATATACTATAGTTTCTGGAGCCGACTCGCCGACACCATCGCCCCCCGCGCCTGTTGCGTGTGCCATAATCGTCTGGCGATATCCGAAGAGGTGATATGTGCCTCGTGCAACATACGTCTGCCGCGCACCCGCTTCGCCGCCTCGCCCCGTGACAATGAGATGGCGCAGAACTTCTGGATTCAGACGCCGGTGGAGAAGGCGGCGGCACTGTTTTACTATAGTCCCCGCTCCGAGACCGCCAATATCATCTACGACATGAAATACCACCACCGACCGGAGATCGGCACGTTTATGGGGCGCCAGACGGCGGCGGAATTTATGCAGCACCATTTTTTCGACGATATCGATGTTATCGTGCCGGTGCCGATATCGAAAAAACGTAGGAAACAGAGGGGTTACAACCAGAGTGAGATGATTGCGCAGGGAGTGAGCGAGGTGTCGGGAGTGCCTGTCGACACCACCATCGTCAGTCGAGGCATCTTTGTCGACAGTCAGACGCACAAACACCGCTGGGGCCGACTGGAGAACGTGGCTACCGCCTTCCATCTCGACAAACCGGAGGCAGTAAAGGGCAAGCACGTGCTTATCGTCGACGATATCATCACCACCGGCGCCACCCTTATCGCCCTTGCCAACGAGATACAGAAGGCTGGCGACGTGAAATTCAGTTTCCTTTCACTGGGATATACTAAGAGTTGATTAGTTCCTCAAATATCCCCTCGCAGGCATCTTCGAGGAGGTCGATTACCAGTTCAAAATCCGCGTCACCGCCATAATAGGGGTCGGGCACCACGGTATTGCTGTGATTCCGGATATAATCACCCGTCATCTTGATTTTCGCTGCCGCCTCCCTGCTGGGCGCCAGTCGGCGCAGGTCGCTGGCGTTCTCCTCATCCATGGCGAAGATGATGTCAAACTCATCGAAATCGCTCCGTTTCACCTGTCGGGCCCTGCTGCAGAAGTCATCCCCCCGCTGTTTGCCGTGCCGCCGCATACGGCTGTCGGGCAACTGCCCCACATGCCAGCTGCCGATGCCTGCGGAGTCGATGAAAAACTCCTCCTCTCGCCCATGTCGCTTGACCACCTCTTTCATTATCCCCTCCGCCGCCGGCGAGCGGCAGATATTTCCCAAACAAACGAATAGTATCTTCTGTATATCCATCTTTCCTGTTTTTCTGGCAAAGGTACAAACTTTCTCCTCTATCACACGGCAATTTTGTGTTAAAAATGTTCATTTGTTTGGCAAAAACGATAAATCTTGCTATCTTTGCAGGATGATGGAGTAATTCCAGCAGAAAAAGAAGAATATGAACAGATATCCCATAGGCGATCAAACGTTTGAGAAGGTTATAAGTAGAGGCTTCTTTTACATAGATAAGACAGACTATGTCTATAAACTTGTAAATTCAGGCTCCTATTATTTCCTTTCACGTCCGCGCCGTTTCGGCAAGAGAATTATAAAATCGTTGAGGCTTAAGGAGAGAAATTTACATAGAGGAAATCAGATATAAGAGTTATGAAAGCGATTAAGAAGAAGTTTGCTTTGTGCATGATGGTGATGATCAGCGCGCTGGCGGTGGTGCCGGCGGGTGACTTCTTCGTGGACTCTTTCGTAAGTGCTTTCGTGGCATCGGCAGAGGAGGAAGAAGCGTTTCCTGCGGATGCTGCACCTCGCGAATACCCGCTTCAGTCGGGATTCTCTTTGCCCGCTCGTCAGCAGGCGATGGTTGCCGACGGATGGTCGGTGGGACTGTCGACGACGGCGGGCCGTCCGCAACGGCTGTCGTTCTCCGGTGGCGGAGGCAACGGTAGTATCGGCAGCGGATATGGCGGTAATGGTCATGGCGGAGCCAGCGGATATAACGGAAGCAACCCGTCGTCGCAGGTATGTAATAAATATGCGGGAGCTCTGCTCTCACAACGTATAAACCTTATTCTAAAAGGCGCAAATATAAGGCATGAGAGGCAACCGTTTGCATCGGCATCGCCTTGCGACTATTATATCTTTGCGTTGCAACGACTTCTTTGTTAAAATCCAGCGTTTTTTTGAAGTTTGAGGGTTGATTAGAGTAAATTCTCCGATTTAAGTGAGGTTTACTTTAATCGGTAATTACGTATGGATTTTAATAAAAAGGAAAAACAAAATGGCAAATATCAAAAATATGGAGATGGCAGCAAAGCTCATCTCACTCGACAATATCGAATTACAGAAGAAATTCTTCGGTCTTAGCAGCAAGTATGTTTACACCCCTACAGGCAGCGAGCTCAAGGGCGAGTACAGAGAGTATAAATCAGAGGAGGAGCGTGCGCTCATGACAATCATCAACGGCAGCATCGGCGAGACACAGGAGTTGGCTAACGGCTACCTCACCGACCATGCCGCAACCCTCGGCGCTCTGCGCCTCGACGTGTGCACCACTGCCGACAAGCAGTTTGCTGCCCTCCAGCTCTTCCGCTACGACCAGTATATCTACAAACCTCTTTGTGAGGTAAAAACCTTCGCGGGAGCCAAAGCGCAGGAGATTTATCGACTGCTGTAATGCCGATGCGGAGTATTCTAAAACAATAACAAAAGCGAACCCCTTGAGATGCGATATCCCAAGGGGTTTTTGCTTTTTCTTGATTCATCGCTCAAATCCTTAACTCATCACCTCATTCCTCAATTATCATCCTCTTTCTCTGATTTGTAGGAGAAAAAGGCTGAAAAGTATCAATTTGTCGCTCCCAGTGATATTTTTCTTTCATTTATTTGCTATTTACGGCAAAAAACAGTAACTTTGCAGTCGACATTAACGGGAGGGCCTCCTTTCGCCGATGTCAACCGATGGTTTTGACCTAAAAAGACATAAAACTAAAACAAGAATGATATGAAACAGAAAAAATTTATTCTTCAGGAAAGTGAGTTGCCAACACAATGGTATAACATTCAGGCTGACATGGTTAACAAGCCGCTGCCGCCGTTGAACCCAAAGACACACGAGCCGATGAAGGCTGAAGAGCTGTTCCCCATCTTCGCAGAGGAGTGCAGCCGACAGGAACTGAATACTACCGATGCCTGGATCGACATCCCTGAGGAGGTGCAGGAGAAATACCGCTTCTACCGCTCCACCCCTCTGGTGAGGGCTTACGAGCTGGAGAAAGCACTCGACACCCCAGCACATATCTACTTTAAGAACGAGAGTACCAACCCTCTGGGAAGTCATAAGATCAACTCTGCTCTGGCACAGTGCTACTACTGCAAGAAACAGGGCGTGACAAATGTTACCACCGAGACGGGTGCCGGACAGTGGGGCGCCGCACTTGCCTACGCAGCAAAGGTGTTCGGTCTGGAGGCTGCCGTTTATCAGGTGAAGCTCTCTATGAAACAGAAACCCTATCGCGGCTATATCATGCGCACCTTCGGTGCCACCCTCGAGGGCTCGCCTTCGATGTCGACACGCGCGGGAAAAGACCTGCTTACCGCCGACCCCAACTATACGGGTTCGCTGGGTTCCGCCATCTCGGAGGCCATAGAACTGGCAATGACCACACCCAACTGTAAATACACCCTCGGTTCGGTGCTCAGTCATGTGACCCTCCATCAGACGGTCATCGGTCTGGAGTCGGAAAAACAGATGGAGATGGCTGGCGAATACCCCGATATGGTCATCGCCTGCTTCGGTGGCGGTAGTAACTTCGGTGGCTCTGCCTTCCCGTTCATGCGCCATAACATCCTCGACGGCAAGAAAACAGAGTTTATCGCTGCCGAGCCCGCTAGCTGCCCGAAGCTCACACGAGGAGAGTTCCATTACGACTTCGGCGACGAGAGCGGATACACACCCTTGCTGCCGATGTACACCCTCGGGCATGACTTCCACCCCGCCAACATCCACGCTGGCGGTCTGCGCTACCATGGCGCCGGCACCATCGTATCGCAACTCATCAAAGACGGCTTGATGCATGGTGTTGACATCCGACAGCTCGACGCTTTCAAGGCTGGTATGCTCTTCGCACAGACAGAAGGCATCATCCCTGCACCCGAGAGCAGCCACGCCATTGCCGCCACAATACAGGAGGCATTGAAATGCAAAGAGGCAGGAGAGCAGAAGACAATCCTCTTCACCCTCTCCGGACACGGACTCCTTGACCTACCCTCTTACGACCAGTATATCAGCGGCGACCTGCAAAACTATGACGTTACAGACGAGGAGATTCAGCACTTCCTTCAGAGCGTGCCGGAAGTATGATAATTGACAAATCCGAAATAAAATCAATCCCCGCAAGCAAAAAGCCTGCGGGGATTGATTTTATGTCAATTCCTATTAATTGCGAATGGAATTATCTCCTATTTTTTGATTTTTGCTCCAAATATATGGTTGCCATTGTCATCGACATGGGTAGTACCAGCACCGCCACCAGTTACATTTTCCAACTGCTCTTCATCAAGTGATTTTTTTTCTCCTTTCTTCATATCTTTAAAATTTAAAAGGTTTATAAATCATTTCACAGTGCAAAATTG
>Ga0181612_141193_pt1 | contig 10008 bp, 2 predicted proteins | sample HoacroProtozoa21_FD_119630 | JGI IMG/M metagenome (GOLD analysis project Ga0181612, IMG submission 119630) | Hoatzin crop microbial communities from Cojedes, Venezuel. Combined Assembly of Gp0051906, Gp0051904, Gp0051908
ATAGACCTTTCTCTTCTGTCTGAGTTCCACTAGAAGCTCCTTGCTCACATAGTCCTCCTGCCTCCTTTGCTAGATTTCTTGATCAGGGGGACGCACTGGTCCTGAGCATGGAAGAAGTGATGTTTAAACAGCGACCAGCTGTCTTGGACCCCTCTACCTTCTATAGAGTCCTGACCCACAGGATTTCTCCAAGTACGTCCTTGAAGAGGCCAAAGTTATCTCTCCTGAAGTCCAAGGTTTTGATCCTGCTTATCGCCCTGCTTCCTCCATGCAGTATCCTGAAATTCACCATTTCATGGTCACTGCAGCCAAGGCTGCACCCAGCCTTCACATCCTCAACCAGTCCCTCTGTTTGTGTGTACAAGGTCCAGCAACATACCTCTCCCTGTTGGCTCCTCCACTACTTGCATGAGAAATTTATCACTGATGCTCTGCAGGAGCCTCCTGGACTGCATGGTCTTGTTCTTCGAGTCCACTGTGGACAGGACAAGTAGCAAGGTGGCCTTTAATTGCTGTAAGGAAGTTTTAAGTTGCCTGGATGTACAATCATACATGTGTATATACAGGTGCATGTCCTACTGTCGAACACACTGAAGTAGCATAACAGATTGCCTGCGAATGCCATATAGTCTCCATCCTCAGAGGCTTTTAAGATTTTGCAAGTAAGATGGATGAAGATGTGATTATTTCCAGGGATAGAATGATTGACTAGATGAGCTACTCCCCTTTTTCTGTGACTTTACCCAGCTAAAAAACACTTTTTCCCTTTGGAACAGTACTGCTTTCCCAGTAGCAGTGATGCATGCAACAGATGACAAAGGGAACAACGCAATGGAGAATCAAGAACAGCACAAAGCATAAAGGGATGCAGATATCCCAAGCAGCTTGCAATTTTCTACTCACTGCATTTATCAGTGAGCAGAAGCAGTTCATGACATACAGCTTTAGCTTAGATGACAAGGGAAGCCCTAGCTGTATTTCTGGAGCAGCGCAAAGAGTGTATTAGGAGACAGGCTCTCAGCTAACCCAGGTGCATAAAGAAAGGAAGGATCAGGGGAAGAAAAAGAAGGGGGTCAGGGAGAATCAACACAACAGCCATTCACAGAACTATTGTAAGAAAGTGGAAAAGTTAACGTGGAAATGAATGCCACTTGGATAATACATGATCAAGTGAGAGGCTGCTGCTTCTGAGCAAGCACGTGAATGATTAAAGCCCTAGAAGCACATTCAGACAAAAGCTTTTTACACAATTAACATGAAGAAAAAGTACATGGGGAAAAATTCTTTGGAAGACCTTTAATTCCCATCTCCAGACTGACAGCACTACTTTAAACAGGAATGTAGTTTTTGATAGTTTAAGTATCACATAATCGACAGGAAAGAAAACACCACAAAGAATTAGAATGACTTTATCACTAGGGTGTGACTAATGATTAACTGAAAAGCGCACCCGTAAAATTAGCACTAAAGTCTGAGATCTCGGGCAATGCCAAGAGCTTGTCCATGATTTGTTTTTATAAGACTGCTACATTCCTCTCTTGCCTAATAAAAACAGCTTATTCGGTGTACTGGCAGCAAAGCCAGAGAGTCTTCACCATGAAAAAATTGCCAGAGGATTTTCTTTTTTCCTTTAGTAGGGTTTGGAACTGGCATAAAAAAAGGCAACTTTTAAATGAGTGAAAACACACCATGCTGGAGAACTGGAAGGCAATAAACTTTAGTTCCTATTGCAATTACTACTGCAGACTATACACATAAAAACTGTCTATTCCATGAAACAAAGAACCAAAATGCACCTTGGAATGTTATTGCTAAATAGAACCTTAATACAAATTTTGTCCAAAGGCTTTGATCCAAACAGAATCACTACAACTTTTACCATATATCACAGATTTAGTCTTCTCTGTTGTAATAAAGGGACCTACAGTTTATAACTCTGCAATTCTCTAACAGAGTAAAGCCCATTAATCAAAATGGTATTTTGATGGGCTGTGCAAATAAATAGAAGCACAGCTATGCTTAGTATGGCTATGGTGTATGCAAACCTGATCCCAGAACAGCTGGAATAAAGCATTATTCATTTACAGTTTTTAATCACTTTCAGCATCTAGAATGGAAATCTGATTTTTGTTAATTGCTTTGAGTATCTTATTTCATTTTTCAAAACTCTAACACAACATTGAAATTATTGGCACCATTTCACATCTATAGCATTCTTTCAAAGTGAAATTTTTATTATCACTTGCTTTGTACAGGAAAAACATACCTCAAAAAAAAAGGATACAAGGATGACTTTAAAATATGCTCTGTAACAAGTTTTCATCTTATTCTCTAAAGAGTAAAAAGGCAAACCCTATGGGTAAAATTCACCCTATTTCTCATGCATAAAACCTGACAGGCAAGAGAAGCCGTATGGTTCCTCTACACAGGAAGGGAGGATTAGTCTCCTGGGGCTCCTGCAGAGCAATATGTACAATGATTTGGGGGTAAATTCGGGTCTGGATCTCCAGATCGCAACAGGGATGTTGCAAGGATAAATTCATTTAGGTGTCTGAGGTCTCAGATGTAAACGTGAGAAACTCTAATTACCTTAAGAGGCAAATAGTAGGAGCCTGAGTCCTGGTGGGAGTAACTGGGGCATTGGCTTCTGTTAACCAAGTAGGCAAGCTTAATGCCTACAAAAGAATTTATTGCCAAATTCTTACAAGAACACAAATATTATGCATGTAAACAAAGCAGTGTTTAACATCTGCAGACAACAGCTGCAGAAACTAGACCTGATGTCCCTCACAGAAATTATGCATTTGTGTTTGTAACTAAGTACAGAATTGATTTGCTTCTCCTCTTCTTGCCAGAAGTTATTGCAGTAAGCATTGACCATACTCACTTCCTATTTTTTTTAACGTACCTTAGATATACTTGCCTTAAATTAATCTGAATAGTATAAGTTTTATATATCATAGTGCCATTAGTAAAGCACTTAATTGACCTCCCATTAAAATCATGTTTGGTGCTTTTTTTCCTCCCTAACACTTTCAGAAATACTGAATTAATTTTTAAATAGTCTAACTCCTAGATTAACTATTAATAGCTTTCTTTAAAACAAAAAGTGCAACGTGTCGTCATCTGATCATTTAAGGAAGGCAGAAGACTCATCAGGGGCAGATTTTTGTAGCTTCTTACCTACTTCATTCCCTATGACCAATTCCTCTGAAACACTGGTGAATCATCACCTGCATGCTACAACCTTAAATTGAACTGGTTAACGTCTTCACTTTTAACACTTCAGTGCCTGTTTGTACTTTTCTTCTACTAGCTGAAACCCCTAATGGCAAGCACGCCTTTCTTCATTATCCTCTGTGAAGACAAAGCCAGATCAGCGATTTGGCTACTCCAAAGTATAATCAGCAAGTAAGAAAAGTCAGGACACTGCAGAGCTGTGTGCCAGCACTTCTCCTTGCCTTTTTGCTTCTAATATCCTTAAAAAAATACATGTTCTTTTGGCTGTGCACTTACGCCTTCTTCCTTTCCATTTGTCTGATAAAGCTCATGATTTCTCCTGTGACCTCTACTCAGAATGAGCTAACCGTTCTCTATCACTTTGGACTGATTTGCAGATAACCTCTACTGCTCAAATGGTGATGAAATTACAGCTACAAAACCTGTACCACCGTGTCATTTTAACATCTACTATAGAGTTAACTAGGGCTTGTCTGCATGACAGTTGTATTAGCAAAGTGTGAATTTCAGGGTCTGTAGCAAGTCTACGTAGTTCCTCTGTGAAAACTTGCACATTATAATCAATTCTTTGTTTGAAAAAACATTTAAGATAAAAAAGCAGAAGGCAAGCACACCTATGCAGGCTTGTAACAACACTTAATAAATCAGGTCAGTAGTGGAATTATGTCATATACATAGTACCAGGGTAAAAGACTTAAAGCAATTTTTGATATTTACAAGTACCGTCTACTTTGAATTTTATTTCCCAGAAATACTTTTGTTAGCTGACATGCAAAGTCAAAACACAATAAAAGCACACAAAGACATGGCACTTCCTCTTATGTATTTGATTATTTTCTTCTATCTTGCAATGCCTGACTTGTGCCACCTTAACTGATGCCTGAAGTCCTGGTTCCCACCTCCTAACAGTCACACTTTCTCCAGATCTACATCTTCTTACAAAATGCTGAAAGCTTTTCTCCACTGAACACAACTTTTCAACAGATTATTTTGTTCTTTGCTGGATTTCCTCAGTTTCCTGCCAATATGCTGTGGGCCATGGCTGTCCAGTGTCTCCTGACAGTCCCCACTTTAAGTGGAACATTGTAATTAGCATCAGTAAAACAGAAATCAGAATCAGATTCCATTTTCATAGAACAATCTTTTTTTTTTCTCTCCAGTGAAAGTATTTCTCCAACTGATTAATGTTTTCTATTTCCAAGAAACAAACTTGAAAAGAAGCAGTAACTCAAGATGGCTGTACTTCTATTTTTTTCTTGATATACCATGATATTATCTGAAACAGATCTGATTGTTGTTCATAAATTATTCCCTTTTTCATGTTTTCAGTATTCAGAGGCTCTCTTTCGATAATTCACAGTCCATCACACATTGGGGACCACATCTGATCTTCTAGTTCAGAAAAGTATTAATCATGCAGCAGTTGATAGACATTGCTTAAGGATCATTCATACCACATTTTTAAGGTATCCTTTAGATAACTAATTAAAATTATACTAAGGATCAAACTAAAATAAGAACAAACAGCAGGTGCACCCATTTTTCAGTTTTCGAGTTATTGTTCCTACAGAACTTCTTGCTGTAGCATCCACAGTAAGTTTTTATTTCATTCTGGAGAAAAAGTGACCCAAGATGTGGTCACGTCTCCCTCTCACAGTTCAGGACTCTCTCTCTAAAGAAAGCACTTTTTGGGGCTTATTTCATTAAACCGATCCCAATCTAGCAAACAACTTAAGCATGTTAATATACTTACGTACCCAAGGAGCCTTCCTGACATAAGTGATCTGATACCCAAGATGTGATGATGGGACTACTAGGTGTTTAAAGTTGCATACATACGTAAGTGCTTTAGTGGACTGAGGACAGGCATCTTGTCTCCTACAGAGCTTGAAGGGTCTGTGTTCTGCTTGGAAACCTGCCTTTCACACATTTACTTACAGAAGTTTATGAGTAATATTACTCAATTATGAAATATTTGAAGCTCTTGGGGAAATAAAAAAAAACAACACAACATAATATTACAGTACCTGGAGTCACCAAGATATTCCAATCTGTCACAGTAAGCCTCCTTTTGGAAAGTACATGATGCATATTAAAAAAATCTCTGCAAAGCCTTTACCATAATAATCTTGCAGAAACGAGCCTTCATTACTCAGACTAATGCATTTCTCCCCTCAGACAACCCTTACATAAATACTGTGCATTTACATACTGTCTCCAGGCAGCTATGCAGCTCTTCTGCCCTATTTCACACTATTTCTTCAAATTATGATGAATTTAAAATAAACACACTAAATATTCTTTTCTTTGTGGCAACATGTACCTAATGTTATCAAATTTGCATCTCAGCAGTAGACGCGTTCAAGTTTAGTCAGCCTTTTGAGTAGTGGATATAATACGTCATGAATAAAATTACATGAAGTGCCAAAAAACCTTTAATATCTTGGCAACAAAAGTCAGTTCAGAGTAACTCAGGAAAAACTGCTTGTCATTACCTGATGGCCTATGGTCTGTAGCAAACTATAAATAGTGAGAGAATTAGATTGATAAACACTTTGGCTTTAAGGAGTCTGACCACATGAAACAGATAGATCTTATAGTAATATCTTATGCCAAATTCTTCTCATTTCACCATATCATGTTTTAAGCCTTTATAAAACGCAGGCCATACCTTGTGAAAGCATAAATTCGTGTATATTCTTTAGACCTCAGTAAAGTTCTTCAGAGTTATTTCAGCTGAAAATCAGGTCTAAAAACCCTTTTCTTCTGAACAAGATTTTCAATAAGATTTGCACGTATAGGGGACTACAGCTGAATTAGGTAAAAGTGTCACCAACATTTACTTTCTAGTCTTCATTTTATGGGAACTCACAATTTAAATGAAATTTATTATATATTATTATATCCCCCCCTTTTGCTACTGAAACTTTGGAACTGGAGTACTTGGAACCTCCAGACCTACGTCTTGAAAGTGCACCCTTCCACAGCAGTCTTGAGTGTAACAGCCTTTTGCCAATCTGGAGTAATCGCACTCTGTATTATAAGCAACCTTTATCCAGGGAGATATTACTAAAACAGCAATGAATGTTAAAATCCCGTGGCATGGGTACACTGCAATGTGTGTGAGGTATCGTATTCAAGGGATATGGATATGTCAACATTACCAAACAACTCCAGCCCTACCAAAATAGGTGTGATCCTAATGGAAAGCACTTTGTATGGATGGGTTTTAAAGGAATTGTGCTGAAATTCAGACTAAACAAACTACACTGGGGTCCAGGACTGTGTAACAACTTTACATATATGGTTGCTGCTGCTGCTGCTCTGGAGAAAAAGGCAGAATAGCAATAATGAACAGTGCATAAGTAATAAAGGACAGAAGTTAAACCCACAATCGTACAACCAGATGGGAGGAAAAAAGCCAAAAATGCAGGGAAGTGCTGGAGACCTTCTCATAATTTCATACGTTTAATAAGAAATTCATGATTAATAACTGTGCTGGGTTGGTTGTTTTTTTTTTTTTTTTTACGTAGAACATTAGCTAAGCATTAAATTGAATGGAGCTGTGCCAATTTATACTAGCTGAGTATTTGGCTGCCCAATATCAAGACAGAAATAACAAGAAAGCACCAGATCAGATATTCCTTCCTTTAAGATTTACAAATTCCTATTGTTGAGGCCAGGACCAATCAAACACATGATATGTTCGTGATCCTGGGCTTATTTTTGAATTATCATCAGGTTGATGATGGCTTGTAGCACAAAGAATAAACCTGATCAGTGTACCCAATCTGAGCACATCCATTTTTAAGAGAGATGAATCTGGAAGTCTTCCCAGGTTACACATCTGCCTCTCTAATTCACACTTACTCAGAATGTACAGACTTCTCTCCATGACATATTTGTGGGTGAGCTTAGAACAGCTTGCTAAAATGTACTAGTTAAAATGCTGACTGCATGTTGGATATTGTATATACAACTATAATTGGGAACATGTTGATTCATCTGCGTGAAATGCCATCTACCAATTGTTTAACTTAGGGCAGCTAGAAAATGATTTGATTTAGAGAGAAATACACAGGAAGACATTTTCTTCTTGGTTTTATCTCTTTTTCATCTTGTTTTCCTTTCGTCACACTTCAGTTGTGAAGCCTTTCAACCTTTCCCTTCACAACAGAGATTCCTCTCCTTTCTAAAAAGCAAGCAAGCCCCTCAGTGGAATTTTACTACATTTCAGAGGGGCTAATGACAACGATACAGTGCTTGAGCCATTCATAGAAGATTACTCTTAGTCAGCCGGCCAGAATCCCAAGATCCGAACCATCATTTCTTTTCTAGCACTAGGCATTTCCCCAGACATATTCCAAGAAGGCTAACTATATTGTTGTGAATCTTCTTCAGCTTTTTATGCACTAAAACCTGATGAAATATCAGGAGCAAGTTGATTCCTAAGAGCCAATTTCCTCAGGGGGTTTTTTGTGTGTGTGTGTATTTGTGTGTGCAGTGGTACAGAGCCAGATCTTTAATGTTTCTGTCTAGTTGGCTTCTAAGGTTTTTTCCATACGCCATCTGTGTCCTGAAAAAATGAACTTGCATGTTTTACACGTGGAAATAGCACACAAACCTGTTTAAGTATATGAATAATACCTGGATTCAAGTGCTTCTTAATTATGCAAATAGTAAGACTGTAGAGACAAAAACAAAATCCCACAACAGACCAATGTTCTGAAAAAAAAGCCAACCCAACAAATCCCAAGATACCACCATTACCGTATCAATGGCAAGAAGAACTATATAACTTGGTTGGCATCTGGTATGGCGTTTCCCACAATCTTTGAAAAATCCCTGTGCAAGAACAGTGGAAAAGCACCTAAGAGAGGGAAGTACAGCTAGGACAAAGAAGTAAATTGTCGTAATGTGGCGAGAAGCCATTCCAACTTCAAGTACCAGCTCAACACATTTTCTGAGGGATCTCTGTATTTAGTATAGACACACCATTCTATGATTCTCTACTACGTCCTGAAACGACTCATTACTGCAGCTTTTGGGTCAGATAGACGCTTTTTTTACATGAATTTTTTTTATGGACTGTAAGTTATTAATGTAACAGAGGATACAGACTTAAGACTGGATGGCATGATTTTACAGCACACTACGTTGTTAGGTTCTGGCACTTCAAGAGGATTGATTTTTTTCCAAGTTTCCAGTTTAGCTGGAGGGCACTCAGATATATTTTGCTAGCAAAAGGGTTAATAGAGTCAACCTTTTGAAAAATGTACTTCTTTACATGCATATAATATGATGGATAGTTAACTGCATGCACATTGGTAAACAGAGGTGAAAAACAAATTAATTGGAAGGTATAGAGTTTATTGTTTGTTCTCTGTGTGATAGATGGATCTCATTATTTTCCTTGGGCAGACAAAGCCATAACAGTTTCCAGAGAAAGAAGAAGTGGCAGCTCCAGGAAACTGCTTACAGATGGACACCCAGCAGGCTAAAAATATTACTTCTGTCCACCTCATCAATAAACTGGCTCCAAGCAGAATGGCAATTATTCTTTTCCTGCTTGTGTTGCCCTTTGTGAGGCCTGAGGACTATTATTGATAACAGGGTATGGAGAGCAAAATATATACAGTAACTCAAACTCATTTACTATGGTAAATCCATACTGGGTAGCAATGATGCCTTTTATGCCATTATTTAAAGTGGCATTGTGCACTCATCAATGTCCAAAACGATTAAGTTGATCCTGTGTTTCGCTGCTAGCCTATTAATGATTAATGATACACAGTTATTATTTGCCTATTTTAGACATAGCACAATCTGAGCAGAAAGAAAAAGGGGAAAAATCACTGGTACACTCTGTATTTTGTCTTTAGCAGATTAAAGTGTCACAAGCAGCAGGATCTTTCTGATCTTTCTTTCACCCCGCCACACATAAGGATGAGTTCTAGCTGTAACGGCACGATACCTTTTAGAAGACAGGTTACCCCACGTAAAGGCAAGGGGACTACAAACGTGCTTTGTCAGGGTGTCAGCAGTGCTGTCGCCCAGCCCTGACTGTGGGGTGGAACCAGCCTCACGCAACACAATAACCCAAGGGACCCTGGGAACAAAAGCTATCTGAGAAAGTGACCACAAATGTTTTCTGTATGAATTGCTAATGTGCACAAATGGCTTATTAGACTTTTACAGTCCCTCTGCCTTTTCACCCCACTACACTTTCTGAACGCACAGCAAACTGAACTTATTCTATATGAAGATTTACTGTCAGTGCTATTTGTGAGAATCCATACGGATCTGCTGACTACACAACTGAACTTCAACTGAGAGAGGCTATGTAAGGTTTTCAATATTTTAACATAAATTTCTACATGGCACTTACATCTGCAAACCGATAAATACTAAAGCCGCATTTCTTTAATATACCATACCCAGACAAAGGGAAATAATTAAGGTTCAGAAATGCAAGAGCTGCATGTGCCTGAGGATAGGTGATTTCTGCCCATAAAGTAGGTTAGATGGACACTTGATCTTACTCATCCTAAAACATATTTTCCTTTTTCAGCAAGCAACCTACGTGACAAGAAATGTTAATTTGATCCATAACAAAATCATAGAATCATAGGTTGGAAAAGACCTCTAAGATCATCAAGGCCAACCATCCACCCAACACCACCATGCCTACTAAATCACATCCCGAAGTGCCACACCTACTTGTTTTTTGAACACCTCCAGGGACGAGGACTCAGTCACCTTCCTGGG
>Ga0181612_178259_pt1 | contig 10008 bp, 8 predicted proteins | sample HoacroProtozoa21_FD_119630 | JGI IMG/M metagenome (GOLD analysis project Ga0181612, IMG submission 119630) | Hoatzin crop microbial communities from Cojedes, Venezuel. Combined Assembly of Gp0051906, Gp0051904, Gp0051908
ACTTCTGTCAATGCGGCACAGAGAGAAAGGGTGGCCAGCGAGTGCACCAACACAAGTTGTCTACCTGCTCAGACCAGCACCATGAAGGTCCACCTTCAGAGGCCAAAAATCCCCAGGGGCACCCACCTGGGGGTTCCTTGTCATAGCAGTGTGGTATCTGGGTGTGTTCACAAAATCATTTTGGGAGATCTTTGCGTTTCTTTCTAGCTTACAGTCCCCAAAGAGTTAAACTGCAAGAAGGAATAGCCAAAGGAGAACCTGTCCCCCTCAGAACTTAAGAGGTACAAAAACTATATGGTTGTACTTTCAGGGACCCCGAACAGTTGGGACAGGAGGTTCCCCAACCTTAGAAAAGGGGTCTCAGACACTAGGTCTGTGTGGACAACTAAAGATGCACAGGTTGAAGATGATTAATTTTTGGTCAAGCCAGCAAATCAAGCTCAAGTGCTGTGACAACAAAAGTGAAGGGAACTGAGGACTTCCAATGCACTGCAACTTCGATTCCCCCTCCCTCCCTCAATCAACATGTGGAGACGTAGATCATCTTTTTCTAAAAGAAGATCCACCAAGATAAAGATTAGCATGTGACATTTGAGTGCACTACAAACAGCACTCAAGAGAAGACAGCTGATCAATTATCATCTTTTTTGAGCATAATGATTTTCACAAATGGCCAATGTTGTTGCTTTCCTTTTTAATGTAAAATGAACTGGCAACATCTGGGGCATTAGTTACCATCTCAGTAAGGTTCCAAAATCCTCACCAGCTTCAAATAGTTACAGGGTACACTTCAAGTTGCTTGTTGTGAAACAAAGCCTAAATAGTCACACAAAAATGCTAAAGCCAACCCAGCCTCAAATGGAATTACACTCACAGAAAGCTGCACCTTACTAATTTTAACCTCATGGACGAGTTAAAATTATGGGCCTTTGAATTCCAGTAACATGAACTCTTTAACTGTCACAAACAAATAACTCGACTTGTTTTTAACTGCATTTTTTGGTTCCTCTCTGACAGGTTCCCTTATTATACTTACATGGGGTCATACCATCTACATGACAATAAAGTACGTCCTCAAAGTCAGAAGGGAGCCTCCAAAATACTTAGATCTAAATGTAGATCTTCTCATCCCACCTGTAATTTCATAGAGACAGGACATATTCTTCTTTTCCTCTGTAATTCTACACATGCCACAGATAGTTGATCTGTACTACCATCAGAGTACTCAAAACAAAACACAAGCAGATCAATATCACCACTGTACACTTCAGTTCCTTTCAGCTGAAAGCAGTCAGTCGTATACTTGAACTACCAAGACATATGAGTCACCTAGACTTACAAGTTTCTCATTTTAGAGACCATGCCAACAATTAAAGGACAATTATAATATCTGAAATATGGTGGGGGTTTGACAGAAACAATTTACTCTTCCTCTGCTTACAAGCAAAGCACAAACATTAATTTCTACCAACAAAAACATCACAAACTGTCATCTTGTTTACATTTGTTATAGTGAGATACCACAATACTGCACATGCTGCTCTGAAAATAATTTTCATACAAATTGAAAGGTCAGCATGCAGATTTCCTAAGTATGAGTTTTGTTTACTATGGGACGCGGGTCACTAATTCATCTTTGTGAAGCTGCACTTCCAGGACAGTTACTTGTTGGTCAGAATTAACATTATTACTGAACTACCTAACAATGATTAGTTAGGTAAGGCCTGGGACCAGAGGCGACTGAGCACCGGGGGACATCCACCTGTAGTTCCCTTCTGAGACAAACAGGCATGGCTCAGTTACAGTTAAGGTTCCTGTTAAAGCTGAGCTAACTTTGGGGATGAAAGATGAACAAAAGTCAGAGCAAGATACTGGTTCAGGAAGACCACTGCCTGCTTATGTATCCTCTACGAGACAGAAAAAGGCAGCAGAGGCAATGACAAAAGTTAGTGTCACAGCTTGCAGATACTACTGACAACACCTCTGCTCTGAAGAAGAGCTAAGGTAAAGTCCAGTACTGGTAGTAGCGATTTGGCTACGATGACATTCAAAGCTGGAAGAAATGACAGGGCTAGGATAGCAGTTCAGCCCAGCAAATACCAGCACAGAACAAAACCTGCTATCAAAGGGTAATGTGGCTTTATTTACATCTGGAATCAGAAGAGGGTGCTGGTCTCAAATAAAACATAATACTGGAACTGGGTTTAGGGTTGGGGCTCAGGCTAGCAGATACTGATAAACCGCCACTTCGAAAGCGCCTCCAGGTTAACATGAAAAGTCATGCTGGCTTAAACCATCTGACTGCAGAGATTTGTGGGATAAGGAGTGAGATAGCGTTAAGATAGGAGTGGAGCTAGGGTTTGAGCATACTCTGGAAGAGTCTGATAGACTGCATCATCTCGTTTCAGTATCGGGGAGGGCCACAGGCCATGATAAAGGTGCCACGTGACAGGACTTAACACACCCTGAGCAAACCCAATGCCACCCACCATGCCAGGCCCACTCTGTCTACATCCTCTGTTGACCCAAGGCTCCCCAAGCCGTACATGTGCTGTCAACGTGACGCGTTCCTGTATATGACGGATTACTGTATATGTACCATTTTGTCCCTGTGTATGTCCACGGTGAACCTGGCGCTCCCGAGATGCACAGATTTCCTGTACTGTATGTGCATGGTGTGTAGGTACTGTGGACGGGGGCAGGGAAGAGGGCCCCAAATTACGACAGCATCTGTCTGAAAACATCCACTCCTTACTATTTTGTCCTTCATTTGTACTAGGGCCACCATATCCGAAATACATCAAAGACTCAAAAAGTTAAGCGTCTGGCAACCTGTGTCTCCTCTCTTCACAAATGTATTTTTAAAAACAGTGGATCAAGTCTGTGCAGCAAGTTAGTCCTGCCAAGGAAATCAAAAGCCAAATCAGCCAAAGACATTGAGAAGCAGCACAAAAGCTTGTCTGTGTCTTCTCCAAACGGGAGCTTTGCCAGTGATGATCTTGGCAGTACCATTTAGCACTTACCCAGTCTTTCCCAGTTCTTGGGAATAGGTGTCCACCACATTACTCAGCATGTTCCAGGTTAGGGGAGGGTTGAGGATTGACCTTGCCTACGTCACATTATAGAAAAATCTGACACGTATCTGTCTCTGTGTTCTAATCAAAAATTAGGCTCACCCATATTAGTTATTACTGGAGAAAAGTTCAGTCTTCGTGGCAGACAGGCCTTGGACCTGACAATGACACTTTCTGGAGAAGGACAAAACATATAATCACATTTCAAGGACAAAATCGTGTCCATACTGGAGACTATGGAGTTAAAAACCTTAAAAATCAATAGAAGTAGCACACAGCCCACCTCTACCATTTTCCAGGTTTGCAATTTAGAGAATGCAGGGTAGGCAAGAATGACAGTTGCTCAATTCAATGAGCAAACCTCCTTCAGCATTCACTGCAAACTGCAGACCAGAAAGCTTCACAGTGAGTCTTGCCAAGAGGGAATTACGATAATTGAGCCTCATGGTCACAAGACCACACACTACTGTTGTGAAACAGTCACTGGGTAAATAAGGGTGTAGCCTGCAACATGGTTTACCACTGGGGGGGAGATGGGGTGGGAAGTCACATGAAAAACGGTTTTACCCCTGAAAAGGTATGAAGTTAAGAAAAAACCGTCTTGCAAACACACACTGATGTAAAAAATGTGGCAGAATGATGCTGCCATTCTAGTACTGTCAATGTAATAATGACACAGCGTAGGCAACAAAGGCGAATCACAGAGCTAAGCCTGCAGCAAGTCATTCAGAGAAAAGCAACAACAGCAAGAAAAGAGAATACCAAGGAATGAAGGAGTCAAAGTTAGGATGATGTAGAAATGACAGCTGAACTTCAGTTCACTAAGGGGAAGTCACAAAAGTGGTACATTTCCAGAATGACTGGTTGGACTGGATGATCTTAGAGGTCTTTTCCAACCTATGATTCTATGAAAAATGAATAGCAGAAGATGATAAAAGTTAAAATGTAAGATGCTGATTTAAAAACATATAAACAGGCAGGCACCTCAGACTAGCAGAGATACGTATAAGCAAAGCTGAACCAGAAAGATGCCATTCAGCAGCCTGGACAGTCGAAACCTGACCTAACATTTTCTTAGCCTTTTTGTACGTCGGGGATGTGTACCAGTGTAACTGGAAAAGTTCAGAGAAGTCTTCCAAACTTATCTTTTCTTGTCTGCAGAAATCAGGTAAAGAACTTGCAAAATAATCACTTCTACAAGCCACTGCCCTCAGCTCTGCATATACAAATGTCTCTTCTGCCTCTGCACTAAGAGAATCTTTCCCTAACGACCCAACTTTGATTGTCCCACCAATTCGCAGCATTTTTCACAAACTGGGGGAAAAGAGGTTATGTTGCATCTATCCTCTATGTGGCACTGCACTGTTCGGAGCAGCTCCCACAGAGGCTTGGTAGGGTGCTGCTGGCCTCTCCTCGGGAAGGTGACTGGGCGACGGGGAGCGGCAGAGGGAGGAGAGAGCAAAGCAACCTTCACTCCTGCCGCAGTGAGAGCACTGGCTCTGCACGGCTGGGAGCGGCAGGGGCTTGAAAGGGATAGTTCTGCAGCCAGCCAGGCTCTCCTCATCACAAGGGAGCGAAAGGCCATTTCATTCATTCCTCCCCTGACAGCTGCTTCTCTCAGGGAGGGAGAAAAAATGGAGGCATTAAGCATTAAGCACTATTTCTGATGCAAGCAGGACAAAAAAGCATCTCAAACAAAAGTTACTCCCATTCCAGTCTCCTAAGAGCTTCCCTCTTTACTGCCAACCCACCAGAAGTGGCAGGTTTTAGTGGGGTCTTGTTTCTACGTGTTGATGCGTCCTGATGTGCTGTCTGGGACACTCTTCTAGCCTCACCTTCTACGACTACACTCTTAATTTCTGCGACACACTAAGCTTCTGGTGCTTAGACATCACTTGCATTTACAAAGATGCAATATACAGGGCTCAATCTCCTGGTACAAGTTAGCATACAACTTTCCAACCTGTATTAAACTATCAGATTATTTATGAGGTAAATCAATTATATAACTTTTTTCAAAAATCCACGCTTATTAATACCTTTGCCTGTACTAAGAGCTCACTGGGCTCTAGAACTGGTATTGAAGACTACTCTAGAGAAAACTGAGGGTTAATATTTTTAAATGATTGTTCTCGGTAGCCCAGGTAACATTAAAGAACCTCTTGCAATTAAAATTCATAAGCTGTATTTCCAAATCTCACAACTCAGGCCAAGAACCGCAACCATAATGATCGTCAATGAAATACTGTATCCTGACTCACTCCACACAAATAAGCTACTCTTTTAAAAGCACTCCTCTGCTTCAGTAGAAGAGGGTGGCAGAGGAAAAAACTGATAAGGAATAATTAAACTAATACCGTACTAATGAAAAGGTGAATTAACTGAAACGGCCCATGAAGTATCCAAGTGTACACAAAGTAATTCAACAGATGTTACACTGGAATTGTATCCAGTCCATGGATGAAATCAGAATGTGGTATTAAAGGCACATCCAACGATAAAGTTGATAATGGATTTTCTGTTGCTTACTGTCAAACATGAAACACTACTGCACGTCATTTTTGCAAGCAAACCTTACAGAATAACCAGGGAAATCAGAAAATGATAAAGCCAGTATCACACTAGACAATAATACGGAAAACAGAGCTGATTTTCTCATAGATAAAAACAGTGAAATATCACATAAACTGCCCATTACTGTACCTTCATGACATCTTTATAGGAATGAATGGCCGCAACTTCCTCTTTGTCATCGTCATCCTCCACTCCTTCATCCAGAGCATCATATCCTTCATCCCTACTCCCATCTGTTTCTGTGGCATTAGTCATGTGGTCAATAAGCTGCTCGAGTGGGGGACTTAATTCTCGCTCTTCATTGTCCTTCAAACCATAGTCCAGGGCTTTATATATAATAATCCCTAGTGATTCAATGACCTATAAAAGTGAAAAAGAAATATTTATTAATGCCATTTACATGAATGAATACGTCAGTCTATGAACACCCTTTTCTGGTATTTGTACAACAAACTTAGCAACTGAGAGGGCATTAAACATCAAAATTAAAGAGAAAAATGATCCTCTAATACCTACTGTAGTACTTTGGTAATGTAGCACAGAACATGCAAGAGTGGGTCACACCACATACCTACCACTTTCTTATTTCAAAGTTTGAAATAAAAATTTGTAATTTAAAAACAAAGCAGGACCTTTTTAGATTATTTTCCCTTTTTTCTTCTAATGTGACAAATGGCAAAGTAACATTACTCTAGACTTTGCAAGAACATATTACATGCATATGACCTTTCGGGGAGGGGCGGGGGCAAAGAAATTAAAAGAAAGAATAAACTAACACGAGATGTCTCCATCCTTCCACAAATTAACGACACTTAGAAACTGCCCTTCAGTTTCTGCACCTCTGCATTGACGTGAGAGGCAGCTGGACACAGCTGTGGACATCCCAGTATCAACTCACTGAGCACCGGGACATCAGCCCACAAGAACTCTTCTGCCTGTTGTACAGCCGGTGGAGGCACACATACTCCACTGCAACTACCGACAACTGGTTTTCATAGTAATGAGGTAGCACCTTGATTTTTCATTGAACTCAAGGCTTCTTTTTTTGTGCTCTGTCAAGAGCAAAGCAAACAGACAACCTCTTGCTCAGCGTAAGCTAGCAAAAAATTGTCATGAACATCCCAAAATGCTAAATGCACATTTTCTTTCTTGGCACCAATTATTTTCCTGACGAGTCATATTGAAGCTTCTAGCATTTTAAAGATGTAAGGAGATGGCATTTCAAACTGAGAAGTTTGGAAATGGGTTTTAATGGAGAGGGAAGGGAAAATGGGCTTGCAAGAGTAAACCACAAGAAGGTGATGTCGCTGCTCGGAGATCCTTGTCTGACAACGGAAGTAGGACTGGAGTTACTGCATGTAATCGCCAATCTTCCTGGTGTGTTGTGATTGCTAGCGTGCCACACAAATGAGCAGACTCCAGTGTAGGAGTAGTTGGCACTAGAGCAACTTTAATAACAGGAGCATTTCTAAACATACCAAACCTTGCCATCAAATGCCATTTTCTCTCATCTGGCTTTCAGTACTATCCTGGTTAACACACTTTTTTAATGCAGATTTTTGAAATTCTATTTGGGTAAATAGGACAACACAAATGTATTCTTAAAACATTAAATTTGACTCTAGCAGCTTGGTTACTTCAGCACAGCAAAGTATTTTTGGTCTCAGAGGCTGGAGGTTAGCAAAGACTTAAAATGGTATCCTATTAGTTTACCTAGACAATTTAATGAACCAGCTGTAGTCTGACAGCTTTACACTTGAATACTTCATTCCTCTGTTGAGATCACTTTGCAGTGCAAATGCACTTTGCAAGACAGCAGCTAATAAACCAACAAACATCAAACCCAATACATCAAAAACACACTTTTATAATTTATTTTCAATAATTTTGATAACTCGATTCAATATAATAATTCTCCTATGCTATTCTCTTAAAATATGTTTATACATATTTGGAAAATATTCTTAAAATGCAGTTAAAAAAGTGATTAGGCAAATTAATGAAAAAAATTGTCCTAATTTATTTAGTTCAAAGAACAGCTGCTGACTTGGGAAATGCTAGTGAGACAGCAAAGTGTACCAGGGAAGCATCACTGCATGCTTGCTTTGTTCTCGTACTTCTGCCACGACCCACTCTGGAGACAGGACACCGCACCTTATACAGACCATACAGACTTTAAAAATACATGTAACAGATCAAACTTACAGTTGCAGCATATCTGGCTTGCTTCTTAGAGAAGCTGTTTTGTAATAACTGACTTGTAAAACTTGCATTGTTTAAAAAAAAATGAAAATGTGAAAATTTCACAAAATAAAATATATTCTACTGGTAGACGTGTACGTTTCCTGTAACTCAGGTTCTGAGTATAATCTCAACATACACCCCTTCACCAACTGAAAGGGAACAAAGAATACCAAGTTAATTCAAATTTGAAGTAGACCTAAACGAAGATGAAGTACAATTGAATAACCACTTTGATATTTTAAACACTTGGGAGTAAACACGAGTAATTTCTAACTTTAATAAAAACTAAATTTGAAAGAACTCAGCATACCTGATGAGGACTGAAATGTCCAAATTAGATGCAAAGAAAATAATGTCTTGTGCCATGCAGCAATGGCTGCTGAAGACAGCTTCTGGATTTTGCTACACCAACACCTCAAAAAAATATAAGGGGGGGGGGGTGCATAAAGAAAGGGCGCTCTCTCTGCCTCCTTCTGTTTGGAAAGAGGATTAAGGCATTCAAACGCACCGTTACTAAAACTGGATGACAGCTGCTGCTTTCTTTGATGTATCAGCAGTGGGGCTTTTGCAGTTCAGTAATACGGTTTGCACATTTTTATGTACTATGAACAGATTTCCTAATACATGCAAAGCTGACACAACACAAAGGCCTGCAACAGCACCAATTCAGACCTATATTTCAATCTCTCCATTTCTTATTCAGGAGTCATGATCAAAACCATATTTATTCAGTGGCTGTCAGTATCACAGATTCTTCTTGCTGAAAGACAAAGTAGCAAACATCATAACTGAGAAACTTTGCTTTGACTTGCATTAAAACTGAAAACATTCAGTGCTTTCAGTTAATACTGGCTTACCAATGATCTTGTAAAAGCACACCAGTGCCATAGGAATATCAAACAAGTCACAGAATCGTCAGCGCTTCTTCACATGGACAAAACTACTAATGCAACTTCACACAAATAAAATTTCTGTGTCTACAGAACTAGAAACATAATATACAACGTTAGACAGTCAGCTCATTGCTGCTTAAATGCATGAGTGCTGTCACTTTGTGATGCAAACCAAATACAAACAAAAAAGGAAAAGATTTCACAGCTGAATGGATAAATTGATAAATATGCGGGTTTTTGAGTTGATAATCAGGGACTACCACTTTTTTTCAATTATTTGCAATGAAGTCACTGGTTCTAAACTGCACTATTTGTTAATTTCACACAAAATAAATACTTCTGACACCTAACAAGTGACAAGCACTGGCATAGTTTTCAATTCTATGTGAAAACAGAGGTACAGTAGGAAAAGCAAGGGTAAGAAGGGACTTAGCCAGGCTCTTTTAAACGACAGAGCTGTACACTGACACACCAAAACAACTGCATGACGCCGAAATAAGAGTGAGAACTAACAATAAATGATGCTACTGGATTCAGATGAAAAGAATTGAATAAGTTCTGTACCTTGAATTTTAGCACTCATTTGTTCCTGATTGATTTAAATTTTAATGCAGGACTTGATCTTTGCAAATCACTTAGTGGCTAAATAACTTAAAAAATAAACAAGAAAGTCTGCATTATTATGCTTTACACCTTCTCACCACGTTCTTTTGAAAGTCATGGCTTCAGATCAGAAAAAAATACAACACACCAACAATTCCCACAGACTGAACTTGTACTCTGTTGTGCTTCAGTCACTAGTGAAAGGGGAATTTTGTCTTGCTGTGAGTATTCTTCCAGTTCCTACACCAGTTTAGACTCATATTATACTGCTCTTTTATAACAAGTTGTGATGAAGTTGCTGGAACGCTTTCACTTCAAACACGGTGTAAAAACAGTAACCTCATGCTCCTTTTACACACGCAGCAAAAACAAACCCCAAACCACTCAGATTATTTTCATACACAAACACTGCATGGAACTTTCCATTCCATTCACCTTCCTCCAATGCATTAAGGCATGCCTCCTGGAAAGGGCTTCATTAGGGTTTTAGGTCTTTCATATGACACAAATTGTGTTCTTCCAATGAACCACTTCCAATCTAACATTCTCAAAACCTCTTCAAATGTACAGCCTTTGTATAGGAACCAAACATGTCTGAGACTTGCAAAAGTCTGGAGTGA
>Ga0181612_138711_pt1 | contig 10007 bp, 8 predicted proteins | sample HoacroProtozoa21_FD_119630 | JGI IMG/M metagenome (GOLD analysis project Ga0181612, IMG submission 119630) | Hoatzin crop microbial communities from Cojedes, Venezuel. Combined Assembly of Gp0051906, Gp0051904, Gp0051908
AAAATTAAAAAAATTAAAAACCTTACTTCAAATTTACGCTTGTAGTATTTTAAGGAAGCTGTTACAACGCTAACAGAGGTTCAAAATGATCGAACTCAGTGTGGCCAAGTTCAAAACCACATTTATTTCAAATTTTCACAGTTATTCAGTAATTCAAATTTTATTAGTTTGCATAACTAAAAACTATTCAACAACAAAAAAAGTAAGTCCTTCAAAGATCACTGGAGATTTGAAACTTGGACGTATAACAATAAAACTAAATAAAAACTAATTTGTTGAGTAAATAAGAAATAAAGAGCTGTGTTCTTTAAGGTTTTGATAAAGCAGCTTCATAAATCTGTCTCCTCCAACTTCCTTGACCTATTCTGAGAACAATACTAGCAGGCCATAAATAGAATGCTCAACCTAGCTATATGGCAAAGATAAATGTTGAGTTTAGGTCTGTAAGTCTCCTGCAGAAAGAAACAATTTTCAAGCTCAGAAAGTCAACAAGATCAAGTGATCGTATCAGATCAGAAGGGTAGCCAACAATGGCATTTCTTTCAGAGAACCTTTCTCAACAATTTAAGAACAAATAGGGATTGCTTTCTGCTATTTTAATACAAAGCTCAAGAACATTAAGTGTACCTAAGGTGCAGGTCAAGCAAATATTTTCTTTAAATAAACTAATTAAAGTACACGCAAATTTCAGATTTGAACAAGACACTGAATATTACCATAGACTTTTCAAGAGCCAAATACCAGGCTGGGAGGTAACAGAAGTTAAAGCTTCACAGCAGGATACTGAATAGAAGATAAAACCATATAACGACAAGAACCAGAATTTCTTCCTATACTTGCTTAAGGCTGATGTCACAAGAGAGACTATGTTCTAGATTCTCAAAGCCAGCAGTAAACACTCAGCACTGTTAACTTTATCACAAACTATCACGAGCGTAGGATTAACGTCAAAGCTAGATGCCAGCTACCCAGAATGTTTATAAAGATCTGTGATCACGAAGCAGAAAAGTATTATCCAGCTGTGTGGATGACCAAGAAAATGCTGAGATTTAATCTCAGAAAAAATTCACTCAAATATCTGGAGAGCTCATTAAAGCCATTATGACACAGATTAGAGAAACAGTATTTAATCAGAAAAGTCATACTGACAGACATTATAAAGATCTTTTAAAAATTGTTCTCACTTTCTTAAACTTGCTTTAACTGTGTTACCACTTCTGTTTATGGCAATTTCTTTCATTATGTAGCAGTCATTCATCAGACAGCAAATCAACAGTTACTGTGAATGTCTGGAATAAGACTAAAGGACATATACACACACACACATATATGCATACACATCAGTTCAGGTAACACTTTTTCAAACACCAAGGAGTTACAGCACTGAGCACAGTTAATTGTGTCATTCTGGCTACGATGCTGTCCCACCACTGTGTAAGTACCTGACAATATCACTCTTCCATTGTTCTCCTTCAGGACAAAAGCTGCGTACTCCCTCCCGGTACAGCAGGGCCCGCTGCTCACTCAGTGCCCACACAACATTATTTCTGGATGTAACCTGCGACAGTGGATAAGGGCAGTCAACCTTGACTGCTCGCGCACAAGGACGATCCACACTCAGGCCTAGGAATCAAAAAAGGAGAATGGCTTTACAAACTTTGGCTTTTTACAACTAAAAGAAAAGAGACAAAGCTACCCAACAAAAGACAATGAGGAGGGGAATATCCCTGACATGCTAACATTTTTCATTTGATCATTATTCCCTTGATCGACTGTTCTTTCTATAAACTATTAATCATATCCTCTGATATAGATGAATTCATATTTTAAGAAATAAAACACTGTGTATCCTTCACCATCCTGCAGAGCGCACAAGTGCTGTCCTGTCATTTCTGTTCCTTTTCTCCCTCTAGTGTCAGCATCAGGAATCTCCATTTATAAAACCTGTATTAGACTTGGCAGAAGCACCAAAGAAAAAGGCAGTAATGGAAGAACTTTTGCACCAAACACGCCAGGGAGAGAGGCAACTTGATCTGAATAGTGGCAGCAGAGCAATCACAAAAGCATGCCACAATGTGTAGTACTAGTACACACATTTATACACAGAACCTAGAGGAACGTGTCTTCTTCACAATTACACTGAAGCTTGATTTACACAGCTGCATGTGAAATACCCCAAGCGACACAGCTTTTGCTTAATCTTCTCATGCTGCCAAAGGAGGTATGAACAGACTCATCTGTATGATATTCTAAAACAACAAGAACGCTCATTTCCAAACCCCTGAGCACACACTTCTGTTGCAGAAGTTGGACAGGACAGTGCAGGGAATGGAAAGAATCTGGAGAAACAACTATCGCTGGCTGCCTGTCATGAACAAGTCAGATACACTGAGAATTTATTTTTGGCATCAAAGACAAGTCTAGAAGCCTAAGAATAGCAGAATGTAAGCTGGTGTAATCAAACCAATCTCTCACAGGGAAGAAAAATAGATTCAAACCTCCAGAGAGCCCTGTGTGATTGGCATCAGAAGTTCACTATCACCTCTATCCACACTTTTTTGCACTATGCATGTGAACTTGGGCAGGCCACGTAATTTCTCTGTAACTACTAAACTCAGTTAAAAAGTATATAATTTAGGAGTATCTTTGAAACAATGCTGTGTATTTAAAGTTTTCTTAATCATGAAGAATGCCTATATAGTGCTACAGCAATTAAACCTACAAGAGAAATCAGGAGACTACCAGAATTAAATGGAAGATAAGTAAGAATTTTGATAACCACTCCGAAATGTCATCCTGCTTTAGTGTGTCTTACTGTTTCCTCCTTACCCAATCCTCCTCTTACTTTTACAGTAATTCCTTCATCATGTTATTTGTAATTTTTCCTTACCAACTCAGCTCTCTTTGCAAAGCCCAGCATGCCCAAGTGTCCCTGATGCTCTTCTCCCTTAGCTTTAAACCTTGGGAGATACATCCTTCATTCTAGGTCCCTGTATTCAGCCTGAATATTCTCTGCATCACACCTTTCAGATGCATCCTCTTCTACTCACTGAAGCAGATAAAACCAAGGTCATGACTTCACAGTTGCCACTGCACTATCCCTTTTTCTGATTCTTGCCTCACGCACATCCAGTGAGAAGGCAGCTGTAAAGACTCCACAGCCTGTTCCGTTCCTCCACTGGCTTTGCTTTCTCTGTCACATAAAATACGTACCACTCGTCTATACTTCCAAACCACTTTATGATCATCTGTCTCAGGATACCTTCCTTCCATTATCATGTGGTAACTCCTGCCTCCAACAGATCTGTGCTTTTCAAAACACACAGCTTCTACTTCCTCCTACTCTGCTCCCCCATACCTGAATTTCTTCTGAACAGCCACACACTATCTCACTGCCTTTCACAGTCCTCCTTAAAATCCTTAAAGCAAGAAAAGAAAATCCACTTAAGGCTCAGTTGTTTCAGTGCACCACACCATTTTCAAGGGAAGAATGTTATTTCAGTATTTTCTGCAATCCTCTTCCAATTATTTTCATCCATCCCATATCCTTCCCATGTCATCAGTTCTCTAGGTTGTGTGTACTCCACTCGGCACAAAAAGTAAGCTGCCACAAACTGCCTTTTCCAGCCTCCTAATTACACAGAATCTCACAACTGCTTCCAACCATTTCTCAAGACAAGAAGATTTCCCTGTATCCTGGCTATGGATAAAGGTCTAAAACAAACTGTGATCACTCCACAGTCTTGAATTCTAATAAATTTAGGCTGCAAAAATTCAAAGAGTCTGCAGTTAATTCAGGTACCTGTTTGCAGATACAGATCTCCATTTGTTCTGATAATCCAGGCAGTGTCATCACTTAAAGCTACAAATACAGCCTGGGGTAAAGCCTCATACCAGTGGCGTTTTCCTTTTATGGTTACTTTTCCGCAAGCAAATGCTTTGTTAGTCTTCTGTTCAATCTTCCAGAGAAGAGCCCCTGTACGAGGAGTTAAGAGAGCACAAAATATCACTTAGCAATTACTGTAACAGAGACAGCCGACTTGTCCTACCTACACCTTCACTAATGTGAGGCGAAAGGCAAACCAGTAGCATTAAACAAAAATGCAAGACTTAAAAACACTGATAATTTTTTTTTAAAAGCAAGACCAGAACAACGGCCAACTTCTCTAGGAATTGCTGAAATGCATTTACCATTAGAGTATGTGTGATTTTTAAGTGTTCAACGGCAAATCACCTCTTCTTAGTTACACCCTGAAAACTAGCAAACAAAACAAGTTCCATGTCAAGGCCAAATAAGCCTATTATTAAGATACTGAAGTTCATGGCTTGCTTCTGTACTAGTTTGGTACATCCTCAGTAAATAAAGGAAAGGGGGTTAATTGTAGTACTTTCACCTCTTACAAATACTAATAGTAAATCATAACTTTTGCAGACACCTGAACAGGTGAGCTGTCCCACGCCACAGCGGGCAGTGCTACTACCTGCTTGTTACGTAGCACGTCACGAGCAGACAAAACTCAGAAATGCAACTGCATAAATCCATCCTGAGAACTTCCCCCACACACACTCGAATTAGCAAGGACAGCTCAGAAAAAGAAAACCAAATGGCATTCCAAACTTTACTGGTGATTGGCTGGTTCGTACCAGAGCAGTACACTGGCATATTAACTTCGTTTGAACAATTACACAAAGTAACACTTAATTCCCTTTTGATGTTTGTGGCTAACATGCTCTTGTGTTAATACATCCATGGCAAACTGTGGATGTCAGAAATTTGTATGGATTCAGTGAAAAACTGGGTGAGTTCTTGGAACTGAGAAATAATAAATGCAGAGAAACCTTTTGCCCAGGAAACCTCTGAGGCACCAACAACTGCATCTGAAACTATGAAGGGCAAACATCATACATGCTAGCCCATTCCTTTTACTTTTCTGCAGGCATCTGCTTCTAGCCACTGTTAAGATACTGAGCTGGATGAACCTACGATCTCACCTAGTACTGCCACTCTTCAATTTTTTTGTCCGTAACAAAGTTCAGCTACAGATCAAATAGAACACCTTTTTTCTTAAAACTAACAGCACATCTTCCTCTACAGAGAGAAGGGAAGATTGACATGTGCTTTTAGAGATGACAGGGGAAGAAATATAGCAGCAAGGCAGCAGACTAAGTAAAGAAAATGTCTGAGAAATCTGCATTTTCACACCAGTCCTGAAACAATCTGGAAGGCCAGAAGTGACGCAAGTTTATAATGAAAACGCATTTAATTATAATCCAACGTAACCCTCATTCCCAACCATCCATAACAAACTCATATACAAATACACCAAAACCATTTTTTTTTTTCCTTTAGCATTAAACCACTCCCCCCCAAAAAATCCCCAACAACCCCATACACAAAACCAATTCTACATTTAGAACAAAAAGAATTTTAAATTTGGGAATCATAAGCAGTTCTATATCAAAACTCAAAGCTTGGTACAGACAAAGATCTCTTCATTCATCTCCGCCTATCACTGAACTGCTACTTCTGAAGTTCACTTTAATCAGGCAGCCACATGTTGAAAACTTCCCAAAATGCAGTGTGAACCTGTTAGAAAGACAGCCTCTTAAACCAGAGCTTGGTATGCAGAGGTAGAGAAGATGCAGTTGTATCACCCAGTATGACTTCTTTTTTTTTTTTTAAAAAAAAAAAAACACGCTACTTTTACATGAAACAAGCCCCAAACAACCAAGTTTCTGGAAGCACTGTATTAAACAGAAAAACAATAAACTACCTATGTGGAAATTGCATATGCGCCAAACTGTATTTGCGATCTCAGAAAAACGACAAGCTTCGCCTAATTAAATAACAGCTGTTATGAAAAAAAATATGAAAAGCCAAGGAAACACAGGAGCCTAAGCAAGCCTTGCATTTCGGGGGATGCCGGGCAGTGGAAGCCAACTGACCTGAGGGTGAAACCGCCACGTGCTGGACGCCGTCCTCGAACCGCTGCCAGCGCGGCGCGGCAGCAGGCAGAGCACTGCAGAAGAGGCCACCGCGACACTCCAGGCACCAGATGTGCTTCTCCGAGATGGCCAGGCTCAGGATGCCGCAGCCAGGGCCGGAGTACCCCATCCAGCTCTCTGCAAACTAGAAATTGCACAGTCAGAACAGCGTCAGGCGTCTCCAAACTGCACAAGCAAATGGCTAGATAAGCACAGCAGCTCCCCTATTTTTATTAAGAAAGCTAAACTCAAGGTTCTTAAGTACCTCAATCAATGAATAAATTTGCCTTGTGTAAAATAAAACTACATCTGTCAGCATTCTCTAAGATAGTATGTACTATGAAATAAGAACAAAAGCTTTAGCAAAAAAACCCAACCAAAACCACCCACCACCTCCACACTGTCATCTACCTCCAAAAAGTAGAAAATCTTCCCTTATTAATTAAAGAACACACACCTAAAGGAAACAGCAGATGCAAAAAGGAATTCATGAACATGTACAGTCTGTCTGTAGTCCAGGAAATTATTCATTGTCCATGAAGTAATAAGCGAAGGGTACAAGACAGCTGGAGCACAGAGTCAGCCAAAAATCCAACTCCAATACCCTCTGTACGGTACCGGAGCTACGTATTACAGAAATTTGGTTTACAGACTGCTACCTTAGATTCTGATCGCTTGCACGAGGTGAACCCAAGCACTGCAAACATGACCTATAATGTAAGCATCTGTGGAGCTTTTCTGAACATTTCAGAGCATAACAGTACAACAACCTGAAACTAAAAGTCTTCTACACTTTGGGCTGCAGTTGTTACTAAATAGGATACCATGAACTTACAACTCAACCTTTATCAACAAATATTTGGTTCATTTCAATGCAAGGCTGTTCTAGGTTCGAGCTGATCTGTTTTTTTAAATCTGTAAGAACTGTATTCTCTTCTTAAGACTTCAATGATTTTGGCAATTTTGCAGATTTTACAATTAATTTTAGTACTTCTTTTCTATAGTCTATATGAGAATTACTATTTCTGGAAATGTTCACCTACAAAATAATATTGAAGGAAAGAGGGATGACAGAAAAAGGAAAAATGTCAACATTCCAAATATTACTAACTGCTGTCTAGGACACAAAGAAAGACTAACCCTTATTCTGAGTATTTACAGGTAAAACAATCCTTAACCAGAGGCCAGCCATGAGAGATAACCAGCATTAATTCCCTGTGAAGTCAGTTGAAGTTGGGAACAGCCCTGTATAGAATTTGGGCTACTGGAGACCCAAACAAGCAGCAGCCTTTGCGCATGACCTGATTTTAATGTTCATTCTTTAATGGATGGGTTTATGAGAGCATTTTTGTTGAGCTGGGAATAAACCAGCTGGTGAATCTTCTTCACATTGTCAGTGCACATCAACTACTCTGAAGTAAGAGTTACAACACATATTGCTGTTTTGCTTTATGCTTTCCTTGTTTACTTGGTTTTCCTAAAGAAGTAAAAGATAGTAATTACATAAATGTTAATTTTTTAATTGTGGCAATTAAATTGAAAACTTATACCTGATCAGATTTTAACAGCACCATTTCATCTAGGCTTGTCTTGGCCATATCCTGGGAACCAGGCCCAGCATCAACTTCAGGCATGCTAGTCTCCGAGGATGAGTACGGTAATCCATGTCCATAAATATCCTCTTCATCACTTGAGGCAGATTTCTCCGCCTTACTTTCGTGAGTGTCTGTTATCCATTCAGCAGTACTAGTACTAGGTTTAGCTTTGATTGCACTTTCAAAATTCCATCCAGAAATGGAAGTGTTATCTGAATAAACATCGTTGGAAACATCAAAGTGGAACACAGACGGATCTGACAGAGCGCTATGTATTAGAGAGAGCTGCTGTTGGTCTTCCCTACCAGTTTCATCACCTTCCTTTGGTGTCAGGGATGTCTGAATGCCTAGTACGCCATCACATTCCAGAAACATTTGGTCTGTAAGGTCTGGCTCTTCAAAAGATTTCTCAGTATCCTGCAGCTTCATTTTACCTAAATTTTCATCTATTTTACACAATGTGGGAAAATCCTGCTCCTCCTCTTGGCTCAGATTTCCAGTACAGCATTCATTGCTTGCAGAAACCACACTACCATTAGATTCACCATCTACACTGTTTGTCAAGTCTTTCGTGAGGATTAGAGGAGAGACAGATGTCAGAGTATCTATAACAGCTGAAGTATCCATGCCACTGTCACTGTTGGGAAGCTTCTGTAAATCAACCGTATCTCCATTTTCTTCATTAATCAGTACAGCTGCAGGCTCAGGAGACTGTAGGACACTGAAAGTTTCTGAACCATTATCTTCTTGCAAGATTGTATGGGACTCCACACTGAACATGCTTTCCTGATCTGGAGATCCAGTACTCAAATGGTCAATGCTGCCACTCATCAGGCTGGAAGTCATGGAAAAGGAGTCTGCATTCAATGAATGTGGACTATCACCAGAAAGCTGACGCTCATAGATTGGTGTACCTTCCAGAGAGCTGTGGTTTTTCCTAGTCCCACTTTCTGTTCTCACAAAACAAACCAAAAAGAAAAAGGAAGGGAAAATAATATTAATAAAATCTATTACATTTTGATGCAAAGTAAGAAATAAAAATATTTTTAACACTGGAGGAAGAATAGAGTTAAATCTAAATTTTCACATACTGATTTTTTTCCAACTTCAACACCAAATGATACATACAAAGCCAAAAAAGTCTTAACAGCAAAACATTTTAAAGTTCTAATACCAATATAGTAAACAATAATAATCAAATATGCACGCTATTTTAACAAACTAAAAAGCATGGCTAAGACAAACACTGTCACATATTCTAAATAGGAGGAATACATATTACACAATTCCAACATAAGACTGGAAGCAGAGCCCACTGTATGTTACCATTAACCCATATATTTAGAACCTTAAGCATGTTTACATAAAGCAAAACTAAGTTAAAAGATTAAAACAAATAGATCTAAAAAGACTTCATTTATCACTTTCAAAACAGGCTTTCATCTTAAAATGTAAATGGCCCACCACAACCACTCAAATTATCTCAAGAGCATGACAATACAATATAAACACAAACTCTCTTGGGTGAAACACCAAAAGCGACATGTTCTAATAAAGAGCAGTGGCAGGGAAAGTTCTGCTAGACTTACCTTGTTTCTTCTTTTTTTTCTTTTTCACTTTAATTGGCTTTACAATGAGTTCTTGATCAAAATCTTCAGAGCTGATTGCGCTGAACCGCTGTGAAGAAGGTTGACCTTCTCTCTGAGCTTCTGAAAGTTGGTCTGCACATATCATAAAGCTAGAGCCACTGTCCACAGAATTCACTGAACTGCTCCTGCTTCTAGATTCACTTACTACAGAGCAGCCTCTTTTTCTTGTTTCATTGTTCAAGTCTCCCACTCTATCAAAACTTTTCTGCAATAGTGTTGGAGTTTCCAGATCATCTTTCACTAAAGAGTCATTTTTATCACCAGTAACTGAAGGGGAAGTGACCAATTTTTTATCTGTTTCCACTGAAGGGCTAGATGATGCAGATGCAACTACTGATACTGGGGTCAGCGGTTTAGGACTTGTTTCTATTAAAGGATTCGGCAATTTTGAATTCACATCTGAAACTGACCAAAAGAAAAATAAAAGTATAAATACTAGTGCGTCAAGCAAGTAGGAGCATAGCTCTTGGAAAGTATTGAAAGAAAAGAAGCTTTATGCCATGCAAAAATATTCTAAGTTCGCAACATTTCAAATACATATATGCACACACACAATGTAAACTTCATGTAAGCAAATCTATATGAACCATTTGAGTAAAATCAATCCCCCAAAGCCTGTATAGAACTTCTATTAATAAAAATCTGAATTCATGTTTATGTATGAAGAATGGTACAGGTCTAATTTAGAAGACTCAGTTGTATCACGTACTGAAGTGTCACCCTGCATCTTCAACTTCTTCATTCAAATATTCAGCATCTTGAAAAAAAATCAAGCAAA
>Ga0181612_148261_pt1 | contig 10007 bp, 8 predicted proteins | sample HoacroProtozoa21_FD_119630 | JGI IMG/M metagenome (GOLD analysis project Ga0181612, IMG submission 119630) | Hoatzin crop microbial communities from Cojedes, Venezuel. Combined Assembly of Gp0051906, Gp0051904, Gp0051908
ATTTTCTGAAAACTAAAGTGGGCATCTGTGTAATAATAAAATGAATGCTCCTTTCCAACTGTCGGAAAGTGTTAGAAGGCAAGAGGATGCACTCCAATAATTTCTGGGTAATAAACAAGAAAGGGTCTCTAGAATTATTCAGACTCTAAGTTTTGGTGTGTTTTAAAATGGGAAACTACACAGAGTACTTTACCCATAGCTACAGTAATTTGCACGTCCTAACCAAAAAAAAAAAAACCAAAACAACACCCCAAAAACCTTTGTACATTGCTGCTTCTACTGCGATTCATTTCCACAGCTGATGATAGAACTACTGCAACTGGGCAAAGCTGATTACAGGGAAAATAAACAAGGCAAACGACACTGCACTGTCTCAAGGTCTGTAAAAATAACCAAGTGAGCTTGTGTAATTTCTGTATTTTCCAGACTTTTTGATGAAGCAGAATAGGACACTGGAAAATACCTGACAGTAGCACAGTGAGGAATTTTATTATATCCATTAAGATGAAGTTAGACCTCCTTCCCATCGGCAGTTTTGAAGATTTCTAAATAGCTAAGGATGCTTGTTTCCCATTAGTTCAAAGTGGTTTATTCATCATCATCCAAGTTTCTCAGTGTATTTTTTGGATAAAAACATATTTTATAAGTCTGTTCGGAAACAATGACCTTCCAGTTTGTGATGTCATTTGCCTCTTTTGGCAGGGTCATTTTGAACTGAACAAAATCATCTGCGGCTTTCATTTCAGACCTTTCGTACCATCTATTGCCATTCTTTCCTTGCAAGTCACGAGCGTAACGTCTGCAACTCCACCATATCAAGAAGCCCTTCCTCCTGCTGCTGAACACAAGGGCACCCTTCTAACTGATCGCTGCAGGGTCAGGTTTAAGGACTAGACCTTCAACCTGAATAAACAAGCTTAGTCGTAGATCAATTAAAGTGCAAGTTCTGTTAAATTTTCAATGTAAGAAGTCTCTATTTGTCAGTGTCTTCCAGTGCTTGTCACCTTCAAGTCCACCTTCTCCGAGTGACGGTAAGTTAGCAGCACCCCACAAGCTTAGCTGCAAGAACTCCAAAAGTCAAAATGAAATTCTGACAAGACAAAGAGACATTCCCGCGTTTACACAGACACATCTGATAGGTAAGGTAAAAAGTTGTTTAGTAGAGCTTTCTCTAGATATTTTTTAAGCAAATTATGTACACACACTCCATATCATAGCCTGCTTTCCTAAAAATATAAGGCTTACAATCCTCATCATTGTCATTTACCACCTCTTCTAGTCTTCCCTCTGATACGTGTTGACCCATACACCCTACACAAACTAAATCTAACAGAAAGGAATACCCCAAAGACATAGCAACCATGAAATTCAGCACAGGGGACAGAAACACAAAGTTCTCCCATCCTGGAAGGATGCAGGACTGCATCATGAGTTCCACAGTCACGTCCTGCTCTGTGCTTATCAGCCTGCTAATGAGGCTTTAAGGGAACAGTCCATCCTAACACTGAAGAGGCAGAACTTTTGCCAGATAGGTTTATCCAGGTAATTTAGTTGAACCTTTCTCAAGATGGTCACAGAAATAAAATTGACTGTGAAGTACCAGTATTATAATTTTTACGTATACAATTGTGGCAATTATGATTTAAGTTTTTTGTGAAATCTTACTCATGTATACTACTTCAAACAGACACTTCACGTATTAGCAGTCTCCTGATGATAGCTACCAAGCACATTTTAGTGTAGCCCCTTGTTTCATCTTCATGAACAAAGGACCTACTGGAAATGTACATCAGTTACCTTATGGTGGTTATGGAAATCTAATTCCATTTTATATTTCCTACGTCAACTGACACAGTAAGCATCATGTTGGAGTTAATACAAGCATGGAAGGACAGAGATGCTATGCTTGAATACCATGTGCAGCATGACTCCCTAGACTTCTCTGTAAGACCAGCTGAACTGCACGTGGTATGTGCTACTCTTCCATGTCCAAACAATGCATTTACTAACTTGCCACTCACATCTTGCAACTAAGAATTCTCTGTTCAATCTGGATCCCTCAACTTCCTGGGGAGGATCATAAATACATCACGAGTGGGGACAACAGAGACTGTAAAAAATGTCAGCTAGTCATTTGAACTGGGATCCCTTTGAGGCACTCCTGAGCACTGATGTCTCTGACCACAAAAATCAAGTAAACCAAAAAAATATCTGAAGTTAAGCTGACTTCTGCAGATCTTCAGTTACCTAGGCTTCAAAAAGACCATGTAATACTAAGCTTTATTTGAAAAATCTGAGAAAAAAATATGGACACATTCAATGAGTCCTAAACATATTAATCTTGTTAGTTAGTTGGTCAGCTGGCCCCAGCAGATGTTGACTACCACCTACGGAAAGCACACAAAGGTTTCAAGAAGTAGCAAACCTTCCTCCAAGAAATGTTATGACCAGATGTTTAAAAGAAATTTTAAATATTTTCAGACAGGAAGAAGTAGTAAGGGTTTGAACAAAATCTCAATACCCAAGGCAGACAGAAATTTATTGAGAAACTCTCAAAGCAAAGAGCTCAAAATGATTTGTATTCTCACTAGTGTGAGGCCCTATTTCCTGGACAATTATAATATCAGATGGATCCCTATGAAAAACAAACACTGTAACTTTCAAGATAAAGCAGAGAATAACACCCATGGAAACTACCTCCAGGATGGTTTACATATACTCTAGTAACATTACTGTACTGTACATGCCACTGCTCAAAGAACAAAGAAAGTTTACGTGGGCACAGTTTGCAGGCTTTGCAAATGCCAGTCATCAGCAAAATGTAGTAGTCACGGCATCTGCATTTATTGGAAAAAACTCAGTAAAAAGAACTTAGAGATGCAACTGAGAATCCAGCCCAAGCATTACTTTCAAAAGCAGATCAAAAGGAACTGTGAGTACCTCAAAGTCTTGATTAGAAAAGGAAAATGAGATATAGCCCGCATGACTCTTCCCTGTGCCACCGGGGATTAGCTCTGTTTCAAACTACCTGAAGACCGCTACAAATAAATAAGGCTTCTCTACACATCTCATAAAGCAGCAGATTGTATTATTTTGCATATAACGTTTTTGGTCTCAAACAATGGGCACAAGTGAATGCCACTGTTAGTTCTACCATGCCAAAAGAGAGAAAATAGATTCCAGCCAACTCCGACCCTGTAAAGACTGGTTTTGAGCACACACTTCGTGAAACCGTCAAGCAGGAATTTGGAGTCATTCCCCACAAGGAAAACCCATTAAGTCAGGACCAGCAAGGACAACTGATACCAATGTTAGTGTCACCACCAAGCTCACGTGTGCAATGTGGTCATACCCTCAGGCCATACAGCTAATAAGACCATTGTGGGCACTAGTCTTGGGGAAAGACCCCTTGTGCGTGAGCTGCCATGTGCTCCGGTCAGCTTGTTGATCTAGATGCTGACACATCCAGGGCTCTGGAGAATAAAGCAGAGTGGACCCATCACCCTGTAAGGATGGATAAATGCAGTACTAATGCCAAAAGGTTTCTTTGAACTTCTGAAATCCATATCAGTAAGCATCAATGCATGCGTAGGCTCAAGTGCACAGAACTAAGCAAGCCACAAAACTGGAGAAAATGAGAGGGTACAAGATTGTTTCAGCAAGAGTGTGTAGAAGAATAATATTCTGATGTTTGACACACATTCCTAGTATCTTTTATGCACCTTACAGTATATCTATCATGCATTCACTGATGAACAGGATTGTATTATTTGTATGTGGCACATTTAAGCAAGAATTAGTGATATTTATTTACTGTGTCAAAAACCTTTCGTGATTAATGAACATGTAAAACAGCTGCTATAAACAAACATTTATTGTCTGATTGGAGAGTATTATCATTAAATGCCATGATTACTGCCGCTAAGCTGATACTCCACAAAAGATTTCATACTACACAAAGGAATACCCTCTAAACAATAAAAGTAGCTGAAATTTTTGACATTGGCTTACTTGACAACAAGCACAGCAGTTGGCTGCTTTTGTTCATGGAGGGATACTGTGGAGAGAGAGAGGGAACTGGGGGGGGTGCAGAAGAGGTTAGCGGCTGGATGAGAACTGAAATAGTACAGGAAGAAGGGGAGGTAAAGCCACTTACATGGAAATGACATTTCCATTTTCTACAGAAGCAGCAGAGCAGCCTCCAACAATTCATTATTTCATTCATTAAATAGCCCATTTACTTTATTTTTCACTAGTGAATTAAAGAGTTAACATTTGCAACACCTTTTACAATGTATTCTAATTATATTTAAATGAAATAATTTTAAAAGGTATTTGGCAAGACATACTTGTTTTTTATTGGTTCTTTCAAATTAGATAACACAATTTCACTCTTGGAGTGCTAATGTAACAAACCACAGTAAAATATTTAACCCAAATATGTAAACATCTGAAAAAAAAAAATCTCATTTGGAAATATGTTTTCCCTTTAAGAGTTTTATGGAAGAAACATCACAAAGAAATGGTTGTATTGAAATGTAGACACCTCTATTTCAAAAGTGCATGGAACAGTTGATATAGTAGCACACAACTGCTCTTAGCAAAACAAAACTATGCTTTCATCCCACAACTTCTACACATTCATAGCAATAAAAACCTTTGACTTGATATATCCTCTCAGCTGCTGTGTATTTTCTTGACATTACAGAAGTCAGATAACTAGAGAAGGAACAGTCTTTTAAAGGACTTTAGTACCAGTTTTAACAGCAAAAACAGCTGTTTATCTCGTTACAAATCTAAATCTTGGCCTGCATAGAGTAACAAAATGTAAAGGGTTCTCAAGAGCATAAACTGATCCCGTTTTGCAGTTGAACAAACATTTCGCAGCTCCTGTTTCTATAACTAACCTGGTTTCCTGCTCTACAAAAACAAGGGAAGAGGGGAGGTGGCCAAACCTGCACTGATGATCCTCCTTGTCCAGCCTTATGTTCTGTCAGAGCTACACTTTTACCCACATCTGAGGACTATAAAGGAAAAAAAAAGGAGGGGTGAAGACATCCCAAGTTTACAGTTACGGACTTGGTTCCTTTGAAACCAGCTCACAGCATTTAGGAATATGTGCGAAAGGGCTGACTACATCAGCGCGCTCACAAAGTCCCCGACATCGTCCTCGCCTTCCTGTGCAACAGGCCGTCGGCTGGAAAACGCTGTGCTCCCCCGCCAAAAGCTGTGTGTGGGCTGAAAGGCTGTAGGGGAAAAAAAAAAACCGCAGCAAATCCCCGAGATTAATGACTTCACACATGCAGCCCTTGTGCTGCGGCCCCGAGCTGTTTCCCCAACCCCCTAAACCACACAGCACTGCCACCACCGCCACCATCATACAGCTTCCTTCCTCAGGCAGCAGAGATTAGCGTGCAGATCTGTCCATGCCATACGCTCGGCAGTGCCTCACGGGGGGATAAAAATCACCCTAATTAAACTCTCTCAGATACAGACCCTTTCAGGAATACAGCCCCTGGCCCAAGGCTTCACCTTGGGATCAGCATCTGCTAGAAAGAGAAAAATCACCTGTAATTTAGCATACGTTTTCTCTGAAATAACAGAATCATCACCTGGAATAGTTGAAAGGCCTTGCAAATCTGAATTAAAACTTGCAGTACACAAGCAAAATAAGCAAGGACATTAGTTGATTTTTAAAGGTGTTGAATACTCATACTGCTCAAGGAAGTTAACAAGCACCAGACATGCACATGCACACTTTGAAATCAAGCCAACAAACCACCACACCAACAATGACCAACCAGTGGTCACCCAGAAAGGACTATCTGGGTTTGCAGCTGTTCCCTGGGGCAGTAATGCCATTTAGAGGACAGACTTTTTTTTCCTCCACTGGAGCGATATGCCAATTCAAGCATGATTTTACTATTTCAGCCTATACTGGTTTAAGTGACATAACCCATGCAGATAAAAAAGATCCATGCTGTTGATTACATGATGTCTACATTATAGCTGTGACACCTACACTTCAAAGTGCAGACTAAATCAAAGGGTCAGCTCCAGAGCCTGGAATGAAAACAGGAATTGCTCTGTGCATCCTTCAAGGATTTTACTATAATCCTTTCCAATGTTTGCTATGATCTCTAACCATTAATAGAACATACAGACAGCTGTCTGAATTAACCTGTCCCTTCTGTCCTCGGTCACCATGAGACGCAGAAGCAGTAAAAGTCCTGACCTTCCCCTGCAAACTTTCCTGTGCTTTCTCTCCTCCGGGCTAGGCTGACAGCACTCTCCTTCGGCCATACCTTCAGACAACTCGCAGGATTTGTTTCAGGGTACTGAAACTACATTTGTTCACTCCAGTCCAGCAGGGACCTGAGCACCTAGCACCAGTATACCTACTGATAACTTGTTAACCTCTGCCTGTTACACCGTTACTATCAGTTAGACTATTCACAAGACCGAAACCAAATGCAGTAACTTCGCAGGACCTCTGTTGGTATCACTGTGTGTGGATCTTCTCTACCCTACCTCATGGGTGCCGCTTTCTGCTATTTTCAATTTAAAAAATCCATGTGTTCTTTGGGATATCAGTTGCCCACCAACAAAAAAAACAAACCTCAAAACCTCTCCATCTCTAGCCTTTGACATCTTGCTTATTCTGGAGTCACAGAGAAAAGCAACTGATTTTGGAGAAAGATAGCATTTTCAACTGTTCATTTCTGCGCTGGCCAGCTAAGCCACACCACACTTCACGGGAGGACAGCAAGTGAGGTTACCTCACATCACAGCTGGGGAAAACACAAAACAAGACCGGTGCCTTTGCACTGATGCAGACCAGGCACATTCCCACCACCTGCTGAGAGCACTGGGGACCCTATCTTCCAGCAAGAAGGATAAAAAGAAGAGCTAGGCACAGCAGCAGTACAGTACTAAATTTTTCTAATTCCCAAAGTGACTGCCCACTTAGATCCTTAATTTTATGGCAAAGCACTTCTAAAAGCTTAACTCAGCCTTCAAATCATTAATTTATCCTTAACAGCAGTGCTTTTGGTCAATCAGACTATTTACAGTTCATTTTTCACCTTGAGCCAAGTCCAGTATTTAAGTGTGACTAGTATAAAAAACATCTCAAAAGGCATTTCAGCACACCACACATAAGACAAGTCCTGCCTGTATGCAAAGGCCCCACCAACTTCTAAAAAGATTTAGCATCCATGATTAAACCTGTAAGAGTATGTCCACTTACAGAAGTAGAGTCACACAGTTTAAGTTTTTATTAAATTTGCAGTAAGAGAAAAGAAATGCCAAGAATGGTTTACAGAAACAGCTGAAATGCTACTACGGAAAGAAATGACATTGGGATTAATAATTTCAAATATATGTGCAGCATTTGAGAGCAGAAGGGCAGTATAAAAATAGATCAAACCCTTTTGACAGGCTCTCATTTCTTCACACCATTCCAAGTCACGTTGCCTAAACTGGCAAGGTGAATTAGAAAAATTTAGTACTGCACAAAGTATGAAATCTACTCTTTTGCAGAAATCTAGCAAAACATTTATGCACAAATTAAGCTCCAAGTTAAGTAAATCTGATGGCATTAAGCATACATACAAAAAGTCAAACAACTCAAGATTCAAGCCTCAAGAAATAAGAATAAAATTTACAACCAAGAGGATTAGAAACTATTCTTTGTGTTGCTTTGTTGTTTTTTTTTTTTAAATCAAAGTGCTTCTTCTCAAACAACCAATAACTTCCACGAAACCTTAAAAACTGCAAGTCATAAGAAAATTCCACGAGCTCAAAATACAGCTTGTGTCGTTCAGATTGCGTGTCGGTTCTTGTCAGGAGAGCAAATTTCACTCAAAATGAAACAGTCCTGAAAAATTCTGTAATTCAGTTACAGAAAAGCTTGATTACTCTCTGTCAATGCATTTCTGAGAAAAAAAATAGTTAAAGGCTATCTTTATTTTCTTTTATTTTTAATTGGAGTAAACTATTGACTTCTGCAGGCCCTGGGTCAGCAGCATCCCTATTACACTGGACAGCCCAATAATGCTGTGCAATCCCCATTGTGAAAAATTATTTTGGTTTTGGGGGGTTTTTGTGGATCTCTGGCTTGCTTGTGGAGGAAGCACAAGGGAAACAGACAAGTCTAAGCTGTTGCAATATGTGGTTATGGCAGAGAAATTAATTAGCTTCAAGTTAAAAGTGTACTCAACCTCTTCAAATACGGATCTGTGTCTGCTCCAGTGGCTGTCAGGGAAAAAACAAATCCCGTTCCTTCCATAAAATACAAATATGCATCTATGTGATGCCATTGCTGCTCATGTACTGCTGGCAAGCATAACTCACATGCAAATAATAGAGTAATGAATAAAAACAGAGTTAATATAAATTGAGTTAACCCCTAGATAAACCCTCAGAGTTTACCATCCATTTCCAACTAACGCCAAAATGCTAGAGTAGAAAGGTTTTGGTCTTTAGCTACAGTAAAGCGATTATATCTCTGTCAAGGCAAACATGAAAAAGGAGATTAATATCTGTGAGAAGATTATTTCCTGCCATAAGAGACTCACTTCACATGACAGTGACCAGTGTCCCATGCAAACCACTGAGATAGGCAGACTGTACTTTGAGCACAGAAATCATACTGGCAATTGTAAGTCAAAGCATTTCTTATCATCTCCCAAACAGAAATTACTAGTATTTTAAACCCTAAACACAACACAGATTCAAAATTTCACATTTATAATAGTTGCAAGGTGCTGAACGTAGTAGCCCTGAATGCCTGCCTCAGAATGCTTGTGAATAAAGGAAAAAGACAAGACACTTCAATATTATTTAAAGATGAAAGCGCAAAGCAGTCTTTGGTTAACTGAAGTCTCATCATGTCCATCAATGGCAGCAGCTTGGACTCGACCTCATTCTTGACCCAGGGTCTCAAAACACTTCACAAGGGATCCTTGTGTCTGCAGCTCACTGGACAGAAACTGAGATGCGGAGACATTGGGGACCGATGCTGTGGCATCTCCTTGAAGCAACAGGACCCTGCTCAGTGCGAAGGGTTTCTCTGCCTCGATCCTCCAGTAGGACAAGACCCTACAAGACTTGCCTAGGAATAAAAGAAGCCTACAATGCCTGCACACTCTTAATTGTATTTCTGCAGGCTACAAAAGTCTTGCTATATTCATTTTAACAAACTCTACCAGACAGTTATGCCTGAAGAGAAATTCCCTGGTAGGAAAAAAAACTGTTCAGCCAACTTCAGTAGCAAATGCAAATAGCTAATTAACCTTATCTCCATTACACTGTCCTGACTTTGCAATACATATGGCACAGAAACAAGAATGTCTGCCTTGTCCAAATCTTCTCCTACATGTACAGAGCCTACAATCAACAGGTTCTGAAGCAAATCTGACTAGCCAAGATTTAGCCTGTAAGCATACCTACACCCTGTGCGCGGCACTCCATAGGCGCACTTGTGGATGTCATTTCATCATCATCTGTAACCGGGAAGAGAGGCACTGGCAGACACATGAAGAAAAACGTGTTCAACTATCTGGTTACAAATAAAGCTGTACTTGAGTGCTTAAGAGATATAAAAACAAACTAGCCAAACCCTGTTCATATTCACATTATCAATCCAAGGTGAATAAGTCTACTATTTCACCCACTGTGGTTTTTCTTCCCCCTAACATAAATGTATGCCCAAAATATGTGCTTCAGCATTTCACCTTTCCATAGTCTGTTTTAAATACAACTATTTTCCTTGGCCAAAATTGGTAAGGATAAGGGAAAGCAAGTTGTACAAAAGGTCAGATTCTACTGAAATTGAAATATTTATCAGAACAGCTATTTCTGCCAAGGGAGATAATCACAAAGGTAAAGTCCCATTTGATCCTTTATTGACCTGTGTATTCTTAACTGGGGGGGGGGGGGGGGGGTATTTCACGCCACATTTTCTCTTTTTCAAAACACAGAAGCGCGGGTTTTTTTTCTTTGTG
>Ga0181612_169713_pt1 | contig 10007 bp, 10 predicted proteins | sample HoacroProtozoa21_FD_119630 | JGI IMG/M metagenome (GOLD analysis project Ga0181612, IMG submission 119630) | Hoatzin crop microbial communities from Cojedes, Venezuel. Combined Assembly of Gp0051906, Gp0051904, Gp0051908
TATCAATTGCCAGGGCTCTAAATATCAGCGATAAATTCATAGCCATCACCCTTCTTGCCATGGGCACTTCCCTACCCGAGCTTGTTACCAGCATCGTTGCCCTTGCCAAGCACAAAGGTCAGATGGCCCTAGGAAATATCATCGGCAGCAACGTATTCAATATCCTGCTGATTTTGGGTGTATCCGCCCTCATCTGCCCCATGAGCTTCGCTTCCGTTACAATAGTGGATATCATCGCTCTAGCGGTCAGCGCAATCCTCATCTGGACCAGTGTCTATACCGGCAAAAAGAACCTTCTAGACCGCTTTGACGCCGTTATAATGCTGCTGGTGTTCATAGCCTATATGGTATGGCTATTTATGCATATGTAGACTAAAACCACAAAAATATGAAATTTTTTAAACCCACCGAGTACAAACTCATGAATGTCAGCAACGGCCGTATCTTCGAGGATAGGGGCTGGACTTTGGCTGACCCCGAAGGAGACAAGCCATCGCTAGTGCGCGCCGTCTATGCCAACAAGCAATTTACCCCCAGGGATGACCTTAAGGGGCTCTATAGATATGCGGAGTGGATGCCCATTCAAAGGACCCTACGTAAATCCTGCGCCCCCGTCACCTATCATAGCAAGGGTCTGGGCAAACATCTGGGACTAGATAACCTCTATATTACCTTCTCAGGCTACAATCCTAAGATTGGGGCTAAATTCCAGACCTGTTCCTTCAAGGAAACCGAGGCATTCAGCGTTTGTGCCCGAATGAGCAAGAAAGAAAAGAGGGTGCTAGTGGTGCAATCTGCCGGCAATACCGCCCGTGCCTTTGCCCAGGTTTGCTCCGACAACATGATTCCCATTGTAATCTGCATTCCGCTGGATAACCAGCATGACCTCTGGTTCCAGAAGAGGTTGCATCCCTGCGTAAAGCTGGTTGCGGCGCCCCACGGATGCGATTATTACGATGCCATTACCCTTGGCGACAAGATTTGCCAGGACAGTAAATACTTTGCCGAAGGTGGAGCCAAGAACGTGGCTAGGCGCGACGGTATGGGCACTACCCTACTCTCAGCCGTTGAAGCCATAGGACGAATTCCCGACGCTTACTTCCAGGCTGTTGGCTCCGGCACCGGTGCAATTGCCGCATGGGAAAACAACCTTAGGCTCATAGAAGACGGCCGTTTTGGCACCAATAAAATGAAGATTTTTGTTGCCCAGAACAAGCCTTTTAGCCTACTTCACGATTCTTGGCAGGCTCGCAAAAGAGAACTTGCCGAGCTTGATCCCAAAGAAGGACGTAGACAGGCCGAAGTTATTCTTGCCAAGGTACTTTCCAATAGAAAACCCCCGTATAGCCTAGCAGGTGGCCTATTTGATGCTCTGAGCGATACTGGCGGAGATACCTTCCTAGCGAGCAACGACGATATCATGTACTGGATTCTACAGTTCCGTAACCTCGAAGGCTACGATATTCTCCCCGCTCCCGCATGTGCCGTGCATGCCCTATCCACGGCCGTAAAAGAAGGCAAGGTTGGCAAGGATGACGTGGTTATGCTAAATATTACCGGCGGAGGCACCCTAGCCGCCATGGCAAAGGGTTATAACCTCAAGACTCCCGATCTTATTCTAAGTCCGGAACTCACCGCTGACGAGATTATAGCTCAAGTAGATAAACTCTTCTAGAAAGAAATACCAATCCCGAAACAAAGGGCATAGTAAAGCGCATTATTCCTTCGGATATTGCGCTTTTCTACATATTTACCCTCCCATTCATCCCAGATTTCGGGATGATCTAGGGCGGAGCGAAAGCTGAGGCTAAGGTCCAAATCGCTGCGACGGCTAAGCGAAATGCGGTATCCCCCACCTATGTGCATCAGAGCGCAGAAATCCTCGTCGAAGGCTTCGCTAATGCCAAGTCCGCCGTCGGAGTAGATAAAGAATCCACTGCTGTTGACATTACTAAAATACCAGCTTCCCCTAATTGAGGCGGAATACACGTTTCTTCCCCTGTAGATGCCTGTAAGGCCGATATTAAGGGACAGATTTAGATATCTGCTTAAATCTACTCCCACCATGCCGACTCCGTAAGCGTTTATTAGCCAAGAAGAGGAAGAGCCCTCATCATCAACCCTATAGCCGTCGGTAGCCTCAATGTAATTGAAATGATAGTACTTATAAACACTCAGACTATATCCCCATTCCACTCCAAAGCGAAGCGGGCTTCTAACCCTCCAATCCTGAGCCTTGGCGGGGCAATATAGCAACGGCAGCAAGGCTGCAATTATAAGGATACACTTTTTCATCTTAACCTCCAAGCCACTGACACATAAGGAAATACGGCATATCTAAGGCCATTGTAATACATCGATACGGTAGTTGCCGCTCCACTGTTGTCGTATCTTGCAAACAAGCCTATTTCGGGCATAAATCCAACAGCGATATCCACCCTCTTATCGAACATGATTTTGCAGCAGATGTTGGCACAGAGCGAGCAGCTAAGGCCATAATTCGCCGAATCCCTGTCTCGCACCCAGCCTAGCGACATGCCTGGCCCCGCCATTAAGTGCGTAATGCTTCCGTCGCCCGGGAACAGCATTAGGGTAAAATCGTGAATATAGCAGGCCTTAATCCCTGGTGTAGAGTAAGTGCCATTTACAACTCCAGCCATGTCGGCGTAGACCAAATAGGTGTTGAATTCCAAGGAATCGGCATCCTGAGTGGTCAAATGAAGTCCCAGTCCCTTGATTGCATGGAAGGTTCCAAGCGAAAGACTTTGAGCACTCGCACCAAGGCAAATAAATGTCATCAGTACACTCGAGGTTATTAAGGATTTTAGTCGCACGAAACGAAGATAACAAAAAAACTTTGATTTTCGGTATATTAAATGTAAATTAGCGGTCTAAAATAACAGTGTTTAAAACCTAATTTAGAGCCTATGTCTCTGGAAATTAAGAAGATACAGACAAGAAGGGAACTTCTCGAATTTGTGCGGTTCCCCGAGTTGCTGTACAAAGATAACCCATATTATGTGCCCTATCTCGAGTTTGACCAGATAGATACCCTCAATCCCAAGACAAGTCCGGCCTCGGAGTTCTGCGACTACGAGCTCTACATGGCCTATAAGGACGGCAAGGCCGTGGGAAGGGTGGCAGCAATAGTAAATCACCTTAACAACAAGCAGTGGGGCCACAATCAGGTGCGCTTCGGATGGATGGACTTTGTAGACGACAAGCAAGTGTCCAAAGCCCTGATGGACAAAGTCATAGAGTTTGGCAAGGCTCATGGCACCGACGATATCGTAGGGCCACTGGGCTTTACCGACATGGACCCTGAAGGCTATCTAATCGAGGGCTTTGACCGCATTAGCACCATGCCCCTAATCTACAATTATCCCTACTATATCAAGCATATAGAGGATATGGGATTCAGCAAGGACGTGGATTGGGATGAGTTCGTGGTTCAAATTCCCGACACTCTTCCCGAAAAAATCCAAAGAGTGTCCAAGTTGGTTAAGGAACGCTACAATCTTCATATTCGCAAGCTCACCAGAGTCATGGTGCGAAAGGAAGACTACGCCCACAAAATCTTCGACATGATCAACCAGACCTACAAGGACCTGTACGAGGTTACCGAGCTTCCCATGAAGTTTGCCGACAGGTACATTGGTTTCTACCTTAAAGTGCTGGATTTCAATTATGTAACCCTTGTTGAGAACGAGAAGAACGAGCTGGTTGGCTTTGGAATTACCATGCCTTCGCTCGCCAAGGTTCTGCAAAAGACAAGGGGCAAACTCTTCCCCTTCGGATGGTGGCATCTTGGAAAGGCCCTGCTCTTTAAACATTCCGACGGTGCCGAGTTGCTGCTCATTGGCGTAAGGCCCGACTATCAGAATGCCGGAGTGAATGCCATGATGATTGCCGATATCTTCGAGAAATATCAAAAGATGGGAGTCAAGTGGGCAGAGTCAAACGCCGAGTTGGAGCAGAACACCAGAGTGCGCGACCAGTTCGCCTCGTTCAATCCAGACTTCTGCAAGAAGCGCCGCTGCTACATCCGCAAAATTGAGGGGTGGAAGTAGTGGTAACAAAAATGTTAAGACAATTAACAATTTTGTTTTAAACATCTTTTATCAATAGGTTATGAATGAAATGCTGCCTCCCCTACCCGAAAGGATGCGACCTCGCAATCTAGACGAATATGTGGGACAAAAACACCTTGTTGGCAAGGGTTGCATCCTTCGAAACATGATAGAAAACGGCAGCCTATCCTCATTTATACTATGGGGGCCGCCTGGTGTGGGCAAAACCACTCTAGCCCATATAATTGCCGAGTCTCTGGACAGGGATTTTTATACCCTATCCGCAGTTAGTTCAGGGGTGAAGGACGTTCGAGACGTGATTGATGCCGCAAAAGGCAAGGACCTCTTCACCAAATCGGCAGCCCCAATATTGTTCATAGACGAAATTCACCGCTTCAACAAGGCCCAGCAGGATGCGCTTCTGGGTGCGGTGGAGGCTGGAACCGTGGTGCTTATAGGCGCAACCACCGAAAATCCATCCTTCGAGGTCATCACTCCCCTTCTCTCCAGATGCCAGGTCTACGTTCTTAAGAGTCTGGAAACTTCAGACCTTAAAATCCTTCTGGACAGGGCAATAAAGGAGGATGTGGTGTTAAGGGAACGAAAGATTGAGGTTAGTGAGACCGATGCCCTCTTTAGGCAGAGCGGAGGCGACGCCCGCAAGCTTTTGAACATCCTGGAAATTGTTACCGATGCCCATGCAGCTGAAGATAAAATCGTGATTACCAATAAGATGGTAACCGATTGCCTGCAAAACAACATGGCCATTTACGATAAGGGAGGGGAAATGCATTATGACCTTATTTCGGCCTTTATCAAGAGCGTCAGGGGTTCGGACCCGAATGCCGCCGTATATTATATGGCAAGAATGCTTTCAGGAGGCGAGGACCCACTCTTTATTGCCCGCAGACTTTGCATTCTAGCCGCCGAAGATATTGGACTGGCCAATCCCAATGCCCTTTTGATTGCCGACGCAACTTTCAGAATAGTGGATTCCATAGGAATGCCCGAGGCGAGAATCCCACTTAGCGAATGTGCCATCTATTTGGCATCCTCACCCAAGAGCAATTCGGCTTATATGGCAATAAATTCGGCCTTGCAGGCCGCTGAAAACGATAAAACGGCCCCGGTGCCGTTATATCTAAGAAACGCTCCAACCAAGCTGATGGCCGAACTGGGCTACGCCGACGGGTATAAATACGCCCATGACTATCCCGGGCACTTCGCTCCATTGGAGTTTCTTCCGGAATCCCTTAGCGGGCAAGTTTTTTACGAGCCGCAACCCAATTCTCACGAAGATAAGTTAAAGGCATATCTACAATCTTGCTGGCCAAAATACTATCCTAAAAAATAATTTGCTATTTTTGTAGATTGATGAGGGTTAGACGCTTCATATTCACCGCCTTCCTGCTTGCACTAAGCTCTTGCAGCACCACCAGAGTGTTGCAAGAGGGCGAATATAGGCTTGCCGATAGTGAGATAGTTGTAAACGGAGAAAGCAAGTTCAATACGAACAAAATATCGTCCTACGTACGCCAGAAGCCCAATTCAAATGGTCTTTTTGGCTGGACTCCCCTTCAATACATCTACAACTGGTCCCTTAAAGATGGACTTTTGCATAAGATAGGCACCGCCCCTGTGGTTTACAGCGAGGCCGATGCGGTGCTGAGCGTGGAGAACCTTCGCACCCAACTCGACTATCTGGGCTATTATAATTCCGGCGTTCGCTACGAGCAGAGCACGAAGGGTAAGAACGTGAAAGTCAAGTACATAGTTGATTTAGGCAAGCAATATACGGTAGATACCCTCATCTTCGATATTCCACCTTATGAAGATTTTAGCGCCGACTTCAAGCTTGACACGGCCACAATGAAAAAGGCGATTCTTGGCAAGCAGCTGAGTGCCATGTCCCTGGAGTCCGAGGCAAAAAGGGGCACTTCCTATTTTAGGGACAGAGGCTATTTTGACCTTAGCACCAAGAACTATTTCTTTGAGGCCGACACCCTTTCCAACGGCACCGCCAAGCTCATTTACAGCGTGAGAGGCTACCCCCGAGGTGGCAACGAAGAGATGGCCCATCCGCTCCATAAGTATTATATAGGAAATGTTTATATAACAAAGCCTAAGTTCTTTGAATTCAATGAGAACCTGCTTCGAAATTTAAACACAATCCATACTGGGGACGTATATAGCGAGTCGGTGATTAACAACACCTATTCCCGATTTTCGAACATACGTTCCTTTAGCTCGGTTAGTGTCGAAATGACCCCGGTTGACACATCCACCGTAGACTGTAAAATCGCGATTTCTCCCACTCGTCCACAAGGATTCAAAGTCAAGTTGGAGGGTTCGCTAACCTCATCGGGACTAATGGGTGTATCACCCGAACTCTCATATTTTCACAAGAATCTTTTCCACGGCGGAGAAATGCTGACCTTAGCCTTTAACGGCGACTTTCAGTATAGCAACCGCTACAAGGCAAAGGCTACCGAAATCGGTGTGGCCTCAACCCTTTCCATACCTAGGTTCGTGGGTCTTCCCTACTCCATGTTCCAGGGTGCTAATGTTCCCAGAACAGACATCAAGCTAGCCTTCAGTCATCAGCAAAGACCCGAATTCACCCGCAACCTGGTATCGACATCCTTTGGCTATTCGGGGAATTTCACAAAAGTTCCACAACTCTCCTACCAATTCTATCCTCTCAGGGCCAACTTTGTGAAACTCAATAATATAGACGATAATTTCTATAAGGCCATCTCCGCCAATCCATTCATGCGCTACGCATATCAAGACCACCTAGACGCTGGTGTGAGTGCCACTTTATATTATAATTCGAGTTCCGATATTGTGCCCCAATCCAGCTATATTACCCATAGGTTCTCGCTTGATCTTTCGGGCAATGTGCTAAGCATGTTCAAGGGGGCACTTCCCAAGAACAGCGACGGGTCCGCAACCATCGGCGGTTCACCTTTTGCCCAGTACGTCAGGGCCGAATATGCCCTTGCAAAGGCATGGCAAACCACCGATAATTCCGCCATCGCATTTAGATTCTCTGGAGGTGCCGGCTATGCCTACGGCAATTCCAGCGCCCTCCCCTACGAGCAGCAGTTCTATGTCGGGGGTTCCTCGAGCCTACGAGGTTGGCAGGCAAGGGGCATTGGCCCAGGCTCCGCACAAAGCAACACCGCCTTTAGTCTGCCTAGCCAGACGGGCGACCTTAAGCTCGAGGCCAACGCCGAATACCGCTTTGGCATGTTTTGGAAGCTGGAAGGAGCGCTCTTCTGCGATGTGGGTAACGTCTGGACCTTCAATTACGACTCTGAAACTTCCGACGGCGGCACCTTCCATTTCAACAACTTCTACAAGAGCCTAGCCGCCGACTGGGGGCTTGGAGTAAGGGTAAATCTCAGCTTCATTCTGCTTAGACTCGACTTCGGCATGAAGCTGATAGACCCTAGTCTAGAGGAAGGTTCCCGCATCATAGGGGCAAATCATTGGTTGAAATCGGGCTACAACGCACTTCATTTTGGCGTGGGTTACCCGTTCTAGAGGTGTAATGCCTGCATCATTGCCCGCTTGAGAAAGAAGAAAAAAGGACGACCCATACAAGGCCGTCCTTTAATGTTTTCAACAACGAGTAGATTTTTACCCATGTTTTTTCGTACCACCACGATAAGGCATGCGCGATACATCCATCGCACCACTCTCGTCTCCGTCTCCAACATTGGCGTTAAGGTCGTCGTCTTCATCAAGAGGGAGCCTTCGGCCACCTTGAACCTTTCCAAGATCCTGCTCGGAAAGCTTTTCTTGTCTTCTTTTTTCTTCTTCTGCCATAATAATCAGGTTTTATAGTAAACGGTCTCAAATATAAGAATTTTTCTTTTCGTTTCAAATTATTATTCGGGCGAAGTGTCACCCCGACCCGTTCGGGGTCCAAGTCTTGCCGCTCCGCAGGATTGGCACGCCGAACTTTTTGCCTTTTACAAGAAAAAGACTATATTTGTAAATGTTTTACACAAAAGAAACAAGATGCTGACTGAGAAATACATAAGGGGAAACAGAAAACCAAATAGAACGCTATTCTGGGAATACAATGCCGACAAAATCCTGGAAAACAAAGATAGGAATAGAGCCCTTATAGTTTCCAGAATCATTGAGCTTGGCTCGACCGAGGACTGGTACGCAGGCTTCGACATGTACGGAATAGATGAATTCGGCAGGATAGCAAAGGATGAAGTGACGGAGATGTCTCCAATAAACCTCAACTTCGTCTGTCACATCTTCAAGTTCGCAAGGGAGGAAACGATATGTTACACAAGGAAACAGTCGAGGCTTCAACGCTTGAACTCCTAAGGGAATTGCAGGAAAGGTTCAAGAGAATAGACACCCGCCTCGTCGGCGGAACGGCCCTTGCGCTCCAATTGGCACACAGAAAAAGCGTAGACCTCGATCTTTTCACGCAAGTTCCCTTTGCTGGGGATGAACTCGCCTGCGAACTGGACAAGATAGAAAAAAGAATATTAGAAATGTCCGACAGTCCAGAAAAAATCTTCAAAAATCCTCCTCTTGCAAAAGCATAAAAACCTTTTGTATAACTTTAAAAACCATACAATCATGAAAACAAGCAAATTCAACCACCTGTTCAAGATTTCCGCCGCCATCGCGGCTCTCGCTCTTCTATCGGTCGCCTGCAAGGGCACCTTCGGGGGCGATGAAAAGAACGAAGACTATATTGCCGAGAACGGTAGCACCTACCACACCTACGCCTACTCGTCGCCCATCCTCATCGGCAACGACGACGAGACATCCAAGCGCATCAAGGTGCTCGGCACCATAGGCTACACCATCTTCGAGAGCAAGTACGACGTGCCCACCATCCTCTCCTTCAGCGTCCTCACCAAGGACAAGGGCATCGACAAGCTCGTCATTGACACCGACGGCTACGCCAACGCCGACTACGAGATGACCTCTTCCGAGGCCGGCGGGTTCATCAAGTCGGATGTAACGCTTACTCTTACCCCGACCACCAAGCTCGACAACTACGACGGCGTCAAGCCCCTACCCTTCAAGATGGGTATCGTGCTAGGTACCACCACCTACTGGGCCAACGACTATATAGGCAGCAAGGGCTACTCGTCCACCACCGCCGAGGGTAACTCCGCCTACGCCAGCTACACCATGCACCTCTGGAAGGCTCAGACCTGGTGCCAGGATGCGGACGGCAACAGGGTGACGGAAATAAAGGTTGCCGCAGAAAATGAAAATGGTATAACAAATTTTTCGTTAGGACAAAATGTGGCTGATTTCTATCTCTCAGACAAAGTTGTTGATTTAGATAATTATCTTTTCATCGGTAATCAATCCAACTCTCAATACAAAAAAGAAAAGAAAGAATTTGCTAATAGTGAAGATTTTGATGATGATTACACAAACAACATGAATTACTATTTAACGAAATGGTGGATTTCATGTTACGCAGATGATAGTATCCTCGGAATAGAAGATAATCCAACGGGAAAAGAAAGGTCCGAGACGATCAGCTTTTATGTACCTTGCGAGTACAACGGAAAAGAATTTACAGTAGGCAACCTGATACTTACCATTTATCAAGAAGGTTAATACAAAAAATAGAACGCTGTAATTAAGGTGGTTTAATGATGGAAATGTAGTTGATTTTTCATATATACCAAAAGGGGATCGGTCATCAGGCCGGTCCCCTTTTTTGTTACCATGGCAAGGATATCTATTTGGATATCAGCGTGAAGCTATCGCCCTTGTCCATATACTTAGTACTGTTATCAAGAGCGTTATTTAGATAGAAATGAAGCTCACAGTCGCGGAAATCATAAACATAGATATGGTCGGGATACAGCTTGGCGCGGCTCTGAGCCTTCTGGTCGTCGTTGGGTCCCCAGTGGGTGCCGAAGGTAGGCATCA
>Ga0181612_106918_pt1 | contig 10006 bp, 4 predicted proteins | sample HoacroProtozoa21_FD_119630 | JGI IMG/M metagenome (GOLD analysis project Ga0181612, IMG submission 119630) | Hoatzin crop microbial communities from Cojedes, Venezuel. Combined Assembly of Gp0051906, Gp0051904, Gp0051908
CAGTTTTTCTTTTGGCTGTAATAGACTTATTTAGCGATGGTTTTAACATACAAACTCTGACAATGCACATGTGTTTGTTTCCCCACTTGTGGGTGGGGGTTTTTGTGTGTTTTTAAGGCACTGTCCCTGTCATGTTAGCTGTACAGTACTTCTAGTTATTACTCTCTGTTATGTTTTATGGGTAATTTACATGATTCTGTAAATGAACAGTATCAAAGTTCTGAAAATCTGCAACACCAGTTTTTCAAGATTTTTTGGAAACACTTTCTTTTTACCCACAAAGGTTTACAAAAAAATCTTTGCTAACATTGTGGTATGATATAACAGAGCAGTGATTATCTGTGGAAGGCTGTAATAATAAGAAATCACATTTCAGTCTCCTTGAGAATCTTTTCTCAAATATATCCCCAAAACTGCATTGGACACCTTCCCCTTTATGAAGTTTAGTCAAAACCACTTTCTCATTTCAATAAATGCTCGATGGAAAAAGAATATGCATTTCTTGAGTTCTTTTTAAATTATTTTGGTGAATACTGCCTCACAGTTTGGTTTTTTTTGAGGAAAAAGGCAACAGTGATAGTCAATAGTTTTATTAAGATCTGTTAAGAGTGAGTCCGAGTCCAGATTAGGTATAATAGGTAAATTCAAAATATTTTAAAAGATTAACTGAAAAAATCTCTCATCAGTTCCCAGCTGCCTACTTCCTTGGCAGTATAAATACTACATCCACCCTAGCTTGCATGTAACGTGTTGGTACAAGTTTTGTTACGTCGGGTGAAGGAGAACAGATGAGGAACTGGGATGTTCTGCTCAGTCTGTGATTTGTGGCACTGTCTCGGGTGAGTCTCTTCACAATGTCTTATCTGAGCCTTTGTAATTGGCATATACTGATTATGCTGCACTAGTAAATGAACACAGACAAATTAGAAGATATATGGCCCATTAGATACTCTGCACTGAATGGTGGCGTATAGCTATGTAATCTGTGATAAATATAAACTGACTGATTTCAGAGTAGTTATATATCTGCATATTAGACTGCTCACTAACTTGAGTCATCCTCCCCTTAGCTTGATGTATGTAAGGTTTAAAAAGTCTTTAAATACATGACATTATTCAGTGTTATATTAGTGCATTTGTTAATGTAATGAACAAATGAAATTTTAGCAAATTTTGGTTCAGTGCTGCTTTTCACGCTCTGATAGCTGGTTTAGAATACGTCATAGAGGCTTGAACAAGAGAAGTAATGAAAAAACAGATTTGGGTTGATTCTTAGATTAATTTTATTTCTGCATAGTCTGTGTTGTCAAATGAACATCATAACCTATGCCTTGCCCAGCTTTAGTGGGGCAAATCCATTGTAGAAAAGTATGGTCTTTTGGATCAGTTCGTTCTTGCTGGTGTTTGACAATGTAGGTAGAGAAATACTTGCTTCTCTCTACTTCAAAAGCTTGGTTTAAAAAAATAAAAATTAATACCCAGGTGTGTTGTGATGGGTGAATACTTAGGAAGAAGAACAAAAGGTATTAATCATTCAAATGAATTTCCCATTTTGAAAGTGACTCCAGCTGAGACGATTTCACTGAAAATGAAAAAAATAATATGAGTATTTTCTTCTTCCTTACTGAAAGAAGGAAGTCTTGAGCAGTCAGCCAAATACTGCTTGTTTTCTTCTGATGAACTGTATCCTGCAAATCCTTCATTATTCTGGAAATCCAATAAGTCATTAGGAATAGAAATACAAATTTGTGATTAAAGCCCAAGAATGTAAAGTGGATCCGGCCTCTTCTCATGACTTTTCTGTTGTTTCATTTTGTGGTCTAAATGTTTCTGAGCCTGTGTTTATGCTTTTGGTCTCTGCCTCACAATGACTGAGATTTCAAGGTAAATTCTGTTATTTGTACTTATTGCTGGTGGAACTCAGTCCTCGGCTTAATCCATGATCTGGAAACCCAATGTCAACAGGCCATATACATTCAGTCCTGCTATGAAATATCTTGTGAATGCCTCCTAAGAATTGATTATTGAAAACTTTGAAGGTGATTTCCACAGAGAAGCCAATATTCATTTAACATGCTGTACAACATGATGTGCAATTCATAATTTCTTATGTATGGAATATTACCAGTGGAATGTATTGCTGTGCTTGAGAGGTCCCACAATTAGTGTAGGCATGGTCAGACCCCATTTCTCAGGTTGTTTTCAGTATATGAAGTTATGCCAGTGCAAGTGTATTGTACTTTCCCTTTCCCAAGGGAAATGTGATAAAACCAGCAAATTTACCTAATGTTTTAAATTAAGACAAAATAAGTCTAAAACTACACCAGAAACTTTTTTTTCCTTCATTTACTAGTTAATAGATGCTTTTGGAAAGAAATTTTGGTTCAGTTTTGCTTTTCATGCTCTGATAGCTGGTTTAGAATACATCATAGAGGCTTGAACAAGAGAAGTAATGAAAAACCAGATTTGGGTTGATTTCTTTTGGAAAACTGTAAGCAACATATATAGTATATTTTCATCATTTTCATCTAGACTGTTTGAATACTGTGATACCCAGTAAAAGGAAGAATTTATTGACTGACTTTTTCCAAAGATCTGTACCTGCAGAATACTGTCTCACTATAACCTCTGCATCTTTGCTGTTTGTGAGATATATTTTAAAAGCTGGATGAAACAGTTCATGTACATCTTCTTCAATATGAAATTTACTTATGGCTGTTGTACATATAACCCATTGTGTTTGAAAAATTGTATACAAACATGGTAGAACAAAACTTGCAGTAATTTACCAGAACTTGATATTTAGTCCTAAGGATATTTGCTTTAACTCTTGGTCAGCCCTGGATTGGTCAGGCAGTTGGCCTAGATGATCATTATAGGTCCCTTCCAACTGAAATAGTGTATTCTACTCTGTTCTCTTTATTTTTCATAAGGGAAAAACTGTAAGAAGTTTTTCAAATTCTGTACGATGCTTTGGAATCTGTAATGTCTGCATTAAGTTTGATTAAGTCCACGTTGTTAATATGGTCTTGAAGTCAGCCTCTGCTATCATTGGATATACTTCCATAAATTTTGATTTCCACATTTTCATGAAATGATTATTGAAAAGTGAATTCACTATAGCCAAGCGTTGTTTCTTTGTCTGAAGTTTTACAGCAATGTACTTGCCAACAGCCATATCCTCTATGAAGACAAAGATACTCGTGGGACCTCATGCATTATTAGAGTGGCTCAAAGCCGCTACCCACATTTTAAGTCATGGAACCAATCCTTGAACTCTTGCCAGTGTCTGGATAGCTCTCACACAGTGCATGGCTTCTTCCTGCCAGAAAGTTCTTAAATTGACTCTTTCCAATTATTTTGCTAATATATTGGAGTTAATTGGATCCTGACTGCCTTTTTTATCACAGTAAATCTCAGAAGTAGAGTTATAAGGATTATTTTTTCAGTACCTGGCTTGTCATTGAGGTGCACTGACAAGAGAATCTTGGGTTTTGACATGGATTTATGAGTCTCCTGACAAGTCATAAAGATTGAGAGATTTGTTGTCATCATTTAACACCTTGTCATGCTAAAGGTTAGATGTTTCTGTCACATCAGTTATAACACAGGAGGCAACCACTAAAGCTGTCTTTTTGCACAATATCGAGTCAGTTGTGACATCAACTAGGACATCATTTGCAATTTCTTAAAATAATTTACACTATTGTTTTAGTCTGGTATGCTATGCTCTTCCTTTAAGTCAAATTAGTTTATGCAGGCAATAAAGCTCAAATATACCAAAAGTTGAAGATAAAGTTGAATGGATTAGTATCACTGACCACAAAAAATTTTCTTTCTTACCTCCCACCCCCCCACGCCCCCCCAATCAAAGTTGGGCAAAACCATACTGTCTTTTTGGGTACTGCTTTTTCTTCCATGGAACTTTTGGGCAATTTCCACCACACCAACCTGTGTGACAAAGCACTGTTTTCAAGCTACGGAGCTCTGCCTGCAGCCCTCTCCACTGGCAAGTTTTCTTTTCCAACCATTAGTCAATAAAAGGCCGGTATGAAATTTAATGCATCTCATCTAAGATAACATTGAGAGAGAGCTACTGAATTGCAGGAGAATCTTGAAAGCATTTCAGAATTGTTTTCTTTGAAAAAAAAATCATCTTTTTCTTTAAATGAGAATTACTATTTCAAATGACTACACACTGATCATAACTCCCGTGTATTATTAACCAAAGATGCAGTATCAGAAAACATTGTAATTGAATTGTTTACTGAACCAGATCATAGCCCAGAACAGAGATACGTGCACGCGTTTTTCTCTTGTTCCGGTGGGGAAAAAGATAGTTTCCACTTCTTTACAAAGCTGACAGTCCTCTCTGCCAATTCTGTCTGTGTTTCTTACATCTTGTATTTCTTGCTACTAAGATATCACCACACCTGTTTCAGATGTTCTCTGGTCAGTCAGATAATTTCTGTCTATAGCTGTTTTAACAAAGCATATAAATTATGCAATACACCAGGAGGAAACTATTCTTAACTAACATGAAAATCTGAATTTAGGTTGCATACCACAAAAAACTGAAGGGTGAAAATAAAGTTTTGTTAGGAAATAGGACTAATAAATAATGTAGTTGATTAATAATAGTCTAATCTGTATTCTTTAAATAGAATATTAACAAGTGATACACACTAACAGCCAAAAGATCATTCAAGAGACAGCTGATGCACTACTGCATTGTCATTTAAATCATTAATATCATGTTGGAATGTATTAATTTAGGTGGTACTATGATTATAACTTCAGGTTTGTCATATCTGGAAATTTAAATTGGATTCCAAATTCATAGTATTTAAATCAATTGGACATCAAACTTCCATTAATAATGAAAAGCTAATTCACATAGCTCATGTAAGCATGCAATTAAAAATATTTTTGTGTGTTTGTTTTTAAGGTCTGTGGGGCTGAGCACAATCCTTAACTACAGCAGGTGAAAACAGGAGTTTAGCTGAAACAATAGCAAAGTTATCATTGATGTCTCTGTGGCCAGGAATTCATCCACTTTGAAGATTTTATCTGAGATATTCAGGAAAATGAAATAAGGAAACAAATGTTCTCAGGATGGGATTGCTCACACTTTTTCCACTTTAAGTTTAAATGATTTTTTTGGCATTTGCTATCTGTCTCATTTAATGAATTTTTTATCATCCTAAACATATCTTAGTGCCCTCTTCACTTTAGAGGAAATTGAGCAGATAAGTGATGAAGCTCTAAATGAGGCGCTCATGATGGGAACGCTGGGACAGCCTTTGAGCAAAAAGCCACGTTTGAAAGCTTTGATTGTCCTAAAGAACAGTGTGTCGAACATGCCATACCTGCTTTCAAAACAGCTCCGCTAACAGTGATCCTGCTTCTCTGCCTCTATTACCCAGCATGAAACGTAGCACAGCAAGGAAGGTCCACACAGGCATGATGTGTCTGAGATGGGAACAGAAAAGATTTATGAATGTGTACGTGTCAGCTTACTGTGAGATAGCAGTCAGCTCTCTTGTAACAAAGGAATTTAATGATAAAATGCAGTTAAATAGCTGCAAAGAGTTTTCAAACATAATTTATTAATCCCTGTGATTTTTCTCTTGATAAAATGTATTGGCTATTCTCAGGGATGTTTCATTCATTGGTAACTGTTTTTGAAATAGAAGATGCAATGGGAATGTATAGGACTAATACATTATTAAAAATACAGTTATTCATTTTTCTTAAACTGCTTTTTCTGCTGCATAAGACATAGAAAGAAAGCTATTTGAAAGTGCATTATTACGTGTGAAAATCATCAATATAATGCAGCAGCAGGAAAGCCTCGAATTTGTGTCTGTGAGGAGATGCTGATTCTAAAACAGCTAGGGTTACTGCACTCTAATGTGTCTGAATTAATAATGTTTGAATGTGCACTGTAATTATAATAGTAGTAAGAATTGAGAGAAATGGAAAAGAATATTTGAAACTTTGCACAGTTCCAAGTCAGTTCAGTATTTGTATAGTGGGTGGTCAGGGCAGGATTTTTCACTGTGATCAAGTTTCTGTTCTGCATTTTTTTTAATTAAATGCCTCATGAAATTTAAGGCAATTTGGCAGTATGCTTGCTGAAAGGCATGGAAAGGGTGGAAAAAAAAGGCCCCCAAATTGTTACAGCAGGTAGTCTTTCACACTAGATGGATCACACTGGATTCTGCACTTAAACAACTGTACTGGAGAAAAGAAATAATAGTCTAATAAAACATGCCAGGACACACACTAAATGTGCTTGGAGATTGAATCTTAATCACTCAAAATTCCAGCTGATTAGACAATTCTCTTGAATGTGCTGTTGTATATATCGGCAGCTGTGCCCAGACTTCTGCAAGAATGCTGTTGGTTGGAAGTCAGGGGCCTTTCATTAGTATAAAGTTGAATCCAACTTTACTTGAATCACAGTAAAAGGCACAAACTATATCAATATTAACAAGTAATGCAATCGGAAATAGCCTGGTCAATTTAAGCATTTTTTTCCTATTGGGAGGGCCAGTAAGAAATCAGTGTCCCACTAAAAAGGCAACTGGTGGGAGGGTGAAAGTGCCCATGTCCAGACAACCCTCATTTCCCGCTGCTCCTGTTGAGGGAGATAAGCAGTTCCCATTCCCAGTGGAATAGCGAATGACCTGGGAAAAGTGGAAAAAAAGGAGGAGAAGAGCAATATCATCTCCTAAATGGCTGGGCATTTGGGCTGGCGGCAGGTGAGGGGTGGTTGTGGGCAGGGGGGAGAAGGGAGAACTGAGGTTTTTGAGGACAGGTGGATGTCAAGGAAACCATGCAATCTCTGTCTGGGGGTCCCCTTTTTGGCAAGATAGCATACAGAGAAAAGTATTTCATTCTGCCTTTGTTCACCCTCCTCTCCATTTATTTCTGAAATACAGTAGACCTATCAATATACAAGTAGAAGAGAGTTTTCTCAGCCCTCTAATAGGCACAAAGATGTATCTGAATAAATGTCTACTTTAGGACTTCTCAGAAGTAGTCCATCCATTTGGGACTCAAAACACTAATCTTCTTTATAAGAGTGATCTGCAATAAAAGAGAAGAGGTAATGGTACTTTTACTTTTTTGTGGGATCTTTTTGATCCCACAAGCCAGGCTTGTGGGATCAAAAAGAATAAGCAAGTGCAGCCTGATTCTGTAGCCTAGAAAAAAGGCTATTTGCCAGTAGTGTGAAGTCTTACATTTCTGCTGTTCTTTAGTGCTTCATACACGTGTTCCATTTAAGATTACTCAAATGAACTACATAAGGGTAATCTGAAACACAGGCAAGGAAACTCAAAATTTAGGCAGTTGTAGGAAGGCTGCATTCGGCTTGTTGTAACTATGACAAATATAACTAAACAAAGGGATAGTTTCATTACAGTTCCATGTTATGAAGTTGTAGAATGATTATTGTTATTCAGTATTTTAAACAATTAGGAATTTAAGAAATATTAAATATATCCATTATATTTTTTGTTAATTATATTGGATTAATTTATTTTTAATTTCATCCTCAACAGCTATATAACAAGTAAACCAAACTAATTTTCTGTTGTGAATGAATACTATAAAAAAAGAAAAATCTCTTTATTGTACAGATTTTTTTCTACTTGCTTTGATCACTAAGTTGACGATCTATTTAATATGGTTAAACATATGGAACAAAATCTTTTAAATTAAAAGCAGCATACCTTTCACCCTTTTTGTAATTTCTGTGTGCAGCAATGGTGCAGCAAATAAGATGACAAAATAGCAATAACTCACATTTCAATGGCTATCATAAAAGAATGTGAACTATTTTTTCAAATATTAACAATAAGTCTTACAATTCAATATTTACCTGGGAGAAAGAAGATAACTAAAAAAAAACCTCCAAAAAACCCAAACCCTTAAACAGTTAACTACCATCATGATAGTATTTTGGCTAAGGTAGGTTTTAGTTTTCTGAAGGTAACACAAGAGCTCCTGCTTTCACTCCTGGACCATGCAGCATTTGAACAATAACTTATTGTAGATTTCCATTGTGTATGAAATCTCTAAGTAGAAAATATTACTTCAAATGCATAGATATTTGCATACTTATGCCATCCCAAGTGTACTGCTGATTGAGTATGGCCAAGTCAAAAAAGCTACAAAGGACAGAAAGGTGTAGCATTTGAAACTAGTTTTACAACAACATTTATCTTTCCATACTTTACATCCTTTATCTTGGAAGGCTCATAGCAGCATAAAATCATAAAATAAAGTAATTATCCTGTGTATAAAGAGGCTGTGTCATTTTTATTTTGTACCATGTTCACAGCCATAACAACCTGTCAATGTAGGACTATTCTTCAACTACTCTTTTTTTAATATTGGTGTGAAATTATTATTGTTAATATATCTAAATAGAATAGTATTTGTGAATAACAGTTCTTATCAGGGTGTGCAGCTTCTTTCTTTTCATTAGCAGTATCTTCTAATGGATGTAGCTCAGCTCAGGTTCTGCCTCTGTCTATGTGTCATGTTGCTTAAGCCAATGGATGTGTGTCTGTCTTCCACCTTTTTGTTTTCTCTTTAGAACTTTCAATACAATTTTTAAAACACGCAGAAAATACCTGTCAAATCAAAGAGATCTGCTTTTGAACTTCAGAGGAGTGAAACTCTTCTCCAGAATGTTTAGTAAGGCTCTTTATTTCTACTTCCTTGTGTAGCTTCAGTGTGACACACTGCTTATGCAAGCAGTGAATACAGAAATGTCATTTGTTCTGGTAACTTTATGTAAATGTTCAAGTTTCACTGTCTTCAGTACATATTGAGGACATGCCATTTCAGTGCTATCCTGGCTAAAGCTGATGTCCTGAAACGGAGTTAGTCTCATTATTTCAGTAGAGTGATGGCTATTAAATATTCTAACCCAATATATGCATCTTTAGGTTCTTATAGTGTTAAAATACTCAGTAATTCCATTTATTTATAATAAATCAGTAGGGACAGGATTATGTGGAGTACATATTAATCAAAATTGGTATAATTTGGCTTTGCAGTTCTACTATGAAGACGCAGCACTATCACACAATTGACAGTCAGAAGTACTGAAATTCATGGTTATTTGGCAACATAATATCTAAAAAAAACCCCCAAATCCTAAAACAAACTACGTGCCCAAAGACATATTTGCTACTATGAGTGGAAGAACTTCTTTCATACAGCAATTATTTTTTTTTAACTTTTTGAAGTAAATGTGAATTTGCTTATTTTAGCTAATACAATTTAGCACTTTGAGGAAGTCACTGGAAAGGGGCAGGCATTGGTATACTCTACCTATCTGATTTACTGTCAGTTCACTCTAATAAGCTATATTTTAGCATTTACTTCAAGGCAGAGATAGCATAAGCGAGTTTCAGTGCATGAGACTGAGTCATAGTACCTGTTAGTGTTCTTGATCTAGAATAACAGTCTAATTTGTGCTACTTTTTAAAATCTTAATGAAGACATTACAATCTTATGGATAGATGCCCCTTTTAGCATCAATAGATATCTGTTATTCTTGCATTTTAAATCTACAAAGATTCAAAGCTTCTAAGTAGGAAGTGCAATGCATCACAAAAAGAGGTTTGTATATATATATTTCTTCATATGTTTTCTTAATGTATTCCAGGTTATATTTCATATTCACTTGAAAAACAGAAAAAAAAACTTTGAAAGAATAGGTTGAATAGTTTATTAGTAAGTAGCTATTCAAAATACTTGACAGGGCTAGAGCACCATTAGACTTGCTCATTTTTATGAATAGGAGCTGGAACATTAGCCTTCCAGTTATTCCAATATGATTTACTTTGACCCCAGATATCCAGCCGAGGGCTATGAGGATGATGAGGGGACTGGAGCATCTCTCCGATGAGGAGAGGCTGAGGGAGCTGGGCTTGTTCAGCCTGAAGAAGAGAAGGCTGCGAGGGGACCTAACAAATGCTTA
>Ga0181612_129111_pt1 | contig 10006 bp, 7 predicted proteins | sample HoacroProtozoa21_FD_119630 | JGI IMG/M metagenome (GOLD analysis project Ga0181612, IMG submission 119630) | Hoatzin crop microbial communities from Cojedes, Venezuel. Combined Assembly of Gp0051906, Gp0051904, Gp0051908
ACTCCACCACCTCCTTGGGCAGCCTGTTCCAATGCCTGACCTGCTTTCTGTGAAGAAATTTTTCCTGATATCTAATCTAAACTAAAAAAAGGTTTGCTTGTACCTTATTGCACAAAGATCAAGATATCTGAGCAGTTTCTGTATGTGGTCAGGACTCGTTACCTTTCTTTCCTTGCCCTGAACTGAACTGGGTTTGTGTGCTGAGGAGTTGACGTAGCAGTATCCTGCTGCTCAGCAAGTGGGCTCCAAAGTCAAATACTATAAAGCGAGTCTTTTGTGTTACAGGTTTCTCAGAGGTGTCATAATGGTTGTGTTGGGCATAATTAGTATTTGTTTGTGCTTCTCTGCCCTAATAGTGCTGCATATCCACACTTCAGGTGTTAGTAAATCTGGTTCCATGCTTCAGCCACTTTGAGCTGGTGGTTTGTTTAATAGCTTAATTGCAAGGTGATAACTGAACAGCTGCTGTCTTCAGTTCCCTAGATGAGGAGCCTGTATTATTAGATCTTCTGAAGTCTTGCTAAAAGCTGCCCCTACTGAAAGAGGTGTTGCAGCTTTAGGCATTACTTTGGCGAGAAAAGTATTGAGCATGCTTGTTGTTGTTGTATTGGGCTAGTAGCTTCCCTGCTTGCCCTGTAGCCTCTTGGCTGGGTGCTCCAGGCACGAGGCAGTGATGCCTGCCGTATCATCTGAGGTCTCTTGGTTTTATTTTTTTATGCATACAGCTTTTTCTACCTGTCCCAGCCGACTGGTGATCAGTATTGTAATTCTTTCCCTCTGTGCCCAGCTAGCTGTATAGCAGTGTCTTCCGGTGGCACCCCACAGCTCACTCCACCGTTGCACCGGCGTGTAAGCCTTACTCTGCAGCGATGTGCAGTCACAGCCATGTGTTTGTGAATGAGCGCTGTGGAGCCTTGAGAGCAGTGACTGTGCCGTACCCAGAACTGAGCAGAGCGAAGGGAATGAGCTGCGGCGGTTAGAGCAGCTCCTCCAGCAGAAGGCTGGACGCTTGGGCGGTACGGCTGGGCGTGTGGGCTTGCCTCCAGCCTTTACTCTGCTGTGCTGTGCCTGGTAGGTAAGCTGTCATCTAAATATAGTAAGCCTGTGTGGTGGGTTTTTTTTTTTCCTCCCGCAATGCGCTATTTTCAGTGCAAAGTAAGTGGGAAAGCTTTGTCTTTTACAAGGTCGCTGCATCGCAGGCTTGCAGATGCTTCCAGTTGTTCGGCTTTCTTAGTGCAGACCGTGTGGAAGCTAGGTGGGGGACTCTGGGATCAGTCCTGCTGTTCTCTGATCCGTAATGGGATGCGTATCATTGATGAAAGAAGTCTGGTTCTGTAGAGGTCATTCCATAGTATCTGCATAAGTTATATTTAGAGATTGTTTGTATGTAATTGGTGTCAGAGTAAAGCTACTGTTACAAACTGCTGTTTTATTTATAAACACGCGGTGAATGCCAGCTTCCTGTTGAGGGGCAGCCGAGAACTTTGGTCTTCAAAAAAAAAATAGCAGGGAAAAAGGTTTCTAGGGGAAAAAAAAAAATCAGTTGCAAAGCAACAATGTGTTCTTGATGTCTGTTTTGTTTTGCCAACCAGTGGCTTCATATAAAACTCATTTTATGCTTGTCAAGTGTAAATATAGCCGGATACTGCAGAGCAGCAGGTTTCTGCATCGCCAGGACTAACCATGGTCTCCAGGTAGCAGCAGGTGACTTACAAAACAGTTGCAAAAGTAACGTACTGGCTCCTTCCCTGCACCTCTCTGGCTGGTCTTCACCCTCTCCTCCCCCCAAAATTCATTTAAAAATGCAGTATTTGTGTTACTCCCACTTTTTATTTAGTTGTGAGCGAACAGCTGTAGTGGTGCACGGAGGTGCAGATCCTTGAATCGCTTAAATGTTAACAGCCTCTCAGTACGTGTGGCTTCTTTTCTGATGTTGTTTGAATGAAGCACAATTTCAGGGAAATCTTAAATGGCAAATTCAACTTCTTTTTTGCCCCAATAACATTGAGTAACTGGGGTAATCATACAACCTGCTAAGAAGAGTAAGTGTAGCAGCCCTGTGCTGGTTCATTCAGATTTTGCTTGTCTGCCGTTCTGTAAACGTAGCTATGAGCTCAGTGTTGTGGTTTTTGTGTTTTGGTGGTGTGGGTTTTTTTTTTTCTTTTAAGCCCTTGCACTATATTTTCCTTTTTTTCCATTGCCATGGAGAAATATTTGAAGTTTGCTTTATTTTGACTTCTGTCCGTCGATCTGAATACTGGTTGGTGCTGTTTGGTAGCTGGGTTTTGATGCAGAATAACCAAAGGAAAACTTGCCTGTAAAATCTTTGGAACTTTTATACTTTCCTGATGCAAAACAGTTAAACACAGAAGATGAATCTGTAGTGTCAGAAGGGGAAGATGTCACATATTGTGCATGTGCCCATACTTGCAAAGAAAAGAAGTCTGTCACTGAAGAGCTTATGAATACTCCAGGAATTTTTCCATGCTTCTCAGCTCTCCCAGAAATCACTTGCATAAAGTGGCACAGTGGCCTTTGTACTCAACAATACTGCCCGGAGAAGGAATTTAATCTGTCTGAGCTAACGGCTGCCTTTCTACACACCAGTGACTTTGAGGTTAATGTTTAAATATTTAAATGTGTTTGGCATGTTGCCATTGAAGTAGAACAGCGTGTGCTTAACCCTGAGACTCATTGCTGGGTACCTCCCCCCAAAAAATAGGATATCACTCAATAATGCAGTGATCTGGTAACTTCAAAGACTACAATTTAAGGCTGATCCCGAACAAGGGTATCCCAAAGGAGGACTATTGATCCGATTTTCCTGTCTAGCTGGGGGGGAGGGAATTTGTACAGACTGCATCAGAACTTTTTAGGTTAAACAGGAGGCCTCATCTGTGGGTCAAAGTCCAGTATAAACAAGCTAGCGTAGAGTCTGGTAAAAATAATCTTAAAAGATACTGATCTGCATGTAGGAGTCTGAAGCTTGTTGAAGACTGGGTAACTTGTTAAGTTTGAGTAACTTTATTCTTGGTTCTTGTTGTTTGGGTTGGAATGCTGGGGTTAAGCGAAGGTTTGATGAGCGTGAAGCTCAAGCTTAATTTGGGAGTCTCGGTGCTTATGACTTGAAATGCAAAAAATTAAAGAAGAAAGCCAAGAGCAGTTGCACTGTCATTCTGCAGGTGTCTAGTGCTCTTTACCTTGATCCAGAGGACTGTATTGCCTGTGTCTGGGAGAGAAGCAGGAGCCTCGGCCCTGGGACTGCACCTCTAATCCAGTCCTACTCTGACCTTAAGCTTACCAAGAACTCTGCTGAACGCGTCCCTCTCGGGGGAGAGCTTCCCGCCCCTCGTGCCAGATGATGCAAACCCAGGTTTGCTGCCAAGTATCCCAAGTATTTTCTGTCAGTGGCCAGGTCGTAGCCACGCTGCGTTGGTGGCTGGAAGCTCTCTGCATTGAGGGAATGAAGCTGCGTACGAGGCGTGCTCAGATAAGCCTTGCCAGGCAGGGGGAAGACCATTTTCTTTCCTCGTCTTGCTTTGTTATACAAATCTCACGTTGGAGTTAAACAAGTATGTGAATTTTTCAACATGCATAGATGTGAAACCTCACACATAAGAACTCCTAATGACAATAATTACAAATCCCTTAACTTCCAAGCCTATGAAGGAAATATTTGAGATTGCAACAACTTCCCGGACAATCTAGTATATTATTTATCTCTGATTAAGTTGTGTGGTATTTGCATTTCAGCACGGAACTGAAATGCTCTGTGCCCATGTTACAGTTAATTGCTTGAGTTTGTGTTTGCGTGTCCTAAAGAAAGGAACGATACTGCAAATGGCCAGCACAGAATTAATACATCACATATTATGATGTGATTTATGTGGGCTAAAGGGGTGGTGCCTAAGTAAATGGTTATGAAACATGCCCAGGGCCAAAAAGCATCCTCCTCTAAAACTAGTGTGAACTACTTACTCTTTTCTGTCATCTGGGTCAATAGCTGGAGACAAAATTTTATGATGAGTTAATGTATTTGGGTATTTCATAATAAATGAAATAAATTTCTACTTAAGTAGCTATTTCGCTTGCCATCCCAGGAAGGGAAGACAGCCTCTTCCTGCTTGTCGTCTGCTGGTGGTTCAGAGGAAACAGGAAGATCGAACTAAAGAAACCAAAGTTTACTTTTGAGTGCTTTACAGTTGGATAATGAAAAGAATAATCTGTTTCATCCAAGAAATAAGACAGCAAATACCTCTGCTAGAAAACTTTTAGTAGGAGCTTTACTACACCTCCCGTTCAGGATGGAAATTTTAAATCTTACTTCTGAAGAAAAAGGCTCTTTTCTAACCCTCGGGTGTTAAGTTGGATGACAGAGAATGGTGTACTCGGACTATGGGCTTGACTCTCGGAAGCTTACGGTGGTCTCTGCCCAGTGCTGCCATGAGTAGTCCGCTTGGCTCTGGCTGCACCCTTTAGCGTCTTTAGTCAAGGGAGAAGACTCCAGCAGGCAAAGCTGTGGGCAAGCAGTGTGAGAAACCCGTCTGAGGAAGCACGCAAGTTTAATCGGTTGATGCAATACAAATGGATGGGTCAAACAGAAGATAGCTTTGGTTCTGTTTTGTTCTGAAGGGGAGAGGAGAAGGAGGGAGGGTGGCTGGTGATCACTTTTTTGCGTGGAGGTGTTTGAACTGTGTTTAAATTGAGTGAAAGCACGCTGATCTCCGTGAGGGGGATTGTCATGAGTGAAGTGGGGAGTACCAAAGGAGAAACATCTGCCCACAGCTCAGCATGGAAGTGGGTGCGTACCTTAAAGTGCAGCTTTTCAGAAGTCCTTAATGTCATGACCAAGCCTTAATGACTTCAAGTAGTGACCCAGGAAGGTCGGGTAACGGCGGGGTGATGGCAGGCTCTGCAGAGCAGCGGGGGGGTGGCCTAGGTGCGCGAGTTTTGACCAGTGATGGCTTTATTTTGGGGTGCTGATAGCACATGGCTGTCAGGGCTATGTTTAATGTGTCCTCTCTGTCCTGTGTGCCGGCTGAGCACAGTGGAACTGTGAAGGGAGAATGCCCATGGTGCTGCGGGGGAGCTTTGTAAAGCTGGGTGTCCCCCTAGTCAATGGGTGTATGCCTATTGCTTTAGGTCCTTTTGATTTCTGTGTGGGGTTTTTTGCTCTGAGGGATGGTTGTAACCCACTGACGGCTGTTCCTGGCCTGCCGGTGCTCAGCGCTCTGCTTTGCTGTGAAGTTTCTGGGGCAGTGTATTTTTCTGATGGCAAATGCAATGGACTGGAAGCCAGCGTTTGAGGCATCGAGGTGGGATCCCGATGACAAGCTGTGGAGTGCCAAAGTCTTGGCTCTGCCAGTGTTGTCTCCTCCACCGGTAGCTCCCCAGAGCTGTAGTATGCTGTGTGTTAGACGGAGTTTGAAGCCCATTGCCATCCAGATGACATTTGCAAGGCCCTTTGAAGAACAGGAAGAGGCTTGGATTTGCCAGATGAGTTCATTTGACACCTTGAAGCACGCGAACGCTACAAAGCTCCTTGGTAGAGGTTGTCATCTAGGAACGTGGGACAGCTTGAGGAGTGGTTTCCTCTTCTGAGAGCAAGCGTTTTATTCATTTAGCACCTGTTATAGGGTGTCTTAGTAGTGTAAGAGTTTTCATGTGTTTCTCTGTAGGAAAGAGAGTTAGTTGATGTTCTGTGCCTGCTTTTAAGGATGGTGCATTATCAGTTCTCATTTATAATGGAAGATAACTGCATAATTTCTTGTAATACTTAACGTATCACCAACAGGATGCACGTAATGCATTTGATACCTTAGATTCCCAACCTCTTTTTTTAGAGGTTGGTGTTTTTTTCAAATTTCTGTAATTTTGTGAACCTTTAAGAGACTTCAAGCTGGTTTAGTTTCTTATAGCTTGAAAACCCAATCATTTAACTTAGGAAATAAAATAGAGAGAAAGTTCTGTTTCTTGCTCAGAAAGAGAAATTACTCTTAAATTTTCAACTCTTCAGCTCTGAAGTTTGTGTACCCAAAGCCAGTGGTGTGTCTGTGTTTAAAACAAATGGCAGTGAGCACATGCCACTCAAATTTCTTAATTTGAATGATGAATATATTCTAGTGTTTAATATAGCTGTCCTAATTTCATATTTAAATTGACTTTGTTAAAATGTGTTTGTTTATTGCAATTCTTTTATATCCCAGGGAAAGAAATACTTTCAGAGGGTGAAGGTAATCTTAACAGTTTTACATGGCCAGTGTATCCTAGCTTTCCTTTTTGTTTTCCTTTTACTTTTCCTGCAATGCTGAATAATTTAGAAGGCTACAGTAAATAGATGTAAAGGCAAATTATACACTTCTGAGGTAAATCTGTGATGTGGTTAAAATAATTGAGTAAAGGAAAGTCTCCAGTTTTGGAAGCATCGTATTCATCTTGCCTTGCCTGTAGCAGACAGGACTGAGAGGCTGTGGTTTATGTCACTTAAAAAAGGTGAGGGAGAGCTGTTAGTTCTGCAGGGCAAAAGTGAATAATTGTTTGATGTGTTGCAATACGACTTCTCCCAACAACCGTTCTTTCCTCAGGCTATCTGAAAGTAGGCTGAGATTAAATTTGTCCCAAGCTGCCCTGCAGACTTCTTAATACAAAGTTGTCTTCTAGGGTAGCTGTTTGCTGTGATCTGTGATGCATGGGGGAAGGGCGATGGCGGGATGAGGAGGTGTTGTGGGTTTCTCTTTGCGACCTGGAGCAGCGGGGTGGTATTTCCCACTGCCGGTGTCCCACGAGTTGCGGACAGCCAGCTCGGTGCGGAGCCCTACTTGAGCTGTGGTGGCATGTGGCTGTATGAAAATAACAATTTGTGCTTTTTAAGGCTTATGAGTCCCTCAGTAACAGAAACGCGAGTTGGACGAGTCCGTCCTCCTCTAATTCCAGACCTGGCTGGGGAAACCAGTTGCTGGATTCGTTGAACGGAGCTCTTGTCCCTCGCTGTAAATAAGGTCTGGAGAGTTACAGAGAATACCTCTTTGCAAGTATCATCTGTCAAATCTGTGAAGTCCTTGTCAAACCTGCTCTTGGGACGTGTTGCTAGCACGCAGGGAGCTTTTGATGCAGCGCTGGCAGACAGTCGGAGGAAAATTCTTCAACCTGAGCCTTTTATTGCTGTAAGCCTGAGCTGATCTTTGAAAGTTGAAATCTTGTGAGAGGACTCTATATAGTCTGGCTTCTGTGTTTTTGTTTTGTTTTGTTTTTTTCCCTGCCCCTTAAGCTTACTGATTGCCGGCGCTCTGATGCGTGCAACTGATGCTTTTGATGAGTAACCCAGCTCAGCCTCAACTCGTCCCTTTTAAAAGGCTTGTGCTTTGACTATGGCAAGCAGTTTGTGGTGTGTCTTTCTTCCCCAGGGCTCTTGTGTGAGATGCTACCATGTTCCAAATAACTTTCCAGATGTGTTACGTTGTTTATTCCATAAATACAGAAGCATACTCTTAAATGTGGCTCTGACAGTTTATTCTTTGCTACTTACAGGATAATGAGATTACTTGTATTTTCTGATGCTGTGTGCCGAAATGTAGTCCAAAGTAAACCTTTTAGTTGCAAAAATTACATAGAAGCTGGTGATCTGTGTGAGGGAGGTTTGGTGACTTCTGTCAAACCATAACCACGTGCTGTCATTGATTTAATGTTCCCTGGTGTTTGAAATTTAACAGCTAAAACAGCAGTATTAGTGGCTTCCACAATTAATGCTAAAAACATGCCAGGCTGGGAGACAAATGCCAAAAAAAACCCTGCAAGTAGTTTCCATATGTTGCTGACACGATATTTCCTGGAAGGGTGGTTGATGTATTGGCAAAACTAGTATAATATGCCATTTTCTATTAAAGTTTGGGAAGAACAATCAAGTTGCAGTTCTTAAAATGGAGAGTCTGGCATGATGAAAGGCCTCCACTTAGTAGCTTTTTTTGATATTCTTAGTATTTAAGGTGATCTTTGATCATTGATCTTTGCATGCTGAGGCGTTGCTTTTTTGTCTGTTGCTATCTTCAGTTAAGCCAGGATGCTAAAACGGGAGCTAACAGTATTTGATTGCTGAATGGAAGGAAGGATCAGTCAAACTTTTAAAGTTGGTAAAGGATATCTGATGTGTTTCTTCTTATGGGAGGATGGATGACCTATACCTAGAATGGGGAAAAATAGGAAATTAATGTAATATTGCAAAATGTATGTAAACCTACAGAGTTATTGACTTGAATGTATTATTGAATTGTAATAAATACATTCTTGAGAGGTGAACTTATAGGCAGGACTAACTAACCTACAAACAAGCATCCAGTGCTCAGGGACAGAGCCCAACATCAGGGAGAAGCAACTCAGCGACTGTTCAAAAAGCTGCTGTTCAGGTGATAGTGGGCTGCTCTTGGTACTGTTCTCCCTTGGTGATTCAGGGAGGGTTTGGGTCAAGCAAACAGCTAGACACGGCTTCACCTCAGCTCTTGGCTCTGCTGTGATTTTTACCTCTCTTCCTCAAACAGATAGGCAGAGGGAAGGCTGGATGCAGCAGTCAGAGCCCTGTATGGGGTTCTGTTAGATGAGACAGGTGATTATTTCTACAGAAAACCCAGAAGTAGCGTTTGAAGGATTGTAGTGCAATATATCTTAAATTTATGATACCATTTCTTAGGTTATCTGACAACCTTTTAAGAATAATATCTATTTTCAGTGTCGCCCATTCTAACCCTGAAATGGCACAGGAGGAAGGGAGGATCTGGTTTTATTTTCGTGCCTGCATTTCTATTCCTCACATCTTCACCTGGGGCTTTCTATTGCCATAGAGCAGGACTGGTAACAACGCTTTTCCAAAACCCTTAAATCTTTCTTAATAAAATGTCTTTACCTTATTGCCAGTGAAAGGTGAGAAGTGCGCGTGAGGAACGGCGTCTCCTGCGCTTCAGCAGTCAGAGCGGGAACTGTGGCCTGGTGGGCTGACATCTCCCACCAGAAGGTCTGGAAAAGTGCATTAAGCTGAATCTGCTGAAACATTTAATGGAGAGTGAAACTGCTGTGGGCTCTGCCCTACGCCCGTGTCTGTGTGTGAGCGTGGATTATGTTTTGCAGACTGAAAAGGGGGAACCTTTGTCCCAGCTGACTAACGCGCTGCTTTTCATCACTCTCCAAAACTGATCCCTTCCTCAACCGACGGAGTGAAGGAGTGCAGGCTGCGGAGACAGCGATGGGGACCACTGACTGCGTTTCCCCTGCTGAGATCTGGTGGAGCGCGGGATCTGAAGTGACGATCACACAGTACCAGTTGCTGTCCAGGAATGGGCTTTCATCCGCGGGGGGCAAAGGAGCGACTGTACCATCCTTGCACGCCGTGTCCTGTGTCTGGTCGCCCTACCTCAGATGAGGCTGTCTGTGACAATGCATTCAGGTGCTGCAGAAGGAAACGTGCCTTGCAGTTGAGGCTTCCTGACTTTCAGCTGTCAGCCTGGCTCTCTGCTTTTCCAGTGAGGCTCCGGTTGGTGAATGCAGGTGATTTGTATTTGCATCGGCAGGGTGGCTGAGTTTTGTTCTGTGGAGGAAATTGCTGTTGTCACTCACGCACTTAACCAGTGTCTGCAAGCCTGCAAGCACCTCCTGCCAGGAGAAGGAACCAGGGGCTGGTATTTCTCTGTATATGTTCTTTCCAAATAAGCGTGACAGCAGTGACATCTTGTTTCTTTCTGAATATGTTGGGTATTAAGCAGAAAGTGGTCTTGTGACTCTCACTCACCTCTTAGGCTTTTTTTCCCTAGTCAGTAATCTAGAAGTCATCTTTGCTCTTCTGCTGTGGGTGTGGACTGTTATTCAGGCACCGTGATTCAGCAAGGGTCTTTATTTTTGTTTCTGTGTTGACTAAAACTTTGGTAAGACTTTAACCAATAATAGGACAGCATAAACTATCAGGCTAGATTGGATAGGAGCTGAAAATGGTGATTTTTTTTTTATTTTATTTTTTTAACTCCCC
>Ga0181612_149602_pt1 | contig 10006 bp, 5 predicted proteins | sample HoacroProtozoa21_FD_119630 | JGI IMG/M metagenome (GOLD analysis project Ga0181612, IMG submission 119630) | Hoatzin crop microbial communities from Cojedes, Venezuel. Combined Assembly of Gp0051906, Gp0051904, Gp0051908
CCTTGCCCTTATTGAACCTCATCCGGTTCCTCTGTCCAACTCTCCAGCCTGTCCAGGTCACACTGAATGGCAGCACAGCCTGCCAGTGTATCCACCACTCCTCCCAGTTTGGTGTCATCAGCAAACTTGCTGAGGGTGCACTCCGTCCCATCATCCAGGTCATTGATGAAGAAGTTAAGACTGGGCTGAGTACTGACCCCTGAGGAACACCAGTAGCTACAGGCCTCCAACTAGACTCAGCACCGCTGATGACAACCCTCTGACCTCTGCCTTTCAGCCAGTTCTCAGTCCACCTCACTGTCCACTCATCCAGCCCACGCTTCCTGTGCTTGTCTATGAGCATGTTATGGGAGACAGTGTGAAAGACCTTGCTGACGTCAAGGTGGACAACATCCACTGCTCTGCCCTCATCTACCCAGCTGGTCATGCTACTGTAGAAGGCTATCAGATTGGTCAAGCATGACTGCCCTTCATGCAATGCTGGGTATGACAGTTTTGTTGTCCGAGAAGGGTTGTGCCATGAGGGTAACGAAAAATCATTGCTATTGCTACGGAAAAATCCACGTAACTGTGTGCCTGTCCTGTTAGTTAACAGAAACAGACCCTTGTTTGCAGGAGTATTATGTCTGTCTGCTAAGTTGTAAGCTGCTAAGGGCAGGTTTAGGGTGCTGGGAAGTGATAAATGCCCTTGGCAGGCTCGTTGGCTTGGCCAGCATCAACACTGCTGTACAGTTTTTGGGCTTGAGCTGAGTCACGAGCAGCCAGCCTTAGTGCTTCTGGACTGAACCCCCAAAACTTGTGGTGCCAAGGTTAGCACTGGTAGAACCATCTCCGGGGTCTATAGCTTGACTCCAGCAAGCTGGTCATTTTCGAATGCTGATACATCTCCTTTAGCAATAGAGGTGCTCTCAGCCTGGCAAAGTTACACAGAGGAAGTGTTACAAAAATTAAAATGTCACAAGGAATGTCTGGATCTCAGGATGATGGGTGTGTTGGTTATAGTAGAGAAAAAGTGAGTGTGTGACAAAGGGTTGCGTTTGGCACTGTCCTTTGTGCCAGCAGGGCTGTGCATTTTCTTAAGCATGCCCACCTTGAGCATTTAATGATTTATGCAAGGAGTTGTGTTCTCAGATACCTGGGGATGAACTTACTACATCCTTTCGAATCCTTTATTCTTAAGTACGTAAGACTCCTCAAGACCTACATGTGCATTAAAGCATGCTAAGTCGCTGGTTCCTTTCCAAGTAACATGGAAGCCAAAAAAACCCAAATATTCAGAAGGAAATCTGATTCTTGTGTAGTTAAGGGTATGAGTGCAAATATTTCTGGAAGGAGTTTCCTGAGATTTGAGCACATTTACATGGCTTTGATAGGGGCAAAGTATGTCCTTAGAGAGCCAGGCTACTGTGACCTTCTGACCTTATTTTCTTAACTTGAACTTTATTCTTCTCATAAGCATAATTTGTAGCAATGTCAAAAGATGTAAGTAACTTGTGAGTAACGTGGCCTTCTTCCCACCCTTCCAGCTCTAGCCAAATAAATCTCTGTTTCAGGGTGAAAAATCTTGAGGTTAAAAATAACTTTACCTCTCCTTTTATGTAGCTTCCTGTCTGGAGAATAATTTTTATGTGCACTTTGAGTGTAGTACTTAAATTTAAGATGGTAAACAAAAATTTCAAGCAATGGATTAAAAAAAAACCTAGTTCTGTATTCTATCCATTTGTCTTCCCTTTGTCCTTAATCTTGATTTGCCCTGTAGGTTAGTCTTATCATAAAGACAATATGAATGACTGTCTCAGCGCCTTTCCTCATTAATGCTGCAGGAAATTGATGAGCAGATCTCTGGAACTGTGGATTTTTTGGCAAGAATTATAACCCCTATTTATTTTGGAGGGACCCATGTGGCTTTCTAAGTAAATATATGTTAAAATTTTCTCCAAAATAAACAGTACAAGTAATTGCTTGATATATGAAGTTGACATTTTGGCTTTGTGATTTGCTATGATATGTAAAAATCTAATTTCCTCTTTGGAAATATGCTGCTGCAGAATTGTAGGTAAATTAAAATCAGTGGTTTATTCAGAAGGTGAGTAATAGACTCTGCTTTAATATATCAATATTTATTCTGCAGCTCCTCAGGTCTGCCCAGATACATGCCATCTACTGCTAAATGTATGCTCGACTGTATTACCTTTGTTTGTAATTGGAATGGATAAAGATTGATGAAGTGTCTTGCATACTCACCCTGGGCAGGATTTGTAAATAACGTGGCTCCAGATACTAGAAGAACATACGGGAGCTTTACTCTGAGCATCATACTCACTCGGTCTGTTTACTTACTTGATGTTAGGCACTCAAATAAGTGTACTTGAATTCTAAAAACTGAGGGTGAAGTGTAATTTTGTAAGTTTAATGAAGCTGTGTCTGCTATTACCTCTCTGTCTTGAAGGAATCTGTTGGATATGTACTATGTTCATAGTTGCTTTTATTTGTGCATCTTTTTTTGCTTAAACATATAAACAGAGTCCAAGAAGGAGAAGTATATGACTTAATACATTGAGCAGCCTTTGACACACTGAGGTGCCCAGCGAATTGACACAGATAAAGCTTTGACACGTGCCACATTATTTAAAGTAATGGGAGTGAACTAGACGACAGGGCTGTGGTGAGGAGGAGGGGGTGGCAGGTTCTGGAGGGAAGCCTTATGCTCTTTTAAGGGCATAAGCACCTCAGGAAAAATGTTCCGACAAAAGACAGCTTAAAACCAGGAAACCAGCTACATTAATGGAATTATTCTGAGTTCTCAGGGGTAAATCTGGCTGCAAAGCTAGAAACAAAAAAACTTTGATAACAAAAGGAATAAAATCACTTGTGATTTTATGTCTTACAGTTTGTAATAAGGTTCAACAGTATAATTATTACATCCATGCTGATTGATTACAGAAAACCTATTGCTCTGCTTTTGTTCTTCAGTTGGATAATTTTGTTGACTAAAACCATTTAGTTGCTTCCCCAAAGTCTGAATGTCTGAACAGTTGGCTTTGGATCATAGTCTGAATTTGGGTGTTGCTGAGCAAGATATGATTCAAATGTTCTTCTATTATTATATGGAAATAAGAAAAAAATTATTCAAATTTGACATTAGTTTTAATAGTATTAATAGTATTTTATGTAATGGGAACATCTGTGGTTTGAAACTTGGGTCTAGTGAAATGGATTTCTCTCCAGTGCAGTGATCTCTGTATATTTTGGCATATTGAACAGGACTCCAGTTTAACAGCAGCAAACTAGATTCTTCTTTATAAAATTTGCTTGCCCTCTGACCATTTTTTTTCTGTCAAGAGAAATTTTCATGAATATGCCTCTTCAAACTCACTTGAGAATTTTTAAATTTGGAAAAATAAATGTAGTATAATTGTGCTAAGAGATATTTGTATCTGTTGTTCACTACTTAGCATTAGAAATGTGAGTTTTGTGAGGTGATTGCGACTGGTCTTAGAAGTTGGACACTTCTGGCGTTTCTGTTTCTTTTTTTGGATGGCAAAAACTCCTACAGGTGAATTTATGCAAGCATATGCACATGTGACTGAAAATTATTTTCCTCCACCATTTTGACTTCATTAAAATTTAGATAGTCTGCATTATCTGAATGTTTACAGAAAAGAGAATGAAAAGTCAAAAACGTGTACGACAAAAAATACATTTATTTTAAAATCTGCTGTACTTTTCTCGCTGGCATTTCTCTATTACTATATATTCCAGGAGTAATATACCTGACTAAATCTTTATATTCACAGATTTCTGCAACCTGGCTTTTTTTTTAGTGATTATGGGTCTGAGCCTTGGCGGAGTGATGCTGGCAGAAGCTAGAAGCCTCCAATGTGAGCAGAGTATTCTGATCCAAAGGAAAGCAGATTTTTGTTGGGTCTAGGGAGTTCATTTCAATCAACATAGATTCAATTTCCTTAAGAGCAAAATATAGCCTGTCTTTTGCCAGCACTTTCAGTAAGATTGAGTCCTGACATTCCATGCTATATCAATTAGTTCTACAGGATGACTCTTATTAATTCATCTTCCTACTGTGAGCATTGTAGGTCTGTGAGAGGTGTTTAAGCCAACACTTGGACTGTCATTTAAAGCGGTGGAGTAGGTTCCCTAAAATAATAGTTAACCCTGTAGAGGAAGTTTGCTTTTTGGCTATTAGTACAAATAAATACAAGAGAAAGCAAATAAGGATTACTTCGTGACACAGACCCCAAAACAAAAGTTTGATTTAGTATCATGCATGCATTTTGGAGCAAAAATCCTACTGCAGATAATACTTCGGAATGGCTTGGTTCTGCAACTTAAAAAATGAAAAAAGTAGTACATGGAGGTGATTACATGATCTTTTATATTTGAGACCTCCGTTTAGGAGCGAAGCTGGCGTGTGGATAGGACAGAGCACAGGCACCTGGATTCAATTCCAGCTGTAGATTTCCTATGTTACCTCAGACAAATGCCTTCAGTTGTTGTGCTGTTGCTGGAACATGAAGATAGTAACAGGCAGCAGAAATCAAATGTAAGTTCAAATGAAAAAACCCACCCGCTCAGCACTCTGCGTTAGGCCCAAACCAAACGCGACACACTTCAAGGAGTTTTCCCACAGAGGCAACAGTAGAAATGACCAAATCAACCACAAATTTTTTTCAAAGGCTGGAAACATGAAGACCTCTTCATATGAAGGGTAGCGACTAGGGAGAAATGTGAGAATGAGCAGGGCAAACGTGTTGACAAGAATGAGTAGCACATAGAACTTTTTTCGGAGCTTTGGACTTCAAATCTTGCAGAGCCCCACAGCTTTAGTTCTACCTCCTCTTGCTCCACGAGATCTTTCCACTCTCACTGACCCACGTGAGCTTGTGCTGCAAGGCAACGCAGATGTGAACATGGTTCCTGTGAAGTAGCTATCCCCCCTTCCCCTGCGTATCCATAACTGCCTGCCTGTGTTTTACAGCTTTTCCTTAGTATGCCTAACTGGCTGCTGTCTGAAAGAGGATCTGGAGCTAAAAAGATCTTTGGTCAAACCTGTCATCTTGCTCTTCCCAGAAGACTTTTGGGCCTTCTCTTCCGGCACTAAACTTTACAATTCCTCTGCCAGAGTGGCAAATCCTTTCGAAGATGTCTGTCTGTCTTGCCCGCCCAAACACTGAGATCCTGCCGTCACAAATCTGCCTGACATCCCCATGTCATTTCACAGGATCCACAAGCCGTAGGCCTGGCTTTGGCGTGCTCATACAACTGCAGAACTCTATGTCACAAGGACACTGTCGTGCTGTTCCGGACTTGAACTGTGGGTCCCTTGGGGCTTAGCAGGGGTGTCCCTCGTGAAGAAGCACAGTAGTACAGCTCCAGTATAACAGTTTGTGTATAAAGGAGTTGCTTCACTTTGCTCCGTGGAACAGATGCTTACAGCTGCTTAAATGCTCAATGGATTATAACACAGTTAGTAAAGTCTTCAGTAGTAATAGCAGCTCAAAGCACTGTTGATCCATTTGAGGGCACCCTCAGCCATGCTGGCGTGATGGCATATGCAGGCACACTATGAACTGAATCCTACTGAAAACAGTGCATCAAAATAAGGTGTATTGTGTTGTTTTGGTTTTTTCTTGGTCACATCAGATTCCTGATTTGGTTTGCAGTGAGGCCACGCAACTGAAGGGGTACTAATCTGGAGAGGCAGGCAGGAACCAGAAAAAGAAAGTGGTGGAAAGGCAATAGGTCAGGGTGCCGTGGAAGCTGCTGACTTTGGATTGTGAAGCTATACCTTTGAGGGTTGCTGTTTTGGAGCCTTTTGCTACATTTGCTACTTGGTGAAAATTTTCAGGGGAACCTTCATTTAACTCAAATCCTTGCTGCAAATTGCACATACATCATCACAGACTCTGTGTTCTGGTAACTGATGAGGACACAAGACGTTTACTAGTATCCTTCCTTAAGAAAAGAAAAAAAAAAAACCACCTTTCATCCTACTGGGTAGGCAGCATTTTGTGAAGAAAATTTTAGAAATTAATTAACTATAACAGAATTTCACCTCTTTAACCTTAGCTCTTGAGCAAACCTGAGCTAAATAAACATCTGACCATTCAATCTCTTCCACTTAAGGTTAACTTGAGTTTATTATTCAGGCTACTGCCCTTGTGTATTAGGCAAAGCATAAATTATGCATACTAATTACCTTGGATGGGGCACGACTTTAATGAATTCTTTTAATTAAACTGCAACACAGTGGTTTTGTAGAGGATGGTCTATATTTCATCCTTAAACTATGTAACCTTCATCTTTGTCTGGAGAGATCACACGTTTGAGTTGGTTTAATTCATTTAAGTAGTATATACAAAGAGCAACCTACCCTCGCCATCACTGGGAAATTTGAAAAATGTTTGTGTTCAGTTGCACTGCTAAGAAATTATATTCTTCAGTGAACAGTTCTGATTCTGGCAGGAAGACAAGGGCCAACACACAGGAAAAAGACAGGAAGTCTTGGAGGAATGAAGTTAAAGAATGGTGTAATAATGGTAATTTTCAAAACAAACACAAGCAGATCATTTCCCAGGACACCTCACTTACTTGGTATTTTACATTAGTGGTAAACCAGCAGAATTATCTGGGTCCCTACTATGTTCTTTTGAAGTGCCTTTGGCTCCTTGAAAATGATCATGTCATAACAACTCCGTGTAACAGTTACACTATTACCTGGAAAGGACTTGTCCACGCTGGCAGCACCAGTAGCTTACTAGCAGGAATAGCAGCAGAGGCTAAGTGATTGATTTGATTCTGATTCTTAAAAGCAAAGCATGGTAATCGTCCCCTCTCCATTACTTTGTCCTTGACCCCACATATGAAATCCGGAAATGTATGTGCCCTTTCTCTTTTGCCTTTTGCTGGAGTTTATTTTTGTTATTTACCTGTTCTTGGTAGTTTTGAGGCTTCTGTGGCTTCCCAGAGTCCAAGGAATAGAAATGGTCAGTTGATGTGCATCAGCTGACAGACAAGCAAACTGCTTGGTTAGAAAGTAGCACGCATGGTGGCTGTTGATAGTGTATTTATGATGGCAAATGGTAAAGATTGCCTGTCTTGACTTCTAGTCTATTGTATCTATCCAGGTCGCCTTCCTTTCAGGGTCCATGTAAAACATAACTGCAAGGTGTGTTCCTGGCCAGTCATGCTGGCACATTTTTGTCGTCCTCTTTTCCCATAGATCTAATACAGTATTGTGTCCTCTCCTTCACAGCCTGATGTTTGCTACTTGTGCACCACCCAAGGTGTACATCCCCAGAAGAAAATGGGAATTTTCTATTTTAAATTCGCTGTTTGCAGATAGTTTCATCTATCTCATGCTTGTCCTTTGGTCCTGCCATCACTGTTTCTTTGGTGGTGTTTCTTCGTTGTTGCTTCTTCTGAAAGGAATATCTGCCCCATACAGTTATTTGTGTAGTGTCTCCTGTCATGGAAATTACTTCTAGTGATATGTACAGGAAGCAACTTGGTGAAAGGCCTATCCAACCCAAAGTATTCTGTGATCCTATGAAGACAGGAATAGTCATGCCCTTATGTATTCAGTGCATCCAAACTATTTTCACATCTTTACACACTATTTAATCTGAGGTATGATATGAAAAGAAATGGCCAGTATTTTAAGATTTGTTTAAATATTTGGTGCCAGACTCTGTTCTTAGTTTTCTCTGAAGTCTTCTGTGGCAACAGCTGAATTTAACATTTTGTAATAGAAAGCAAAGTCTGGTGTTCAGTCACTGTGCAAATGAGTTAAAATGCTTGTGCTCATAATATGTGACCAGTTTTATTCCGTGTAGACAGAGCCAGATTTTAGAAAGTTGAAAAATATTTATTTGCTGGCATGCAAATGTTGCATCTCTCTCTATCTCCTGTTTGGGAAATGAATTTTAATATGCACTTTGGAACAGATTTAATCTCATCTGTACTTGCTTGGGTGAATCTACAGTTTAGTCTTTGCTCTTCGTTGCAATGATTCCTGTGCGATTTCAGTCGTTCCTTGATGCCATTATTTGCCATAGGCTTGTCTTCCTCAAGGTGCCTGTGGGCTGTGCTCTTATATAGCATATGTTTTGACAAACCATCTGGTTTCAGTAGGTTTCCCAAGTGTCTGCCGCCTTGCAACCTGTCTTTTTGGCAGCCACCAGTGCCTACAAAACCCTCTTTCTGGCTTTCTCCATGGGTCAGAGATTCTTATTTTAGCATGGAAGTGTTAACACATGATAAAGAGTGAAGCAGCTTATGGAAGCAATGGGACGTTATTGGTATAGGGAAAGGGGTTGAAACCAAAAGGACTTGTCACAGTTCCCCTGAGTGCCCCTGTCTGACATATATGGGTGAATGAAACGGATTTAACATGCCTTCTGCCTGGGCACAATGCCATACTAACATAAGGTTCTCAGCACCGGCAACCAAGAACCCGTGTACAGCATGTGTATCAAAGCTATTTGAAGACGGCGTTGCTCCAAGGGACTAATTCAACAGCTGCGTATCTTACACTTGCACATCTAATCATCAGAGCTTTTTCAACCACTGCAAAAGAACGGAGTTAGCAGAATGAAGAAAATTGCAATCAAAATATTTCCCTTTCCTCAAATTGTCGTGGAGGGTCAGCTAAAAAGTTGCACTGCTAGGTGACAAAACGGGTACTAAGCAAATCCAAAAATCAGGGTCTGTAAGCAGAAATACACAAAAAAGCAGGGTAACATACCAAGTTATTTAGAGTTAATAAAACATTAATTTCAGCGGTATTGCATATTTTCAGTAGTTTGGATTGGAGAATAGTACTGGGGGAATTTTCCTCTCTACTTTCTCTGTTGCACCGTAGTGAAATTACACTATTCCTAATATTCTTGTGAGCTAGTTGAATGCTAGCATAGAAATACTACTGGCACCTCCCCGTTGTAACATATTCTCAAATGGTGGTGTAGTTTGGATCATCCTACACACTGAATATGCACTTCGGCATATCATCTAGATGAAAGAGGTGCATGTGCATTCTTCTTTAAACTTTCAAATATCGAAAGCTCTGCTGACCAGAAGTTAGTTGGCCTGTTCTTTGAATTGCAATGACATAGTAAGAAGATAAATGTAAAAAGGAGACCAATTGTCATATCAAACAAATGACTCCCGCTTTTCCAGTTTCATGGCAGATGGTATCTGTGCTAGGCTTAGTAGTTATTTTATCTTCTCACAGAGAAGACACAGAATAGCTTAGCCAAACCTGATGCTTTGATCATCGTTTAGTTCTAAGAGAGCAGCACTTCACAGTTCCTTGATGGACTTTCCAGCTCTGGAAACAGTCAGATTAGTAATTCTAAAATTAGCCTCAAAAATCCAATTGAGGATCAAAGGAGCTGTCTGTCTATTTGGTATAAACCTCAGCTATAAAATTGTACTCTAATTACAGCAGTAGCCGGGAGATAGACAAAGCCTGTAACAGGGTACCTTTTTGGAGAGAACCTGAGAACCGGAGGTAAGTGTCACCTACCTAGGAACTGAAATCTAAGACTAAAGCTTTAGAATTGTCTTTGAAATTCTGGTTCAAACCTTACATAATAGTTTGGTTTCTGTATTAAAAGAATTGAATTAATTCTTTCAATTAATATACAGCTCTTATCTACCAGCATTTATTGGTGACAGCTTTATGTCTCGTTTCAAACAATGAACTCCCTGAAAAAACTGGCACATCAGAAGCTTTATAACATAGCTTCTCCAGGTGTCAGAGTTCCAGGGTGATGTAGTATCTGCTGTGGAAATCTCATTCTCAAATTCCTGTAGAAAACGTTAATTTCTTGGTTGCTTTTTCAACAGTAATTCATTCATCAGTGACAAAATTCAAGTTGAGTTTGACTACCATCACTTCAAACTAGGCAATTTGCGATGTTCTTTCTACTTTGGATTCAGTTTGGAAATGAGAGAGTTCCTCTTGTGGATTCTTTAGCCTCAAAGG
>Ga0181612_158691_pt1 | contig 10006 bp, 3 predicted proteins | sample HoacroProtozoa21_FD_119630 | JGI IMG/M metagenome (GOLD analysis project Ga0181612, IMG submission 119630) | Hoatzin crop microbial communities from Cojedes, Venezuel. Combined Assembly of Gp0051906, Gp0051904, Gp0051908
ATGGCATCCCATCCTTCTGGTGTGTCCAACTGCACCCCTCAGCTTGGTGTCATCTGCAGACTTGATGAGCATGCACTCAATCTCACTAAGTCACTGATGCAAATGTTAAATGGCACCAGTCCCAGTATGGACCCCTGAGGGGCACCACTTGTCACCAACGTCCATTTGGACATTGAGCTGTTGACCACTACCCTCTGGATGTGATCATCCAACCAGTTCCTCATCCACGGAATAGTCCATTCATCAAATCCATAACTCTGCAATTTAGAGACCAGTGATGGGAAAATTGGACAATGCAGGAGGATTTGCTCTGGTTCAGAAACAAATCCATTGTTTAATTGCCACTAGCAGGATACTTGGAGACCTGAGAGAAAAATATCTAGCTTTACACCATTCCAAGTACAGATTTCTGCTTATACAGCTGAACTGCCCTCCTGGCGTGTTCCCTCTCCTTTTTTCACCCCAGAAGGAAAATTAATGTAATTCTACTCAATGTATTGCATGCATTTCCTTTGGGAAAAGTATTTCTTGCTTCTCTCCATTCTGTGGATAATTCAGTGAACTGGCAATAGAATGAAGCCTTCTTGGTAACTAATGAATCCCTTTCATGTTCTCTTCTGGATTTGCTAAGGGTTTCAGTGCCCCACTCTGGTTATATTTGTATGTAGTCCTGGAGGAAAAGGTGTTATTCATTAAAGGTGCTTTACACCTGTACAAAATTCATCTTCCCTTGGAAATATGTACCTCAGTCACTCAGCAGGGTTTATGCCATTGTTGAAAGCCTCATCTTCAAGTGCCTACATTTACACTGTGCTTGCCACAATAACTGCTTTGGTATAGCTGTAACAAGGAGCTACCTCTTTTCCCCCACCCAGCCTCAATATGGACAAGGTCTAAGTTATGAATGTGATAATTATACATTACAATTCATTACATATTCTTAATTCTGATGTGGGAACAAATGAAATTCATCATTAGCAACTGAGTTTGAGTGAATGTATGTGGGTGCGTGGGAATACGTATGCTAGAAGAAATTTACGCAGATTAAATCCATTAGCAATTTTCTGCCCACCTCATTAAGCAAAATATCAAATCCCACTTCTGCTACTCTCATTAGACGATTTAAACTATACTATTCCATACCATGGAAATTATAAAAAAAATCCCTGGTGTAGTGTCCCACAAGTGAATTATCAAGATCTACAGCTATCATACTCACACCTTGGACTAATCATGTTGCCTCACTGTACTGTATCATTGTTCAGTCTGCAAGAGAGAGGCAGCCTGGCAACTACAGGGGGGTTCTGGAAAACAAGTGTATTTGTTACTTCTTGTCAGAGCAGTCCAGGCACTCTAAGGGGCCTAAAGCATGTGTGCAGCTGTGTCGGATGTTGAAAATACTTCCCAGTGATGAGTGTTGAAAAAGTTGCCCTGTCACACTTTTTGTCAGAAAATACAGGCTTTTAAAAATGGAAGTTTTCTGTGTGAGGATGTCACCTTTGCTAGAACTTATAATGGAATAATTTCTTGTCTTAATGATGGAATACCTGGTGTGGCTACATCCGTGTCAGGAGCCATGGTTTAGCCATCAATTTAAACTCATTTAAGCCAACTCCACTGCTTAAGTTATCCCAGCCTGCCCTGACCACAGCAGCTCGTTCCTGTCCTCCCTCTTGTGCTTATGCTGGCACAAGAATGGACACCAAAGGGGGACAAATTGGCTTAAAATTAACCTGGCAAAATGAGACTGAATTAGTTTTGATACAGTTAGGTTTGCTGGTCTAGTTTACCACCTAGACTTGCAAATACTTACTCTGGCACAAAAGAAGCAAAGAAAGCATAGATTGAGGCTAGAGAGAGGGAGGGCAGAAAGTGCTTATTTTAGTGGTAATGTCTTATGATAGTTTAAAGTCTTCGTGATACCATGGCAATAATGTGATCAGTAGTTCAAAGGATGCTCTGTAATCCGAAGGAGAACACAAGCAGGTGGAAAACTTTAAAGGGAGTGAGACTGCAAGAATTTGTCATTATTTTTGCGGGGAAAGGGGAAGAAATGGGATTTCCACTTGTCTGTGCATTTACACACAACAAGAAAAGATGTGGAAGAAAGTACAAGCTAATGTTGCTATAACTTAGTCTATACTGAGTGAAAATCTAAAAAGTATGGAGAAACTTTCTTATTGCTTTCTCTTCTTGTTATTTGACTGACCTCCCTGGTTTTGAGGTGGGTAAGTGCCGAATAGCGTTTATGTCATGCCTAAACTGTTCTGTCCAATGCAAGCTCACACAGTTTAGAAGCACAGTGATCTCTTAACCAGAGGATGACGGGGGAGAGGAATGATTCACAGCTGAGTGCTCAGGGTTGAGGTCCAGTTAACTTTTCTTTCTTATTTATGATTGAAAACACAGTAGAGTCAGAAAACACTAACAAAGGCAATTTTGTTCCTCTCCATATACAGTATTAGGGCAATATTTTACTTTAAAACTAGGTTAACTGTATTTTTAGCTTCTGTCCTCTCTTTCCTTCTTGTGGATGCCAGAGCAGGTAGAATTTCTGTTTTTACCTCGCACTGGAAGCAGCAGTATATAAGAGAATAGATGGATTCTTGCAGCATCACAGGTAGTGTCCTTTGCTGCCTCTGATAATTTGTCATTTTGATCATTATAGTTTGAACAAAGTAGCTAATCAACCGCTTCTCATTATGTCCTTCACATACTGCCTGCTATCAGCTTTGTTCGAAAATGTACAGTAAATAGTACTGTAGGTCTTCTCAGCCCTAGTGGGTGGGCCTGTCGTTCTGCTGTGAGCGGAGGGGTGTTACTGTCTCCAGCTGGCACCTCACTCTGTCAGGAATGCTTCTGAGCCTTGCCAGGGTATGTGACTCCATGTGGGAAATATTTTGTGCCTCATTATGCTTTCTGTAGCCTGTAGGTGCACCCTGCATGCTGAGAAGCAGGGCCATAAGTAGGAACTGGCAGGGACGAAGATTTCTGGAGCACTAACAAAGACTCCTGAACCCCATTTCCTCCTCTGTTCTGTCACACAAAGGCAGACCCAAAGTGGCATATATGAAAGTGGCCAAGTAGCTTATTGTTTTGTGTTTTTATTGGCTTTTTGTAGACTTATGAGGGTTATGGTTCCCAGATATCATAGTGAAACTGGGACAGTCCTAACTGTGTGGACAAAAGTGTAAGCAATTCCACTTCTTTGTGCGAGTCATTTGTCAGTCTGAGCCTCAGCCTCTACTGACCCCATCCTGCATGAGCGAAGAGGGGTTGCTGGCTGCTTCTGGCAGTGGGGGTCACTGGGGCACAGACTAGGACACTCAAAGCCATGGGCCCTCTGAAATGATCTGATGAACGGAGTTTAATGCTCTAAAGAGAAAAATCTTAATTTTCTTAACTTTTTCTATGTCATCTAGCAACCCAGATAGGGTCAGGTCCTTTCTCAGCTGTTACATGCCCTCTAGTTTCCCCTGGGTTTGCCAAGAGAAGGGATTTCTGTCAGATGTTGTATTATGAGCAGGTGGTCATGGCACAGAACTGGGTCTGCAATTGTATTTGAATCAAAGGAGGATGAAAAAGGAGAGGAGGGGAAGAAGTAATCTCATTTTTTGTCAGGACTGGCCTTTCTTCTGGACCATAGCCCATTCCAAATTCCCTTGTTAAACCATGAATATATTGCATAGTAACCAAATAATTTCTCCAATTATACTTTACATGCAATAAAATTCTTCAAATTCAAAGGTCACCAGCTAGACATGTAAAATGACTTCATGAATGACTTCAGCTCATTAATCATGCCTCAGTGTAGCAGTGGCTCTCCTCTGTTCATTAGAATAACATTTCTTTACACTTCATGGCAAACCATCGTTATAATACGGAGCAAGGACAACAGAGTGTGAAAGACTTTTTTTAATGAGACTTCATAGCTGCTCATGGTGGGACTCCCCATCCTGTTTGCTCTTGAAAGAGCTGCCTGACAAAGGTTCAGAAGGATTTTACCTGATGAAGAGAGCTAGGAAGAGAGTTTCACAAGGAAAACTGTCAATGAGCTTACAGAAAGCTGCATAAACCTGGCTGCCCTGTTGGCTGAGCTGTCAGTCTTCAAACAAATACAGAGAGAAAACCTTTAATTGTGCTCACCACACATATGACATTTTATACTGTATCATTGTAATTTGCAGCAGTTCTTAACTTGCAGAGAAAAAGCAGCAGTTCAGGATCCCCAGGATCTTGAGTGGACTCTGCACTTAATAAGGAGAAAGTTTGTAGTTTAATAATTACCTATTGAGGAAAATAAACTCTTCATCAGAACCTCTAAAGCTCAGTTGCATCATCTGTGCTCTTGCTATTATTCTAATATTATTTTAGTCCTTACCTTGGATATACCAAAGAAATGGAATCGTTCCAATAGTGCTGGACTGAGAAAGCTAATTTAAATCTCCCTTAATAAATATTTTAAGGGATGTTAATAATATTTTAGTATCTTTCTTCTTTAGCTGGAATAATGAAATTGCAAAAATGGCTTATGAAGTTTTGTGGATGTTCGTTTTTAATTAAAATGTTCTTCTCTGTTTTCCCTCAGGAGTGTAGCGACTTTAAGTACTAGGAAAGATAGCCAGGTTTGTGACAAAAAGAAATACTAGTCTGACTACTGACCTCACGATTCTATAACTTTTTCATTTCCTGTCTGTGAAGCTGATACAGGTTCTTCCCACAAAAAAACCCAGAAAACAAACAAACAAACAAAAAACCCACAAAAAACCCCAAAAAACACAAAAACAACAAAAAAGCCCACAAAAAAACCAAACACCAAACTTACAAATCCAGGCCTGATTCTTGTCCTCTGGCCCAATTTTCAACTCCCTTTGAAGGCAAAAGTAGTTTTGATTCATATGGGAGCCAGCGTTAGAACAGTTCTGCAATATGCAGAGGAGTAATAATATGATGAGACATACTTACAGTATTGCCGGCCTCAAAAAGTAAAATTGAACTTTATAATCATTGGAATCATAAGGTATTTGAAAATGATTACATTGTCCTTTTGGTCTGCCATCTGTTTTTGATTTATTGCCCATCTCATGTGTTTGTGACAGTGACTGCTATAGGTATTATTCTCTCTATATACCTCTCATCTCCTATCTCTTAATTTCTACATCGAATCTCCTAAAAAATTCTTTTCTTCATCCCTGAGTTCGTTCCACATCTGTAAACTCTGTATGTGCCCTTAGTCACTACATCCTGAAAGAGACTTCACCCTGGGCTTCAGTAACTGCCTCCACAGCTTTGTTGCCATTTGTCCTGCAACTCCTCTGAAGTTCTGTACGTCTACTTTTTTCTTCCTCACTGGCTAAGATCTCTTTCCACATGGGTACTGAATGGGCTAAGGGCAAAAATTTGCTTTCTTTAAAGTGTGGATTTAGGAAGAGGGACTGTTCTTCTCCTCCAAGTATTTCTGTCGACACTGGGAGAAGCAACAGAGGTATTGAAGTAAAAGAAGCTGTTCAAAGTACAAAGTGTCGTTACCAAAATGTTCATGATCTCCTTTCTTCAGCTGCTCTCCAAATCATAAGGCTAATTTTTTGCAGCATCTCTTGGTCTGTTTTCCATCTTTCTCTCTGATAGGCCAAGGAAAGTCCCTCTTTTCTTGTAATCTCTATTCCTCTTTCCCTTGTGTAGCTCTGATCTGCTTTGTCAAGTGATCAAAGTCCCTGTACAGGTGAGCTGTTGCTTAGTTACCACCTGCTTGGAATTCACTCTTGAAAAATTGCTTTGTCTTGAGAAGTAGCCATATCTTTGTTCCTTGGTGCTCCATTTAAATGGATGATCAAAGTTTATCAGCCTGCTGTATTAGCACCATGTTCTGTGCAAAACTTTTTTCTTGTCACCTTCTACAGATTTTAGGTCAATCTGGAGAAAAGACATGGGAGAGAAGGCAAGAATGCTTCTGCAGTTTAGAGAGAATGTTTGTTGGAAAAGGAGCGTGACAGGGAAATAAAAAGCATGGTTTCCAGCACCAAACAGGCCAGACATCCCAAATACTTGCAAAGGCAATCAAGATATTTTAGTGTTATGGGTGTGGGTTTTTTCATGTTATTGCCTTTAGAATTTTGTTTTTCTGTAGACTTTGGGGAGAAGGTTTGTTAATTCCATTTAGGTTCCCAAAAATACATGCCATTGATAACATATGTAAAAGCAAACCTGCAACAATCTGGAATGTAAATCTTCTTGCTCCAAATAGGCAGGCTTGCTTAGAGACAAAGATCTGTAACACTGATTGCTGCTGTTGCTCTTCCTCTTATTGTTTTCCATATCGCCTCCTAGAGTCAGAACATAAGTTGTGTTTGCACTTGACATGTGCATGACAGTGTACTATCTTAACTTCACGTTTCCTTCTCAAGTGTACACCTCGGAATCAGGCGAATCAACTGCCAGGATTCTTTACCAGCCATGCATTAAGCAAAAGGCCCATTAATGTGTAGAGCAATGTTTAGACCAGACAGGAGATCAGCAGCTCTCGGCATCAAACATCTGTAACAACAACATCAAAATCAAAGGCAGAATTTAGGTGAGAAATATGATCATAAAACTGTACACAAAAGGGCATTTAGCAGCATCAACAAACATGCAGGACTGATTGTCACCAGGATCCCATGTTGTTCTCAGACCATTATTCATCTGTATGTGCTCTATGCTACATATACAGGTAGAAGATTGCAGTCTATTAATTGTAACCAAAGAGATTTTATCAAAGTTGGCAGTGGCAGAAATAGAAACACCTGCTAGCTTTGTTCCCAGACGGGAACTCATCCCAGTGTTGTAAGTGAATAACGAATGTATTACTGACATTTCTTTGATTTTCAGTAGACTTGCATGAAAAGGAAATTTGGGTTTAGTGTTGGTGCCATTTTTTATCAAATAATAAAAAAATCCTGATAATTTAATGGGTGGTGGAATTTGGGTTATCTAAGCATCTAGAATTTTTTTTCAGCTTCAGGAATAGTTCAAACTAGATTTGGATTTCTAAATCCATTACATTTTCTGTAGTGAGGCTGAAAACCTGTGCCTTTGTCATATAACAATCCTATTTCCCTATACTTCATGAATGTATACCGGTACTGGGGGAAAAAAAGAAAAAGCTTATTTATCTCTGATGCATTCTTTGACGTCTGCTGTGTTAAATTTGAGCATTGCTATTTGAATTCACTCATCCTACCTGTATATTGGCACATTTGAATTGGTTGGATGAAAAATCGGCAAGCTAGGTAGACTAGGTATTTTGGATCTTTTGAAAGGCAGTATGTAAGTTATTTGAGCAAAATTTTTAAAATATTGCAGGTTTGGGTTAAGTCCATAACAGGTGTTCACACATGTCTTAGTGTTCAGTGCCTCTCAATATGAAATTTATTGAAATACTTTGTGTAGACATAGAAGTTGCTAATGATTTTTTGATGTGATGCAGTTAAGTTGATTATACTGACAAGTCTCATATTAATAACTGCTCTTGTCATGATTTGATTTATTACATCCAGACCTACCTGAGTCAGAAGGTGTTGAGATTAGCTGTAATTACAGTACTCATTACCCTTGAGTACTCAGGATGGAACACCAAGTCAGATTCAAATTCAGTTCTTGCCACCAATGCAAATCCAAGATGATACCAATGAAGACAGTGTTTCTACTCCAGATTCTCACTGTTGTAGGTGGAAGCTTTGGTCCAGATTGACTTCTATCCAAATGTAATAATGGAAGAGCCAAATCTTAACAGGTTCTACCTGGTAGTTCAGTGACAATGACAAGTCCCTGCTATTCTAATGTGATGACTGCAGTCCTTATGAACAAATAATGGCTTAAGACTATGAAAAATAAGTAATTAAGTTTCACTCTGTCATGAAAATGTTTAAACTTCATAGACTTTAGTAGTGTTCTCGTCCTAAGAGTGGTAGTTAATATGCATGGTCTTCGTAATCAGATTCTAAGCACCTCAATAAAATGGAGTAATTGGTATTTCTGTAATATGATGATATATTTCCATCATGTGGGACAATATGAGAACAGTCAGTCTTGACTTCTTAATTTTATTTTTTTCCTGGAGGCTTTAAGTGTGAGCTCTTTCCATTGCTCTGAGGTTAAGTAATTTACAAAATGCATTACAGCAGGGTTTTCAGGGTGTGTTTAAACCTACTAACAGAACAACAGGGAGCAGAAAAACCAAAGGGTTAACTTACTGATTATTTTTAAACTCCAAAATATATTTCTTATTTTTCCATTCTGTCAGAGTACCTCTCTAATGTTAGTACAATACTCTATACCTATATGACGTCTTCTGCCTATGGATAAATCCTGTGCCAAAAATGTTCTTTGGTGTACCTAAAGTTTCAGAATCAGTTCGGTTCGGACCAGTTCTTTTTCCTAGCTAACATGTTTCACTTTGAGTTAAGTTGCATAATGCTGTGATGAGCTAGGTACACTGGGGCTGTAGGATCAATCCTCCAAAATGAACTTGGATTAGAATAAATTTACAATTACTCTTAAAGGCTTTGTTCAAAAAGCAGTAATGTCACTGTATGTAGGTGCCTTTTTTGGAAAAGTTTATCATTGAGGGAGACTCTATAGCACAACTTTCCACATGCGAAAATATGATGGTTGCTTAAGAGCAGAACTGGAAATGCATGGGAGCCAAAGAGAGAAAGCAAGAGAAACCTTATAGGCGGTTTTATGTTCTTGTATGTTTCTAACCTCTGCTGCTTTGACCTCAGTCATTAGAACCCTTGGAAGCCCTTTGTCCAACAGGCAAGGTTGAGAATTGAGCATACTTTCTGTGATTGAAACTTGCCAGCAGATGCCGAATTTCATACTGTTCATATTTTTTTGTATGTATTTTTTAAAGAAGTTTTCCCTTTGTCCCACCATTTTCATTGTGTCTGGTAGAAATAATCTTGATTTCTTGACTCAGTCTTCTGTGCTTTCTGAATTTATATTCTGGAATTTTAGGAAAAAACCAGAATGGAATGGAACAAATTATTCCAGCAGATCTGTGTGCTCTATCCTTCTTTTGCAATCTTTGGTGACCATCCATTTAACAATGTCTCACATGATTCCTCTTTCCTATCTCTTATTTGGCTCTTCCGTGTCAAAAGGCCCTCCTAGAATGGATACTTCCTTCCTTTTTTTCCCCTCTACTTCATGTACTTTTTGTCATGAATACTGGCTTTGATTTTTTTGCATCTTCTTGCCATCCTTTCTTTTATTCTAACCTGCCTTTGTGTTCATCGCTTTATTCTGGTGGTACTGCATGTACAGAAGCAGATGAGTGGCTGCTGACTGGCTGCTGGGGGGTAAAGAGCAATGACTCCGTCACTGCATGGGGATTTCTTCTGGGAAGTGCAGGAGCCTGGAGGAAATGAGTGAGATGGGCCTGGGTCTGTAGCTTAGGTCTACTGTGATACTCCAGGTGTGGGGTCTGACACTTAAGAAAGTTGTCTTCTGAGTCAATTTGTTTCCAGGTAAAGTAGCCAGGAGGCTGCTTTTCCTTACAAGTGAAAACAGGTTGAACTCTGTTTTAGTGTCTCTTCTTCCCTTTATTTTTTTTTTCAAAGAAAATTAAAACTGTAAGTGATATCAACAGTTATTGAAAACTGTTTCACTTAAACCACCAAGGAGCAAATTCTTACTGTACTACTCAGCAAGTCCTGAGCTATGTTTTCATGATATGAAAATATAAATACTGATTTCTGTGAGAGATTAATCTGATATCTGACTATAGAATATATGCTTCTCTTGCACTTCTTTTTTATAATAGATCTATGTTTTTTGAGGAATAGCAATTTACCAGTGACGCTTAAAATAAACACTAACTTCAGCTAACACATGCCATAAAGCCAAGTGAGTGCTAATACAGTTTTTGTATTCTCTAAGGATGTTTTGTATTAGTTAAATCTATGTCAAGTTCTTGTTATACAGCTATTGCTGTAATTACTAATTTATTCCTAGAATTATAGAA
>Ga0181612_177944_pt1 | contig 10006 bp, 7 predicted proteins | sample HoacroProtozoa21_FD_119630 | JGI IMG/M metagenome (GOLD analysis project Ga0181612, IMG submission 119630) | Hoatzin crop microbial communities from Cojedes, Venezuel. Combined Assembly of Gp0051906, Gp0051904, Gp0051908
TACATTTTTATATATATGTATAAATATATAGATACAGATATGGATATGGATATAGATATAGATACAGATACGGATATAGATACAGATATAGATACACACTGTACGTATATACAAGCAGCCAAAAGAAACAGAGAACCTGGCTGCCTTGCCCAAGGCCAGGCACATTGTCACCCCAAGGCAATATTAACCCAGCATTGCACCTCTTTTTTTTCACCCTTACAGACCCAGCTCCGGGAGTCAAGTGAATCTTTCATAACCACAGCTTTCTTCAAAAAAGCAACCAGAAAAAGCTACTCGACCAAAAATTATATTCTCATCATCAACATTTCATCATCAGCGTCTCACCATCAACATCCTGGTGCCACACTGGGCTCCCTCCAGAGCTCACAACCCTGGAGCAGGAGGACCTCAGAGTCCCCCGCTATTGATGGGGGAACTGGTGCATAAGCATAAAACACCCCTTAAGATAATGAAGGCATAAATCATTGCAAAACTCAAATTGCTAGGCCAACACACAGCCCCAGCAGGCCTCTCGCTGCCTCTCCCAGCTGTGCTGCAGAAGGCACTTGCAGGAGCACTAAACTTACCAAAACCATTTTAAAACGACCTTATTTGTTTGGAAAGTGTGGGAGGTGAAAGGTTTCTTTAAGTAGATTTAAAGTGAAAACCATTAGTGGTGCATTGTTCATTCAGTTCCTTTATTCATGACATGAGAACAAAATGATCTGATCTAAGCAAAACCTCTGGTTTCATAGCAACACTGAATATATATTTTTTGTGGGGAAATATAATGCAAATCAATGCTTAGGTGCATAACTTGTGACTACTTTAATTCCTGTACTAAAGTCTGTTGAAACACTATTAAAATATAATTTAACTAAATGACTTCCAGGAAAATAATAATAAAAAAAAAAAACCTTTCTAGTTTGAAAGTCAAAAAATGTCAAAAGTGTCGTTAAGCTGTGAAAAATAATAATGATGTTTAGTTCTTATATAACTCTTTCCATGAGATCTCAAAATTATTTTTGAAGAAAACAGGGTGGATTGCCCTTCTTTCAGATCCAAGGCCGTTGTCCTGCCGTAGCTCGGAGCCTTAGAGGACACAGCAGAAATGCAGGCCAGGTTTCCTCAGCTTGGTGTGATTTTCTGGCATCTCACAAGCAGAGACACAGCGGGTAAGAAAACAGCAGGAAAAACTTCTAGAAGTTCTCAAACAGCTGAAGAAGAGGCAAACTTTTTCAAGAGTAATTTGAGTGTCTCAGCAATTTGGATGCCATTGAAGTCGTGTCCTTCCCTCAGGTCTATAAATGCTTTCACCACTGGTGTTACATATCTTTGCTGAGACACAGGGGCTGAGAAATGAATCTTTTGTGGTTTTATTCCCAAAGCTTTCACAACATAGAGCCTGTGACACGACACCCTACTCCACAGACACTGTCACCATCCCTTGGTGTCCTTCCCTTGCCACGGCCATCTAAAGGCCATTGCTGTTTGGAAAGCAAAAATAAAGTTCCTGCAGGATCTAAAGCATCTTGTATGTTGAAGACTAGACATCTCCACTAAGTGTTCTACCTTCAGGTTATTATGTAGCAGATGAATGACAGCAGGTTCTTCTGCCCTCCAAAGTTCGGGTGACAATGACCGCAGCTCCCATGCTGTGCCTGGGTTGGGTGCTCCAGGCACGCAGCAGATCTGAGGCACAGGGGCCAGTTTTATGAGCAAAAAGTACGAACAGTTTCTTATGCAAAGGTTCTTAGCCTTGATCTTCAGGCACGTGCCATCATCCAGCTTTGGATATGGGGTCTTCAGTCCTGCCAGGGAGTGCCAGTTAAATTTTAGGTAACTTTCGGATCAGGAGAAATTGGACCGTGGTTTTTATGGGCAGTTGATTTAGAAGCTACTTCAAGGACCCTAACGTCCCAATCAACACAAAATCTAGCCAGTCCAGATCTTGCCTTTGATCTTCTTCATTTTCTGCAAAATAAAGAAAATACTTCCCTTAGGTCAATCAAATCTATGAGTTTTCAGGGCTATTTTATCAGAAATCCCTCCCACAGGCTGCTGCTTCTGGAGTTTCCCTGCTCCATGGGGAAAATGGGGACAAAAGGGAACTGGGGCGATGGCCTGATGCAGCAGCAGGGTTGGGGACTCTTGGGTCACAGCAGTTCCTCACCACCCTCAGCAAAGTGCTCGAGTGCTTCGCTGCCCTTCCCTTAAGAAAAAAAGCCCCTGATGTTTAATCAAAACTCCCTCAATGCCATTTAAAGCCTGTATTTCTATTCCTGTCCCTGATGAACAATAACAGAGAAACATTATCACAGAATATAAAATATTAAACACCTGTTGTAAATATTAAATTATATACAAATACAACCTGGCAAAGATAATACTCAATACATTGTTTACATTGCTAGTGATTAACACTGGAGATTAAAATTAATACTCACGTAATATAAACATCAACATTCTTTTAGCTGCAATTAAGCCGAACAATTCCATCAGCACAAAATGTCCTCATCCTTGCAAAACAAGACACACTGAAAACAAAGCAGGTCTGAAAATATCACTGAAATCAGACTCCAAGTGCAAAACATTTTATCATGAAAGATTTTTTCTTTCCCACTTTGGAAAAACTTTCTCCCAAACTGCAAGGCCACGGTTGCAGGCAGTCAGAAATCCCACCACGATGGGCAGATCCTCCTGTCTTCTCCACCGCAGTGTCTGTCCCTCTCTTCAGTGATACAATGGGACCATGGAAGCCACTGATCTTTTCTTTCCTGAAAAAGTTATTAAAAACGGGATGAGTTAACACAAATGTTGGATTTAAGGCACATGGAGCCTTCCTTTGGCATGGCTTACTTGCAAGGTCTTAGCTGGAGAGCACCATCGCAGCACGGTGCAAACTGGGCAGACCCCAAAGGGGTAAAACAAAGACTATCAGAGGTCGAGAGAACTTAACTTAAGCTCTGAGAAAAATGGGGAAAGAAGACTGAGGGAAGACCTCCCAACAGTCCTCAGAGGTAGAACAGGCCTTTGGAGACAGTTCTCCACGTCCACTGCAAGTAGGACAAGAAGTGGTGAAGTAAAGTGCAGCACATTTGGGTGAGACTCGAGGAAATCTTTCTAATGACAAGGTCAGCTAAGCAGGGGTGTAGATTAGCTGGGGAAGCAAAGGAGTCTACATCACTGGAGATTTTTAAGAACAGGTTAGACAAGCATGTAGGAATGGTTTGGAACACTGTGTCACCTTGGAACTGGCGACGTGTTAAGTAGATATCTATTTTCTCCGATTGCTCTTATCCTCTGCTCTTTATCTCCCCAGGAGTCAGTCCAGCTGGATTTTAGCCACATGGGAGCTAAGAGATGCATTAGCTCCTCAGCAAGCTCTCAGACGCCAACCAGCATGAGAGGAGACCGAACCCAGGAAGGCAACCTCTTCCCGCTGTCTTTGTCTGGGATGTCCTGCCACTCTGATGGAGCACCACTCAATGCTCCATCTAAAAAACCCATGGCTGATGCCTCTGCAAGAAATAAGGCAAGATGGAAAGCAGAGAAGAGAAAATGTGGGTGTGTAATTAGGTGACGGCACATGTCCTGGCAGATGATCGCGGTGATAAAGCATGCCATATGCTCCAGCTCCTACGTAAATCTTCCTCGGCTGACATCGTTACAGAGCATTTGAGAACATACGCCCGTCACTTATGTTTTCTCCATCCTTCATAAATGTTACCAAGCGCCAAATACCTAAACACAATTAACCTCTGGCATCGCATCGAAAGGCTCTGCGACATCCTCAAAAAGCAGGGAGCTTCTCCCAGATGTCCTCGGAGCACGTTGCCTCCATGGCGGGGAGATTGTCCTCCAGGGCCAGAACAAATCTATTGGTGTTGCAGCAGCCTGCGCAGGGAGCAGGCATCTCTTGTCCCCCTCCAGCCTTCACCAACAAAAGAGCTGGTAAATCAAATGTGCCAGACTGATCCCAGTTTGGGATCAGCAATGCAAGACCCAAGTGAGATGGTGTGTTCGGGCAGTGCCCAGAGCATCCCAGCCATGACCTGGATCTCAGCATCCAGAAAGCTACCGGTACAAATTGTTAAGCAAGGCAGAAGTATTAGATCAGAGGGAAATAAGGGGAAGAGAAATTGCCAACAGGGATTTTTCAAGAGCAAATTCCTGTCAATCCTTTCTACTCTTTGACAAGAAAACCAGCCCGGCTGATGGAGGGAAGCTGTAGCTGTGACAGATTCTCACTCCAGGGAGGCTCCTGGCACCGTCTTGGCTGACAACTTTGCAAACAGACAAGGGAAACCTGATCCAGGTGAGGTTAGAAAGGTGGGGACACAACAGAGGGGAGAAAACCTGTGCTCAGCAAGCTGCTTTCAGACCTTCTCTGCCAGGCTGTGAGGGGATCTGAAGGGGCACCCGCTCCCCATCTATTCAAAATTCACATTAGCAACCTGGATGGTAGAATAAAGAGTGTGTTATAAAGTGTGTGGATAACTCCGGGCTGTGAGGACTGCAAGGTTTTTGGAAGGCAGATAATTAGAAACAACCTTAATAAATTCATGGCATTTGTTTTGAGGGAGCTAGAAAAAATTCTGTAAGAACAGAGAAGTAAAGAGCTGTGTTTTGAACAGGTAACTCATGCCCAAATCCAAGTTGGGGAATAGCTTTTGGAGAGGTCTTTAACCCCCAGAAAATAGCTCAGGAGGTTGTGATGGGATCCGGCTTGGGATGCTGCTTGGGAAGGAAAGGGCAGGCGCGAGGGCCACCCTTGGGTGCATGCCTGGGAGGTGACACCTCTCCTTGTGCACAGCGCTTCGACTCGCTGCGATGCACCGCAGCTGAAGGATAATACAGATGCACTGGAGCTGGTCCAGGAAAGCACAACCAGACATGGTCTGGAAGCAACAGCCAACGCAGAAAGGATTAAAGATTTGGGGGCTGCAGACTTTTTCACCATCTGCTGTTAAAAAAAAAACAAACCAACAAACAAGCTCAGGTTTTGTCTACTTTACCCAGAGACAGAGTGATAATTGGATAGAGTCAGCTGCATATTTCGCAAGAAGCAGCTTCACATCAGTGGTTGGATGCCCAAAGCCGATCTCTCCCTTGCCAAGGGTTCCTGGGCTGAGGTTTCCCCAGGCAGCACCTTCCCTTCGCAGCAACGCGACACAGCACACGAAGCTTGGTCACGGTTTTCCTCTGTCATGCTGGTCACCCTCGGCTGCATCTTAACTCCCGAAGCTCGCAGAAATGCCAGTTATGAGATTCTTTTCTTTCTATTAATTTTATGAAAGCTGTGCTGTGGATACCTATGAGTATTCTGCTGTACCTGTCCTGGAACAGCGGTAGACATTGTTCTTCATTCAGTTGCTGCTTTCCACCATTTTTTTGCAAAGTTATTTTCCAAATCCCTTCTTAGGAGTAGCTTTTTTCCCTCTGGTGGGTTCTCTGACTTTGCTCCATTCCCAGTGGAGGTCGGCATCAGCGGTAAGGAAGCAGGATAACAGTCCCCGTCACACAGGGTGGGCAGAGCAGGCATGGTACCTATTGTTCTCCGCATCCGCTGTGGCTATGAGAGGAGGAAGCCAGCTTTATTTGAAGCAAAGAAAGACATCAATTAGGAAAATTATTAGGAAGAACTTCCTGGCAATAGGGCAGCAATGCATGGGAACAGACACTGCAGGCACCTGCGGAAACAGCTGTATTTTTAAGAAACGGGCTGAAGGGAGATGGTCTCCCGTACACCAGTTCCTGCAACATTTTCACCTCGTCCTCTGTGGTCCATACCTGATCCTCTCCCACTCTGATGACAGGGTTCCCCTCTCTTCCTGCCCTACCAAATAATTTTTTCTGGGGTCCCTGTAGTCCTCCTCCTTTGACAGCACCCTGCTCCAGGGTCTCGCCCTGATCCAGGAGACCCACAGCACTTCATATACCCCTAAAGAGAAAGAAGAAGATGCACCTTTCCAAAGGGCTGGGAGAAGGGCAGAATCTTTTGCAAGGCAGCGGGGAGGATGGCGGGACAAGGGCCAGGGCTTTGCCCTCCCTTGTGAGCAGTACTTGGCAGGGGAAGCCACATGGTGGGATACGCTGCAAGCCCACCACCATTGGTACTCCCTCTTTACCAGCAGCAGCAGAAGAACGAGCTTGCAAGGTCTGCTCTGGAGCCCACCCAAGCTTTATCCACGTGCAGTGGGTCCATGCTAACAGAAAATAAGCCTGTTATTCCCTTACAAGGGTAAAAGAAAACATTTTTCTTCTGCTAGCCCTAGCAAAGCAAGTAACCAACCAACCCAAAAAGCTGTAAGTGCCCTTTTAACCAAATTAGTCCATATGAACCATATGCAAGGGAAGAAAATGGGGTTCTGTGCTGACCCCCCTGTCTGCTGGCATGTCTGCTGCTGTGGAGCCAGCCCAAGCAGCTGAAGGCAGCTCCCAGCAAGGGGGCTGCTGAAGGACCACCACGATTTCACACACAGCACCAGGCAAGATCAAGAGCAGTGTAATCTGCTGGCATTCAGGTTGCTCACAAATCACAGGCCTTTGCTTCTCTATTTATTTGTTGGGGGGGAAATCAAACAATGATATCAGTTGTTCACTTGGCACTTTGCGGGTGTCTCTCTGCCCCATATTGCCCCTAATCTGGGACAAAACTGGGCTGCTGAGCTGTCGAGCACATCTGAACGTGGAAATATGTGCTGGGATGGATGTCTCGGGAGGTTCTGCCACTCACCATCCTGCCTGCAATGAGCACACATTTCCTGAAAAGCCAGAGAATGTCAAAAAACCCCCCCTTCTCCTCCACCTGTGTCCTTGTAAATCATCTCAGCAGACATCTCAGCCCATCAGGCGTGATGGAGGGAACCTCCCCATGTCCCAGCAAGTTGCCGAGCCCCTCGGTGTGCGGCAAAGCCTGAAAGCCGTTCGGATGCCTGCAGCGCGGCACGAAGCCGTGCGGATCCAAGCCAGAGACCAGACTGGCAGACCCGCAGGCGGGAGGCTGCCGCCGGGCCTCTGCCAACAAGCTGCTCCTGGCATCCGCCGCTCGCCGGCATCCCTGCCCTCCCAGCAGCCTTTTTGCTTCAATATATCCATCTATTTGGTAGCAAACTCATAGCCGTACTGCTCTCATCGCTGTTATAAATGCACTGTTTAGGGGTGGATCTCTCCCCTGAGTCAATGCCAGTCGGTCACCAATATTCCCTGCTTCTCCTCTGCATCTCTCCATTTCCAGATAATAAAATTACACTGCTCATTCCCGATCTGTAAAAAAATTTCCAACCCCAGGCTGAGGCTCCCTGGGGTCTTCCAGGGTTGGGGTGGCTCCTGTTGGCAAAAAGCCACGACCCACAAGGGAAGGAAGCTCCAGTGAAGAGATGTATTTTTGTTACTGTGGCTGTGTTTGAAGTTTCTATAGCTACCAGAAGCGAGTTGTCGGGAAATACTGCTGCGCCCTTCCCCACACGCTGCTTTTGAGTGGAAAAGCAGGAAACAGGGCTCATCAGAAAGGGTTTTTAACTTGCCATATTGAAGTATCTCTCTCCCTCTCATCTCCATACCCCTTTCTGGGTGGAATGAGCACATATGGCCACGTGCTAGCGACGCTTCACCAAGCTCAGTGGACAGACTGCAAGGCCAGATGCAGCACAGTTTTCCTGCAGAGCTGCGAGCGCTGGTGGCCAAGGAACCTGAAATCAGCTGGGAAGCAGCATGCCAGGCTGAGCCGGGGCTGCTGCCAGAGGGGTTGGTCCCCAGCCCTCGGGTCTCCAGGTCCTGGGCACCAATGTTGCATGCTGCTGGGCATCCCCCTCTCTGCCCTGCAAGGATCCTGGAGCTCCTGGATGGAGCTTTGAGCAACTTGATCTAGCGGAAGATGTCCTGCTCATGGTGGGGGGGTTGGAACCAGATGATCTTTAAGGGCCCTTCCAACACTTACCATTCTATGATTCTATGGAACCAAACCCCACTCCATTTTTCCTCCATTTCCCTGTTTCTATCAATCCTTTGGCATTTACATACATGTATATAACTGCACACAGCATGCAACAGCTAACCTTCAAACAGCTTGTAATTCTGCTTTCTGATTTTGAGAGACTTGAGCCCCCAGAACAGGAGGCAAAGGACCAGAGGAGAGTCACAACCTCTCGAAAGCCAGAAGCACCCCTTCGAGCCCACGCCGGACCCCGAGGGCAGCTTTGTGTTCTGGTGCTTGCATCCTCAACTCACTGCCACGATGATAAAATCCACTTCTCCTCTTCAAACAATGAGCCAGTCTTCCATATGCTTTCAGGAATAATGTGCATGCTTTTCACACAGTCCCTAAATTGCTCCAGGGGGACAGAGCCGTACTCAGACACAAGACAATAAATAGGGTGTAGGAACTGTTTCCTCAAAGGGGTTGAGTTGTTTGAGTCCTAGCAGTGACAGACCTCATTTTGTTCAGGGACGGACATGTTTCTGGAGGCATTATCTAGATCCAGGGTGTTTCTTCCCCTTCTGCCAAGTGTTGGGACACAACAGTCCAGAGTAATGAACTCTCATCTCTGTTAGTTTATGCTCTTGTAACAATTTGGTCATCTTTCCACAATGCACACACACATATGTTGGTCCCTCAATATTTACAAATTAGTGAAACGTGAGGCTTGCGAGGTCAGAGGTTGGGTTCATACAAACATCCTGAAGTTCAAGTATTTGCCCAAAGCTTGTCTGAACTTTATGTGACCTTCTTCAGTCTGGAAATGTGAAGCGGCTGGTGTTCCTCACAAGATTACCAACACATCATGAATCTAGGAAAGTCTGCATCATCACCAGCAGAAAACGCTTTTCCTGGAGCATTCAGTCCTTGGCTGCAGCTGCCGACCAGGGCCAGGAGGGCTGGGCTCTGGGTCATGATCAAACACCGAACGATGGTTTGGACAGCTTCCAGGTGGTCTGCAACAACGTGGACATGACCTTCAGGTGTTCTTCCACCTGTCTTTGCTCCAATCCTTGAGACCTAAGACCCAGAAACTGGCCAAAGGGTTTTCCTTATCAAGCAAGCTGCCTACTCTGAGCTCCAATTTGCCAGCTCTAAGGTAGGGATGACCATCACCCAGACTCCGGAGGAAGGCCTGAAGATGGCAAACGCACAGTATTACCTGTTTCAGCAAGTATTTTGCATTACAGCAATTCCTGCAATGTCCTGCCCTGATTCAAGGCCCAACCTGACAAATTCTGGGCACGCATCTAGCAAAGGACAGTGACACAGTTCTTCTCCTCACTATAACATCTGCCACCTTCCCGCGGCAGGGAGATGACTCAGATGCTGAGCGTGAAAGCTGTATTTTGCAGATATTTGCATAATAACAAACTACCCGGAAGCAGTAACGAACATCGGGATCCTACTGGACATTTGGCTGCCTGACCGTTGATGTTACAAGACGTTTTGTGACATTAAAATCACTATTCTTTAGCATAACTCACAAACACAACAAAGGCACCTCAGGCCAGTGTTTTAGTTAGAAGTTGCTTAACAGCAAGCAATATTTCTGCTGCTGTTTCTAACAAGCAATTTGCTACGTTTTGTTGTTGTCTGAAATGCCAGAAGATTAACAATCTCTCTCCTGGGTCTGCGAAATCTCCTTTTACCAACAAAACTAATTACGCTGTTAACCACTAATGCTGCCGAAGGACAGGTAATGAGCTGCTAGACAGTGGGCATTTTATCTCCCATGCACAAAAAGCTACGGCCACGCAATATGCAACACCAACAGAGAGCTTCTGCGTCGGACGCAGTCTGCCTGGCAAACGAGAGAACCGTGGAGGAGGAAAAGCAACTGCTCCGAAACACCTCTCCCTGTCTCCATCCCTGCAACGCTCAGCAAAACAGCTGTGGAGATGTAAATGCAAGGATGCCCTGTTGCTTTTACACCCCCAGGACATTGTCAGCCTTGATGAGTTAATGTTGTTAAATCCTTCTGTGTTCATCAGCTGGGAAATAGTGTAGGGAAGGCGCTTTCGA
>Ga0181612_179869_pt1 | contig 10006 bp, 5 predicted proteins | sample HoacroProtozoa21_FD_119630 | JGI IMG/M metagenome (GOLD analysis project Ga0181612, IMG submission 119630) | Hoatzin crop microbial communities from Cojedes, Venezuel. Combined Assembly of Gp0051906, Gp0051904, Gp0051908
ATTATGCTAGCACATGATAGAAAACATGTAGCTATCCACAAGTCAAAAATTATGGTAATCATCTGGCCCGCACCCATTCTCAGCCTCCTGCGGTGCTCAGCTTTGCCCGTTTTCCAGAAGCCCCCTGAAGCGGCCAGTGCAGCCGGGGCCATGCGGGGCCATCTGGGATCTGATCCCACCCGGGCACTGCTGTTTCTCCATCTCGCTGCCCTGCAGAGACCAAACGAGGGGAAATCAATGGCACTGACCCTGTCAGGGTGGAGGCACCGGCAGGAAGCACCTGCCCGGTGAGAGGTGCTAGGAATCACTCTTGTGTGTCTTGTGAAGTTAGGAAGGATGAGTTTAGTCACGGGATCAAGGTCTACCAGCCACGACAGCACGGCACACCTGCGGTGAGGAGCTGGGAAGGGAAGAGATGGGAGACAGTTCACTGTTGTATAGGATAGAAGGGGTTGATTTGAAAAAGTAATTTAAAACGCTTTCTTTCCGTAATAAATCTTTGCAATGCACTTAAATTAAAAAAAGATAAATGTATAAATACTGAAAATATGATAAAATTATGATATCAGGGCTGTTGAGTATCCATTTGATATGGCATGACATAGCTCATGAGGCAACTGGGCAGCACAGATGACCCGTAGTTGCTAAGAGACACTTTTGGCAGGAATGGATTAGTCATTCACCTCTGCGTGCTGGGCACATCTCCCCAAAGACACGCTTTTTTGGGGTAGCATCACAAATTACCATGTTTAGACAAAATATTATATTTAATGCAGAATTTCATATTTGACTGATTTTTTTTTGACTTACAGCATTCAGATTGACTCTTACTAACACGACTTTGTCCATTTATTTCTCAATATCCTTATCTGTGCCCCTGTTTTCAGGCTTCAAAATGTATCATCTATAAAAGCAAACAAACAATAAAAGATCAATTTTATCAAAATTTAAAAAGCTTTATTTATGTTTCAATTTACAATGCAGAGCCAAAAAGATAAAACATTTTAACTTCAATTTTCATTTTGAGTCCAAACTATTGATTTAATAGTTGAAGTAATCTCTTGGAACCAGGGAAAAATAATATAAAATACTTATATAAAATAATTACGCAACCAAGGAAAGTGAGGGAAAAGAAGAAATCTTGTCGGGACAAAACTGAGGTGACAAAAGCAGCTAAGGTAATGAAAGAGTTAATATAAGAAGATCACAGACATTTATAATAAAAGCATTCCTCTGAACAATTTGTCATTGCAAAAGCAGAGATGTAGATTTCCACTGTTCTTGGACCAATAATGATCTGCTAAGATCTGCATTCAGTTATTTTGCTGGTGCTACAGAAAGTGATTATTCCTTTTACTTGAACAGTAGTATAAAAATCTTGAAGTTATTCTGAGAATTCATTTTCATTTAGAGAACTGTTTGGAGGCGTATGTTCTTATCAAGGCTGGGCCTTGCAGCTCAGTGATCCACACAAGTGGTTCTTCCTCTAGCACTGGAAGCTGGTCTTTACTAGCACTTCACTTTTGAGGAGTATTTTTACTGCCATGAGTAGGAACTGTTGATCAAGATGGCACGGTCCAAGGCAGATGACGTTCCCGGGGCCCAAGAGGACCACGTGTCCTGGCAGAGTCTCCTGTGCGTGCTCCTGGCAGAAGGAGCAGAGAAGGGTCCGGAGAAGGGTAAAACACAGGGACGTTTAGGCTAGAGCAACCCAGCTCTCTGCTGGAAGTCACCCCCTCAGCTCAGGCAAAAGGAGCGTGGAGAACCAAATGCCGGGCCCAGCACTGAGCAAGAGGATTTACCTTCCTCTGTCACAGACCTGGGTAGTGTCCAATGTCCAGCAAGGAAGACAGTGTTGATGTGTGGGAGGGATGGCATTTTAAGAGCAGGATCTGGTGCGATGGCAACTACCCAAAGCCACTCCTGCTTGCCTGCTCCAAAACCTCCGTGTAGCTACTGCACAGCTGTGCAAATCCTCTTGTTTATCCATACAGCATGTGCTGGGCTACATCTAAGCTCCAGGGACTGAGGAGATGCCCAAGCTATGTCCTATGAAGTTTTCAAACTGGTATGAGTAATGGCTGGGGACATGCCGTTGCTTTAGTTTAAACAAACCTAGGCAGCAATATTCAGGATTTCAGTGGAATACACTATTCCCCAAATGTAAAGAAAACAAAAGAGGAAGATACAGGGAAGCGCTTGTCTGTTCCTTTATATTTTCATTGTGTTTACAGTATATTAATACTCACTCCAGTGCCCACATCCGCTTGCACCTTCATCTCCAGCAGCAACAGCAAAGACACTGTAAATCCAGTCCTTCTCAAGCATGCACTCTGGAGCTCAACAGTGACTTTTTTTTGCTGAAAGGAGAGAAATTTTTAAAGTTCTCTATCAGTTCATCCATCAAACCACCAAGAGAAACTGAATAACGATCAGCTTCAGTTCACTTATTCAGTCGATTCATTTTTGTCATTGCAATGAAACTGCAATAAGAACCCTAAAATAAAATTTAGATCTCACGTTAAATCTCTGAAGTATTTTTTAGCTCTGGCTTAGCTGCTGTTCCATGATAATGAATTCATTTCCTTCCCATGTCTAGTGCTGCCCGACACATTCCTGTTTGCCACCCCTCTCTGCGACACATGCTCTCTGCTTTTCACAAAAGGAGGAAAAGATTTTCTTCTCCCCGCTTCCAAGGACCAGGCAGTGCCAGCCCAGCTCCCATTGAGCAGTTGCTCAAGCTCACCTCACTCCTCGAATAGTTTCACTGAGCGCAGTGGGACTGCTCAGCCTGGATAAAGCTGGCAGAACCTGGCCCCGAGAAGAAAGATTCCGTCGGTCCAAAGACAAAACCGAGCTTGCAGCAATGTTGCAGGGTACAGCTCCGAGAGGCTCCGGCCCAACCTGAGGACAGCCAGAAGCAAGGTGCCAATTTTCTGTTACAGCTTGGGAGAAATTTGCACAAGGTTACCGGAGGATTACGCAGAGCTGGAAGAGCGAGTCGCGGGCGAGTCTGCTCGAGCAATTTGTTATTACAAGCTAGGGAAATACACCCTAGTTGTGGAAATACACCCTAGCTGTCTTAAATAGGAGTACATCGCAACCTCTGAAGGATATATCATCTTTAAAAAGAAATCCCAACGGCTAAAAATCTGGATGCTGAGAAATGTACCATTCAATTACAAAGTAAATTATATGAGCCTCCTGTGTGTGGTTCTGCTCTCAAGAAGCATTAGCAGCTTCCTACGACTTCATAGCAATGAGAGCAACTTCTTTACTTAGAAAAGCACAGTAAATCACAAATAAAAGGTCCTTAAGAAAAACATCTAGGCAGCAGTTCCTAATCTGAGGGGCACAAAAGGAGTTAAAAAACAGCACAGCACAGCCAACGATTGAGAAATAAATTGGTAGGAGAAATTATTCTGGGAGCCAGAGTGGGTCACAGTAAGTTAAACCATAGTCTGTGTTTGTTGTCTGAAATTATTCCAAAAGCAAAATTATTCCAAGAGAGAAGGATAAATATCTTTGAATAGTCCAAACCAAAAATCAAATATAAAAGCAAAAATATTATTTAGTTGGATTCCAAGTCCATGTCATCTTGAAGGCATTAACCACTCGCCCAGCTTTTGCTCTCTATTTGTTTCTAAGTGCGGAGGCTGGAGAGGAAGGCATCAGGGGAATGCAGGCAATCTCAGGCAGGGCACTAAAATTAAGTTTCTTATTCAGCTTACACACTGTATATGTTTTTAAATATAGTTGATTTTGCCCCCCAAAATCCTGTTCAGGGAATACAGAACACGTATTGTGTTTCAAAGTATACTTGTAAAAAGGAAGTAATCACTTTAATAAAAGCCCAAAGTTAAACACTTAATTTTGAATACCGACTTTAGAATTGGGGTTCACTCTCAGGGACGCTCTACTCTGCAGCAGGGTACCAGTCAGCCTAAGTCCAATTCACCTGCTACCACTTTAGCAATGCCACACACAACCGTAAACGTTAAGGTTTTTAACAACTCCAGAGTATGTCAGGCCCTTCTACGTCTGTGTGCTGGGAACTACACACTCACTGTGAGGTTAAAACCAAAAGTAAATGCATGGCTAAAGAGGCAACAAACCAATCACTATCTCTGCTAGTTTAGCAAGAATTTGCAGCTGATACAGTATCACTCACTAAAGGTGGTTTAAAATAACAAAATTATGATTCTCTCTGTACATATGGTAACATACATTTTGGGGTTCCTCAGGCTGACACAATTCTTTTCACCCGGAGAGCTTCACAGGCAAACAATTCTAGTATCTGTAAAGCATCAATTATCCTTCACTTTTATGCTCACCCTTCTTTTTTCCCAACCATGAGCTACATTCAGAAATAAGTATGTAAGAAATCCAAAAGAACAGATAGGTATAGAAATGCGTGTCTATGGAAAGCGGCAAGTCTGGAGACCTTCCTCTGGTCCAGTCTACCTGAAGAGCTTAATAAACTTGTTTGAAATTATTCTGCAAATCAGGAGGATTTTTGAGACAAAAAAGGAAATAAAACTCCCACCTTTGTTGAATTCAATGTAGTTCAATTCAATTTAGCTCAGGATTTCGTTACTTGCTCAGTGGCTATTTCTCAGTATTGATATGAGTGTTATTACTAAAATATATGAGCCAGCTACTCCTCCTACAGGTCAACACGTTGAGATCTTTGTTGATGAGAAAGTGGTTCTGGTGTTTCCAAAGGTGGCTTTATTTTTTCAGTGCCCCAGCCTGATTACAGGCAGCGTAGTATTTCTGGAGGGAAATGAGAGTTTTCTGCTATCCCTTGCAGAAGAGATGAAACTGTGATCTCAATTGTTTGCATTCACTGAAGATCCTCTAATACATGTCATAAGAGTAGGTTCTTTAACCTCAAGGCTTTGGCCAAATTCCAACTCAATTACTGTCTACCTGAAAATTCTCTCATTAAATTAGGATTGATGTATTTGTCTCGTCTCTTAAACTGGTGAGCAGCAGTGGCTTGAACTGCTAAGAGCTTTCGAGGCTTCATCTTCATTTCAGGGTTACGTTAAGGGTTATGTTAAGGGCTCATTTCAGGATTAGGTTAAGAATATCAATACACTCACCTCACAGGACTATGTACTGCAATTAGTATTTGTTAAATGTTTTCAATATCCACTTTCAAAGGAAATATGAAAGTGAAAAGCATAGCTCCACAGTGTATCCAGAAAAGACAAACCAGGTAAAATCACGTGCAATCCACTGACAAACAGTGGATACAAGCGAAGGCTGAAGATCCAACTGCAGACCACCACGATGTGTTAACATCATTTCAGATCCACCTCTCCCATAAACTACTTTTTGTTTCTACTTTTTGTATAAGGCAGAAATGTTTGTCATGCAATGGTTACATGGACTGTAAATTCATTGAATCGTTTCACAGCTTTTGTTCTTTTGATGGCAGCATTTACTGGGGATGTTTAATCTGGATTGCCCAGAATGACAATGAACAGTTTAAGCATATTCTGTATTTCAGCCCGTTGAAGTAATAGATCTTATGCCACATGTCTACCTTTTGAAAAAGCTTTCAGTGAAATATTATGCATAATTAGAGAGGGTGGGATATGCACTTGGAGAAGAACAATTCCTTGAAATACTTCGGCAGTGAAATGCTTGTCTAAGGGCGGATCACCCCACAGAAAAAACAAGAAGGAAGTGGAGCAGTAAATCTGGGCGAGATGTGTGGCGGTGTGGGTACCAGCATCCTTGGATCGTTCCAGACTGGAAACGCCTGCTTTCGAATTACCTTCAGCAGTTGCTGTCTCTCAGCTTCCCTGTGGTGTTGGTGCTCCCGCATCGGTCGCGTACCATGACCCTTCCTCTCCAGGGGCTCCCTGGGGTCCAGCCACCGGCAGCGGCAACCTTCTACAGTGACTCTTGGGTCAGATAACAAGTGCAACCTATGTCCCTGTAGCGGATTTTGCTGGGGGACAAGTGTTCTGGGGGTGGAAGAAGGAAAAAAACAAAAGAGGGATTGGTGGTGGTGGTTTAGGAGAGCTCCCAAAATAACATCGACTGCATTAAATGTACAGAATTTTAAATTATGACATGGCTGTACATTTTCTAATTGATCTTTTGAAAGGATGCATTCCACCAGAAGCAAGCAGCAATTTTTCTTCCATCAAAAAGACTCTTTATGGTGTTTGAAAAGTATTTAGAATAATTTCTGCCCGCCCCTATGGATTTCACTGCTAACAATTTTTACAAGAGTTTTTCAACAGAAGATGAGAAGCGGTTGGATAGATTCCTCACAGGCAACAGTCAGCAATGTAAAATGCCTCCATATTCATCACAGTTTTCTCAGCTAGTGGTTTCAGCACCCTGTGTAGCTGAGCTGTGAGTGGGTTGCCAGGGAAAGGACAGCTCGGCTCCAGCTGTGCACTTCCACTCCCCTCCTTGCGCTGGCACTCATTCAGGCTTTAACTCAGTCACATGAGGGAACTGATCCCACTGAAAACTTTTAAAAAATCTTCTTAGGCTTTATCCTGATCCCTCAGTAACTCTTGTTGATAGCAAAAATCACAAAAAGATTGCATAACTGAGGTATTCAGCATACAAATTCGGCATGTTCAAGCACAAGCAGAAAAGCATTCTTCTGACTATAATACTACATGTAGCAATTTCAATAGAGTAATGCTTTAGAAAGAGTATTTCATACTATCTTTCAACAGAAGAAAAGACATACATCAGTTTTACTGATTAATTAACACTACAACAGGTCATTTAGTGCCTGGATATGTCAATGATGTGGAAGAAAATGGGAATTTTGGCAATAAGGGCCGAGTGAATCAGATAAAGCTACAAAGCCAGTCTGCATCAAACATGGAATTAAAGGCTATTCCCGATTCCCAGTCCCATGCTCAGACCAACGAATACCACCACACCCTCGCCCTGCTTCACTAACAGGTATGCTCGAGAGTCTGGAAACAGCCCAGCTGCCATTTCCCAGTCGACGCTGCTACTTTACCATACGTAGCGGTGCTGCCGATGACAGTAGTTTGTACTCACTGGCAAGCTTCCCGTGAAGAAGTTCAGTGCCCGTGTGCTTGGAAGTAAGGAAACACACAGAACGACTTCATCCCAACTGTCGGCTTGGCTGTACGCGTAACAGATGGCGAAGGCTGAACGGTTAATGCTATTACTTAGCCTGCTGGCCTGGCTTGTGTGCTCCCAAGTGTTTCACACTGTCTCGGAAGGCTGCAACAAGCTTGTGCAATGATTTGCCACTGATGCTTTCTTAGATATAGCTCCATTTTCATGACCTTTAGTCTAGCTGACAGATTTGGAGCTTTTTAAAACAGCTGATTCAATGGCTTTTCCTTTTTCTGCCTTTTTATTTAAAAAAAAATAAAATAAAAAATCTCTACGTTCTATATCTCCCTGATTTCCTAAGAATGCCAGACGTTTTCTGGTGAAGGCATTAATTAGCAAAGGCTTGTGTGACTGACATTTTAGTCTACTGGTACCTTCGGTCTCTGCATAGGCAGATGAAAATGCTGTGGCATCATGGAAAACGTGTGCTTAACTCCAATAAACAAGTGAGGCACAAATTTGGTCTCCTTCGGTGTGTTTGAGCCTGCTCCCTTTCTGAACTGTTGAACCACTGCAACAAGAACAGATATGACAGGATGTAACTTCAGCTTTGATTACTGACTGATTATTTATACTCTAATTTGTTACATTTATAAAGCTGAGGTGGTCTGGTATTCTAAATTTCTGTTTACAGTTCACCTTTAATTGTAAACAGTGGGCTACAGAGATTGAACTGTCTTCATTGCAGTTCCTGAAACCAGGACTTTCTCAACCAGGAATGAAAGATGATTTGAAGTGTTCCTCATTTCACACTAGTAAAATTAAAAGCAGAATGTCACTTTTGCATAATGGAATGCAGTAATGTGAACGGCTATGAGGGGAGATCTTATTCTGCCTCTAAAATACACATATTAGTTCAACATGATCTTACACAATTTGACAAGAGGATTTTCATTATTAATAAGGTGAAATGTAAGGCTTCTAATTGAGTGGAAAACAAACCAGTGTAAACTACGCTCAGAACACACAAACCTATTAAGTTTTGAATAATAAATCATTTATCTAAAGTGCAGCTGATTTGCTGCATGATCTTACTTGATGAGAGTTTATTTAATTTCTGCATTTTTTGCTTCCTTCTATCCTTACTATTCTTAATGCTGATACAACAGCAAACTGTTTTTTTCAAATCCCTGTGCCGAAATGTAGCTACTCAAAATGATTAGCAGGTAACCAAATGCCTTAGTAACAGTCTCATTAATTTTGGGGAAGTAATTTATGAGTAAAATGAAATGTCTAATATGAATCATACACTAACTTAGAACTGCACTGCTGGACTGTAAAAACAAAAACAAGAGAGAAAAGAAATGCATGCTACAAATTTCAGCAGGAAAAATGCTCAATAGCCTTTATCCACAGGAGTTTTTGGAAAGAAGTGACTAATGACTTCAAAGTGATTTTAAATAATACCTAATGTGGAATTTGCCACATGAAGACAACTATTCAGAGAAAACCTTCGACAGGTAAAGTTGTATCTGGATAGAAGTGATCTAACTCGGCTCTACCTGTCTGAAGAAATTACTGTTGTACAACAAACTATGAGCATTACACATAATTCTGCTTAGCTACACGCATGAAACATGGATGACTGAAAGTTGCCATGCATGCAGCTGAAAGCCAAATTTGATTCACAGGTATTAACTCTTTTTTCTGTGATCTTTGAGTAAGAAATGGCTGTTCATAAATGGTGAACAACTATCACCATACACATAACATGCCTATTTCACTTCTTCTGCCATGGCTTCACAGCTTCATAAATCCTCACTTTTTAAAAAAATATCTAATAGTTCGTATTAGCACCTTTTAATAGATCTCATGTAATCTGGAGAAAAACATTTGTGGATTTTTTTTCTGATAGACAAGGGTACCAAATGTCTTGCAACATCTTCTAAATAATATGGACACAACTAAGTGCTCCTCTTGAATTTTCTCAAGTACCAAATATGTACCAGTCTTCATAGGGAACAATGAGTTATTTTTAAGTGTATAGTCTTTAGAAAACACCAGCCTTAGCGGCAGAAACTACCATGTTATCTTATTTGTGGAAGCCCTAGGATTTGCACAGATGATGAGGATGGGGATCATACAGCAAAGAAATGCACTCCCTTCTCCACTTTCATCTGGTAAAAGTCACTGGGCTATGCTCCTTTCATCTGCAGAAATGGGAAGAAATGATAGAAGCTTTTTATACTCAGTTTGCCTACCTTTAGGATAGGAAAAAATGCTTTAACTGTTGCAAAAATTCTTTTTTTAATGTATGCTAATATGTCTTAAAACGTACATATATTCAGGCACATCCTAAAGCAGAGCTGCCATGAGAGCCCAGAAAGCTTTTTTTCTCATGCGTACCACAAAAATCATTAGAGGATCGTGTAGAAGATCTAAGCTGGGTCGCAGTAAAATTATAATTGTTACTTGCAGAAAGTGTTCTTTCATGTTTAAATCAAACTTCAATTATTTCAGCCTACTTATTCCTTAGAAAGTGGAAGTTAAGCATAAATATGTTAGATGAGATCTTTCCTGAGAAATACATGCGGGACAAAGAAACAGAGGGAATCCCAGATGACCCCAGAAGAAAACTGTATAAAGTCAATCAGCATGATCACCTGAGCGTGTCTTTATTTGCCAGTATACACATCATATTTGTCAGAACGTTATCACACTGGTTAATTTAAAATTCTCTAAGTAGAAGATTCAAGACATCAGCAAAGACTGTGAGGAACAGAAAGGGAATTGGGGAAACTTATGAGATTTGGAAACAGAGCCCTGCGTAAGGGCTACGATTAGTTAGCCTGCCAAAATTAAAGAAGTTTTTCTTCTCTTTAATGCAGACAGCAGTTCAAATGGTTGACCAAGCAGTACTCTCTTCTGAACA
>Ga0181612_180009_pt1 | contig 10006 bp, 4 predicted proteins | sample HoacroProtozoa21_FD_119630 | JGI IMG/M metagenome (GOLD analysis project Ga0181612, IMG submission 119630) | Hoatzin crop microbial communities from Cojedes, Venezuel. Combined Assembly of Gp0051906, Gp0051904, Gp0051908
CACCATTAAACTTCACTTTGAGAACCTCTGAGTAAGCAAGATAGTGGAACTTATTTTTGTCCAAAATTTTATATATGACTCAGACCTTGTTGCCCAAAGACTTTATTGCTGATGTCCTGGAGTGTGTTTTCCACCATTTCCTACCAAGCCAGTTTTTCCCCCCTTGGAAGAAACCAAATGAACATTTTTATGCCCAGTACCAGGGGACACAGAAAAATACTCCTGCTTAGCTGCATATGCAGCTGAGTGTATATGAATACAGAAAGAAACAGTCTGAATAGAAGGCTAGTGATGAAAATAAAACTTTAATCAGGGAGTATGACTGAGTCCAAGATAGTGCCTTTGGCACGCTGCTGCCCATTCTCAGCATATCTGTCACAGAGACAACCAGGGAAACTGCTAGTTTAAGCTAGTTAAAGAAAGCAAAAGGGCAAGCCTGGGTGCCTATTTTAGTATGTTGCCTGGCCGTCTAGACCAGACAATGGTATTATGTCTTTTGAAGCATGAATATGCTCTTCTGGCATTTTTAAAAGTACTGTAATGTCAAGATTAAATGGACAACTCCCTTTTCCGGTGTTACGAATGCAATCATGATGTTGCAGAGGCTTTACATAATTTTCACCTGTACTATAACTTATATTGTATTTAGCTTAGGATCTATCATTTTGTTTCTGTGGACATGAAGATGGGTGAAGACATTTTGTCTCTCCTGTGATGAACACTGTCTAAAGCAGACATCCATTAGCTCTGAAGCTGGTCTCAACATACTTGGTATATGCTGTTTACACACAAAGGAATAAAATACAAAATGGGTGCCATTGGGGACTGCCCATTTAGCAATTTGATAGTATCTCAGGGGAGAAAGATCTGATTTCTCTGGGCTTATTAATGGGAACATAGTACCCTGCAATGAATGAAACACCTTGAAATGTGTTTGCTATTCATAAGGTTTAGGATTAACCAACCTCCTAATGTACGTAAATGTATGTGTATAACAATACAAAAGAGTATTTCTGAATGTTAGAACTTGCCCTATGTACCAAAGCAGTTATGTATATCACAATGGTAACAAGAATGATGTATCATGCACCTCTCCATATGGTTGCTGTGGGGATCAAAGGGCTTTGCAGGTTACCCGCAAGATATGCGTTAAAATGAGCTTTTTATATAGGCCTATCTTCAAGCAGATGATTTGAGCTTTTATCACAAGTCAAAACATATTTCAGCTGCTTTTCAACTACATTTCAAAGCTAAGGAAGCGCAAAAATAAGTATCATATCAGTAAATTAGGTGCCTAAATTGTCTGTTGTATAACTGAAAAAACACCATGAATAATAATAAGGAGGGCAAAAGGCTGTGTAAACCTCAATAGAAAGAATGTCTTTGATGTGAAACATTTCTCTTTTTCAGCATTCAGACTTCTCTCTCTTTCACTTCAAAAGGCTTATGATCCAAATTGAATAGCAGCATTTAATAGCCTGCATGGATACTAACCAATCTAACTTCACTTACAGTGTTTTCAAAGTAAGCTGCAAGAAAATCCAGAACTGATTTCAAGCTCCCTGTGCACCTCTTCTTTATAGCATGATCTAGTATAAGCTCAGACAGAACAAATAAAATACAGAATGCTTGATAACGCATATAGATTAAAATATATTTTCAGCTGGTTATTTTCCACTTCCTTGTCAGTGCTGTGTTGTCTTTACACCAGCACCCTTGAAACATCAGAAGAGGGAGCTCTACTGTCTCAGTCAATAGTTCACAGCTGAAAAGTGCAAAAGCACTACAGTATGTAACTTTACTGCCTTCTCTGACATCCAGGATGGTGCTACAAACAAAAATAAAATGAGAACTTGTGCAAGGGCTAAAATTTGAAGACACAGGCACAAGCAACCTCAGAATTTGCATCTGGCTATGTACCCCTAAGCAAAATAGTCAATGGTTATGATATACCTTAAACAGGATTCTCCCCTCCCTTTCTTTTCTGTTAATTAATTTTATCCCACACTGATGTTATGGACATCATAGCTGGATGCTATGTTCATTAATGCAGTAAATCTTATCTTTGTCGAGAAACATAAATCCCTGTTACCCTAGTGATAAACAATTTCATTGCATATAAGTGAAGGATTCAAAACATGGTTGTCATGTCATACATTTTTGTCATCCTAAGTCCTTCTTTAAGGCTTACAGCATAATTAAACTGAGAATAATTTTAAGCTTCTATTCATGAAAAAGCAGTTTAAAAAATTCACTGATCCCCATATTAACCATATCTTGTTTTGCACTACAATGCAATTAAACATCTTGTCTGGGCAAAACAGGAAGACCAGTGATAATTCCAAGTGTCAAATTACATTGAAAAAAAGCCTGATTTTTCCCAGCAGTTATTTCTTAAGGAAATAAAAGGGAACATTTAGAAACATGCACAATACAGAGTCAGCTTGAAATTCTGCAGGGAAATGAGAGTATGATATCCCACTAAACTGGCACTGGTTCAAATTGTGTTTCTGCAAGGCTAATGAAATGAGAAAAGTTGTTTCAAGCTTCATGCCACATCAGACAATATAAAACTAAAAATGCCCTTGAGTTAATCAGAACAGTCTATTCAGCAAAATTCACCCATTCCGAAAGGCTACTGAACGGGTCGGAAATAGTGGTATGCTGGTAGGCTTGCTATGGATTATATCACAGATTTAATTGCTGAATTACTACATAATGACATAAAGTCTTCATAGCCGTTAAGCAAAAAAGTTGATTTAGCCAAAATCATATGCTTTTATTATTTTTTTAAAGTACAATTTATTAAGTGTTTCTTCAAGGTTTACTAGGAATTTAAGATGAAGGAAGCCACTAACAATATCTTCTTGTCGTACTAGAACAGAATTTACAAAGTTACCTGCTACATACTACGAATTGAATATACTGGAGGAGACAGATGGGAGGGGGAGATAAATCTTGCATGGAAGAATACTGATATATTTGCTGCTTTCTGCGTGCCATGCCTTATTCAATTGATTCTATTTCAAAACACATATTTCACGTGAATAAAAAATTCCCTGTATTTATCTGTAGAAGCTTGCTATGAGGTGATCCTTAACTTCAGCAACAGTTCAACATAAAGATGTCTTCTGTTAATTGCGGGCTTTTTTCTCATTGACTATGTCAGGTCTCAGAGGTTGTTAATTCAATTGCACAGGTATATTGAATTGGTGTTGGCCCTATCCATAAAGTTTACTGTAGTGACACTTACCAGGCATTCTCCTGTGATATCATCACACAGTTCTGCATGACCAAAGCATGTACATGGTGCACAGACTCCACCAAAAATTGTGCCATTCACACGCCTGTGTCGAGGCCAGCAAGACTGCCAAGATAAATCAGAAAATAAGTTAAACTCCCTTGAACAGAGAAAGGAATGAGATTTTTATAATAGTGTTGAATTTGATACTTGCACACACAAAGTCATTCTTGCCAAATTAATAAAAATACCTACATTTTTCTAGAAAGTTGTTCTTCCTGGTACTATGGCTTTGCACTGATGTTAGCCTTATTGGCAAGTGTGAAATTAGAGGAAGCCCTAACTTGATTATTCTTCAATGGTAAAATAAAGCAGAGATATGAAGACCTGAAATATGACAGCATCAAAGCAAGAGGTACAGACTGCAAAATAGCCAGAAGGCAAAATGTTGAAGGAGAGAGAAGCAGGGAAGAAAACTCCAAAACAACAAAAACCTTTTCTGAGAAGTTCAGGTGCAAAGAGCAATTAAAATATCATTTGGTCTTTCTTGTTTGAAGCCTACAAAAGGCTACACCGATGTAAAGCACAGACTGCAAACAAAGCCATCCTTTTATTTACAAATTGTGCTTCTTAAATACAAAGTATAGTCATTTCCTTTTAAGAAAGTTCTCTGATTTTTTATTTTTTTAAATGTTAAATTCAGATCATTATTAAATGCATGGCCAGTTTTTTCTTAGGAAAGGTGACATCGTACAACTGTGATTCATCAGCGAAAATTCAGCTATTCCACATCTTCATAATAAGATGTCAAGCAGCAATCTTCCTTACTATATATCTGACAAATGGCTTTATAGATTTTGCAAACGTATCTTTCCTCAATAAGACTGCTCATGTGATCCAAGGATTTTGCATAATATAAAAAGTGCATGACAGATTGTTGACCTTCAAAAGCACCTGGCTAATACAAAGTTTTACAGTGATACAATACTAAAAGTATAATTTCATAAAGAAAATCCCTTCCATTTCACATACACTCCCCCAAAAGGTATTAAGAAAACTCTCCTTTATAAAAAGAAAGATGATGCCCCTTTTCGTCTTACTCCTGCATAACATGAAAGTAATTTGAAGAGGAATTGAAATTATCTTTTAAAACCACATTCCAAAACCTAAGACATTATCCTTATTTTTCCTTCTTTTCATTGTTGGTTATGCATTCCTAACAAAACCCATAAATACTAAAAACTAAAATTCAGAGTTATAAAATCCAATAACGAAAAACAGATTAAAAGTATTTGCCCTATTTTTTGCACGAGGTGCAACTGCCTAAGCTGTTTCTATATAGATCTATAAATCTTTTTCCTCTTTCAGTGATTCTGGAAAGAATGATCTCATGCACAGATATACATGATATTGCACAAGATAAGGCTCCAAAAGTTGCTTACTCTAAGTGCTTAGACATGGGATATCAACAGCAAGGCTCAGAACAGAACTAAATTAGAAGATTGCGGATTGGGATCTTAATAAAAGGACTAATGTAACATTCAAAAGTCAGGAAAGTTCTTGACCATCATAATGATGCAAGTTAAACACAACTTCTTCCACAGTAGAAGTAAAAGAGTAGACAGAAAGGGAACAAATCTGGTGGAGAAGAGCAAATAGATGTTAAGATGTTGACAAATAAAGGCCAGAAGATTCACGTGAGCAGAGCAAAGTAACTACCACAAATGGTATTTGAAATTTAAAATTTGACCTGCTTTACCTACGTTCATGCAATTCTGTGTTCATTTCTCTGATGTACTAGCAAAAACCTAACAATTTTCTTTGACTGCAATCTTGTGGAAAATTATTTCTAAATTTGTGTAATGGAACAATCTCACAAGAGACAGCATATTTTAAATGGATTGGTTGTCTTCTGAAGATTGATTGTGCCAAAACATTCACAGCAAGAAAATAAGAAAATAATGTGGTTTTTTAGTGCTGAAGTGTCTATGCCATGTACCACAATATCATTATGCGGGAAACAAACACATATTAAATTAAATGAAGAGGAGAAAATGAAACTGAAAACCTGCACAAAATCAGTAAAACTGAAACTCTGCTAGGTTGAAACTGGAAGAAGCAAAGAGTTGGACAAGGCCAAAAGTATTCAGAAGAAACAAATATGGTAGTCTAAAAAAATCCACATTTTCATTTTATCTTTACATACTTTCTCAACTGCTGGTTTGCCTGAAAATCTAAAACATCCCTGTTTATTTTCTTGCTTGTCCATGTTACAAAAAGCACGAACATCTACTTAGAACACCAATATATTTCCCCATTTTTTTCTATCAAGCACAACTGTTCAAGGCATATCATATGGTATGCACACAAAAGACTCATAAGAAATTAATTCAGTGAATAAAGGCATGGAAACTAAAACTCTTAGCTCTATCATTGTTATTGCAACATGTGCCAGCTTTGTCACATGGCATTTCTGAGCTGTCCAAAATGCTCTGAAATTCAGTGAGGGGACACGGGAAAAGTGTGCTCATATCTAAGTCTATCATATCTTCTTGGCCTTCATGCTTCGGAGGAAAACGAAGACACAGGAAGGGACTACAACATGGTTTAGTTCAATAGGTCTGTGGTTAGCACTCAGCCAGGGCAGGAATCAAAGAGTGTCCACACCCACTAGTGTGCATAGAGACTTTAAATTTGCAGCTATCTATACAGGTACTTTCTATTGTGGAATATGATCTTAAGTATGTAGCAAATTTCAGGTATTGTTTTGAATTGGAGAGAAAGTTTAGCATTGAAGGACACAACGTTGGACAGAGCAGCATCAAGGCAAGAATTCTACCCAAGTCCTTCAGCTTCTACAACAAAAGTAGGTATTGAAACAACTGCAGTCAGGGCCTTTCCAACTGTTTTCTGGGAAATCACACCAAAATCTGAATTGAGAGGAAAAATAGACAAGTAAAAAAAAAGTGTGAAGCACAATGACACTTTGTCCAGCTTTTTTCTTCAAATAATCGAACAGACAGACAACGGTCAGACTTCAAAATTATTTCTCAGCCAAGGCAGGCAATATTCTTCTCCAGTATTTTTTTCTGTCTGTACCATTTTGGAAGTGATAGGAATATCCATTAATTCCTTCAGGCCTTCTTTCTACATTAGTTTATCTAGCCCCAGCAACAAGCAACCACATTTGGCATGAAACTAGACTCTAAGCCCTAAGTATCACATACAAGCATGGAAGATTTTAAAGAAAAAGAGAGTTGACAAGCAAATGCCTAGAGTGCCTGTGTAAATGGCATACTGTTTGTAGTTCTGTGAAGCAGAGCATCTTGGTGTTTGAAACTATTTCCTTAAAGGCAAAGCTTTTGAAGAATTTTTTTTTGGCTTCTATTTACTCCAGGCTATGACCACATGAGCTAATTAATCACATGTATACTTGTATGAACACATTCTGTGTGAACTAATGAATTTCTTAGGAAAGTGGGTATTTTCTGAGCATGTGTGCATGTTATTATCTGTAACAGGACCAGACTAAATTAAAACAATCCTCACAAGAACACACACACAATCCTCAAAGACTCCAAAGCAAATGGCAAAGCCCTGGGAAAACACAAGAGGAAACTACCACATTAACTCATAATTTGATCCGGCTTTGCTGTCCACAGGACAGATAACTGCCATTTTCCTTCTAATTGTGATAGATTCATGCATTTGTAATATCAGTTGGCTGAACAGTACAAATACTGCTTCCGTTTTCTTTTTATTAAGAGAAATGTATTTTCATAACTTAGAAATCACCACAGTTATAAAACTTCAGATTTAAAATATTATCAAACATAATGAACCACCACCTACAGGTAAAGGTAACTGGACAAGCTATACTAAATTCCTAATAGGAATGGACAGCTCTCTTACTGTCTTCCACCAACACAGGACCACTGGTTGCTTACAGCTATCCCAGTGTTAGCACAATCGATCCAGACTGCATCATGATACTCACCTCACATGAGGTACCATCATACCCCGGGGGACAGTCACATAACTCCACTGCAGGTGCTACCTTTCTCCCCGCTGAACTGGGATCAGCAGCTTCAATACTAACACTTCTTAGTCTGGATGTAACAGGAACAAAACAGATAAAATAGCAAATTAGATGGAAGTATATGTGCAGCTGGATGCAACAAACAGTATATAGTGACATTTAATGGCTTGTTTATGTTTTCCTGTTTAAAAATAAGGAGGTTTTCATATTCATCTATTTCTTCCTAAACTACATGTTTGTATGCTTGTTACTATTTTTGTCCATCATGTGAGAGAGGCTATGGTCAGACACACTTTGATAAAAATAGATTAAAAAAGTCTCACAGCACTGTACCAGTAGATGGAAGGCTATTCCTGGCCTGCAAGCCACACGTGCCAACTTGTGTTGCAGCTGCATATACAGTAAATTAGACACTAAGCAGTGTCTTCGAAATAAACCTCTACTTCAGCTTTCTAAAATATTACATTGCTAAGTGGTCATAGGGCACTTTTATTCTGGAGATTTGACCTCTGAAAAAGATTTCAGCTTTGTCCAGAAGGACGTAAGTATTACATGTAAGAAAGAAAAAGATATGTACGTGAAAAAAAGGAAATCTTCTACCATATACCTTGGTTTCCCCAATGACAGAGAAGACAGAGTTGGACAATTTTCTGTTCCATGCACAATCATCCTTAAAATGTGCTAGACATTGTGTTTGCATAGACAAACCCTGAACATGATTTTTATTTAAAAAAACATGGAAGTATGATGAGACATCAAAGTCTTTTGATAATCTTACAGGTAATATGCGAAATAGATGTAGTTTACGTCAACAGTATCCATTCGGGGAAGGAAATTCGGATTTGCGTATTTAATTCTTACGAGAATTCAGAATGAACATTAAGGCACTATAGAGGCTCAACGACTTCCATTTTCCACCAGCAATCTTAACAGAGTGTTTGATTACTAGAGCTACCGAAAAAGCTTCTTCTGAAGTCTTTTTCAGCAGAAAATACCTTTCTATCATGACATGCATTTTGTTAAAAAGTTATCAATTTTCTTTGGAAAATGTAAACCAACCTTTTTTTCCTCCATACTAAGGCATTTATCTTTTGGCTGCCAAAAAATCCTGAAAATTATTTGGATGAACTTGGATAAGAAAACATCCAAGAAAAATATTTTGTTGTTACTGCAGCGGTTCAAGGAAAGGTTAAAACAGGATATTTTCCCACTCAATTTTACGACTGCTCTTCATAAGACAGACATAAAATTGAGTGGAAAAAAAAGGAAGGTTTCTGAAATTAGGATGGAAGCTTCAGAAAAACAGAAATTTTACCACCGCTGGGGATTTGAGTGCACTTTGGAGGGACTACCATTGCGGATTATGCAGTTAGAAACTTGAATCTAATTTGGTGATACTAGAACCTCTGTAAAAGGTTCTTGAAACTATTTTAAGAGAAGGATGCATGTTCCTATCCAGATCTTCACTAAGATCTCTCTCACTTTTCAATATTTTCTCTTCGCTCCATCGCCGCATGTTTTTTTTGCAATCATCCTTTTGAATTTTCCTTACCATAACAACCAATTTCTAGGATATTAGATATCAAATAGTGATGACTTTAACAGTAAAAAATCTAATAATTTAAGGAGAAAAATCTGTAAATGAAGAAACAAATTGCTAGTAAAAGGCCTTTGAATTACAACTAGTTCCTTCTCAGCACAGATCTTGGAACAAAGAGAAGCACTTACACACAGAAACAATCCGTCCAGTATTATCCCACATTTGTATTCACTGAATTGTTCCAATTTTCATTACGTTCTGCTATTTGCTAAATGGGATTTTAATGTGTTTAACAATTTTTAGCATTAACAGTTACTCAGTGAGGAAAGCTGCAGTGATTTTTTTTTTCTCCCATTTTGATGTTGCAATTTTGATTCCTCAATGCCATTCTGCATTCATTAAAATACATAATGCTGGTAGTAATGGGGCACTGGATCCTGGAGATGCATGAACAATTTAAGATTCGACATCGAGACCAAATATTTAAGCTGACTGTTACTGTCAGCAGGCAACTGTTGACTTCTAAAAACAAACAAGATTAAAAGGGAAAGGGACGTTTCAGGCAGTATCAGCCTAGTTTCCTGTCTGCTATGCCAGGCATCTGAATCACATCAGCTGAATAAGGCACATGAAAGTACTGACCCAATCATCGCTCATTTGTCTTGAAGCCAATTCTGCATATGGAAGAAAACCCTTGGCCTTTCCTTCCCTCTTGCTCCTTGTGTCTAGCACTGATTCTATATGTGGTTGCAAGCAATCCATTGTTTTTAGCACCACAACTTCCAATGCCCATCCGAGTATCTACAATATTTATCATCAGTGGCCACTCTGAATATTACAACTGAAGAAACAGTGCTACTAAACTTTCTTTGAAGCACAAGCTAACAATATTAAACAAAACGAAGAAAGAGAGCTGTCTTATCCTGTCCTGTTTCTTCTATCACAGATGCACTTAACTGAAACAGTTTGAAAGATCTGTCAAGTTAAAGCAGGATCACAGAATCACAGAATCACAGAATAGTAGGGGTTGGAAGGGACCTCTGTGGGTCATCTAGTCCAACCCCCCTGCCAAAGCAGGGTCACCTACAGTAGGCTGCACAGGACCTGGTCCAGGCGGGTCTTGAATATCTCCAGAGAAGGAGACTCCACGACCTCCCTGGGCAGCCTGTTCCAGTGCTCCGTCACC
>Ga0181612_103346_pt1 | contig 10005 bp, 5 predicted proteins | sample HoacroProtozoa21_FD_119630 | JGI IMG/M metagenome (GOLD analysis project Ga0181612, IMG submission 119630) | Hoatzin crop microbial communities from Cojedes, Venezuel. Combined Assembly of Gp0051906, Gp0051904, Gp0051908
AGCCCACTCTAGGTGAACCTGCTTTGGCAGGGGGGTTGGACCAGGTGATCCCCAGAGGTCCCTTTCAACCCCTACCATTCTGTGATTCTGTGATCACCAGCTTACAAGGGCACCTTGAGCTACATCCCTTCTCCAAATCTGAGTGATCTCCTTGTTTCCATTTCACTAGTTCTCTGCTAGGTAAGGATCTGTAGAAAGAGGAATATGGATATAGCCATCATTTGACCACAAATATTTCAGTGTATTTTCAGCTGAACTGTTTTTGCACTAAACAGAAAACCAAGGTTGCTTAATACCTGCATACATAAACTGGATCTTCTTAATGCCAGGCTCAGCAGCACGCTGCTAGAAGCTAAGTACTTTTCACAGTAAAACACTATTGCACAATGCCTGCTTAAACAATCACAAACATAATCCCTTTGATGGGTAGTCCAGAGAGTATTATAAGGCCTACTTTCCTCAAAATCTGCTCAATCACTATATAATCATTTACTTGCTGTTTGAAAATGTTAATCCAGGGTCAAGGTAATGGCTCTTTGACACAACACTTAAATTTATATAAAACCATGCCTTGTTAGCATTCATCTATAACTTTGGTGGGCTACTCTGATTTACAACCAGACTATCAGAGCATGAGCAGAAGTGACCTAATACCGCAAACAAAATGCTGCTTCTAGCTTCAGCTTTTTTTCTAACACTACTTCAGTGCTCTAATGCCCAAAACAAAACAAGCATTACTCCTGCAGACTGTAATGCCATTGAAAGATATGCAGGAGCGGCCCTGGATTTGGTCAACAGACATCGCAGAGATGGCTACGTTTTTGGTTTATTCCGGGTTGCTGATGCACACGAACTACATATAGTAAGTATCAATTTAAAGCCTGATTTACACGAGACTGTGATTTTAAAATATCATTAAAAGATCATTAAAAGCTTATGTTTATTGCTTTTAATACAGCAATGCTGATGTAATTCAATGAATCAGCTCTGATTTACACTATCAGTATTCATTTGTGCATGATTTATTGTACATAAGCTGGATTTTGAACGATGCTGAATGCCCTCTATTCCCTTAGCTGACAGGATGTTAGCGTAAGAGACACTCTGAACAGCTTTATACAACACCAGACATCAGTTTGTCCTGTCTGTTGTCAGGTCTCAGATGTTATGTTCAAAGTTTATTCAGAGGGTTTCTTTAATCTGTGACTGTCTAACATCAATTAGATCAATGTATCCTGCAAGATTGGTATTTTGTTATCATCTTAATTTTGGAGATAGCTGGATAACTGGAGGGAAAGGAAAAGGCAGAGGAAGCCAAAGGAGGTGAAAATACCACCCTGCAAAACAGGAGAAGGGCTGGATAGAGAATCCCTATCAGTCATTTCCTGTTTCCTTCCTGTTTCTATTTCTGTTTCCTAGAGAGTATACATAAGCCTTTCTCAGTGACTGCCTAAACACCACAGCAAATCAACAGTAGACAAAAGCAATAGAATACAGAATTTCTTTGACTAGTAGATAAAAGAGACCAAGGACATGCAGATTTACTAACGCACCTGGCTACCTTTTAGCTGCTTGGCTATGAAACTAGAATCCAGGTACATATAAACTGTTCAAGAAGCGCATTACACATCTCAGTATGGCAACTGAAATAAACAGGATAGTTTTTGGCAGAGATGCTTAAGACTGCCTTTTACGACAAGAAAAAGCCCAGATAGAGACCCAAAGCCTAGATTCCTACAGGTCTTCAGGCAGAATTTCAAAAAACCCGGTGGATTATTTTGCTTTTCAATTATAAGGATGTGGCAAGTGATACTGTTGGGTTTTACGCAATAGCCAGGTAGGTAAATAGCTTATCTTGGAAGCAGTCAGTCTTCTTCAGCATCAAGAGATTTAAACCCTCAGGTCTCCCGTCCTTGAAGAATGTTGCTGCCATGCAGGTGTGCGTGTGCCACCCCTGTGAAGTGGAGCCACTGGGCAGTAAGACATGCAAAATTCATTGGGTGAATGAGAAAACCCATAGTTGTTCCCACAAAGAAAAATCTCAGTGTTTCTACATTTTAACCAATTATTGACTATATAAACTATAGAACCATAACTTGGAATAGGGACCAGACCTGAGGATCCACACTTCCAGATGAATGCTATAACCACTAGACTACCATGCTTATGTTTTACTTTGTACCCTGAATGAATTTTGCTGTCCTTGCAGTCCAGGGCCACAGCTTCAGCCATCACACAGAGTCTACAAGAACAGAAAAGACTCTTATATACATCTTACTGCTAAAGAATTCTCCCTGTAAGGTCTCTGCACATTCTCAGACTCAAAGCCACTAGGTGTGGTCTCCTGCGTACTGCTTACGTACACTATTGTGCAAGAAGTTATGTTGGCTCCACTTCCAAGATGCCCCTAAAAAAAGAATTAAAAAAAACCCCAAAACAGACCAGAACATTATTTCAATTGTCTCCATGCAACAGTGTGCATCAAGGCTATCACATTAACCCCCTGCGAAACTTAAGCAGAGCAATTCTCTACTGGGTTTACATGGGAGTTCTGCAAGTGTAAGATACACTGGTATTCACATTAGAACAGTTCTGGGCTTGTGTAGTGCAGAACTCTGGTGCCTAAGATGCTTTTAAAACAAGCAAGAAGGCACCATTATCTCATGGTAATTTTTTTTCCAAGAGCTATCCAGCAGATGAACAGAGGAATTTTCTACTGCATATTTGGATGTAGACACTTAATTTCACCCAAGCTCTGCTTTAGGCTTTACTGAATCCAAATGCACTCTGCTGAAGAAAACAAATATTTGCCAGGAATGAACTGGCTTCTTTAGCATTTCACAAGCTCGGATGACAAAGTGAATGTATTTAGCAATTTCAGTTTTAGAGGACTCCTAATGCATAGCACATTTTACAAAAGACTATCTTACCTATCTTACCTTTCAATTCAGTGCAATTTCATAAATACAAATTAGAAAAAAAAAGTCTTTTTCACTGTCTCTGTTCTCTTCTCTGTCTGCATTTTACTAATATGTTGACTAGCAGCTTGAAGTTTTGTGATTTATAAAATAAAATAGAAATGCTAACTACCCCTAAACAGAGAATAATCATGTGGCTAGTGGGCAGGATGGGTGTCAAGGACAACTATATTCTTTTCCTGATTCTGCCGTTGAATAACATGTGTCTTTCTGCAAATCACCTAGCCCCTGTTTGAAAAAAGAGAGACGATGCTAAGACATACGCATACTGCAAAACTAGTGTTTAACATGACACTGGTGGACTCTCACTAACAAAAATACTACACTAGACTGCAGTAATTCTTTCTCAAGGTCTCGTCTATACAGAAATACCCTGAAAAACGAATCTGAATGAAGGAAATGTCATAAAGCCTGAGGACACTTATTCACAGTGAAGGGCTTTGCATCGTTTTATCTAGATGCAAAATAAAACAAGTCTGTGTTCGTTCTGAATGTCTATACAGGGGTTGCATTAGGTTTAAATAATCAATTCCAAACGTAAATTGAGATTTATTTTCCTGCAGAAAAATACAAAACTGTTTCTGTGGGCCACAGATAATTCTTAACACCACACCCCATTACACTGGTAGCCAAATTCAAATTCTGATTCTTTATCTGATTTGCTCAGGAGACAGAAAGTACAGCAGAATTTCAGAGCTAAGGCTCCTGACTTTGTAAGGATTATTACAGCTTTGTTGCATTACTCCCTCAATAAACTGAGCAGGAAGTAAAGTTCTGAAAGAGTATCTGGTCACTACAGTCATTTGAAATGGATGTAGACATACAATTGGCTGTCTAGAAAACTGCTTTCCTAATAGACCAGTATCTTCTACGGGAAAATCAGGAAGAAGAAGTGGAAAATTTTACACATTGGCACTTTCCCTACTTGACGGATGCGGGTTAACAACAGACTCTTCTCCCAGTTTCTCAACAAAAGGATAAGAGGCAACAGTGGTAAGTCGCAGGAAGGGAAATTCTGACTAGATGTCAGGCCAAAAAAAAAATCGTGGAGAAAGTGGTTAAGTACTGGAATGGCCCAAAGAGGTTGACGAACATCTGTCTTGGTGATATATAGAACTCAGCTGAATCTAATTTTGAAGTTAGATTTGCCTTGAGCAAGTGGCTGGACAAGATGACCTCCAAAGGTCCCTTCCAGCCTAAACCCTTTCTATGCTTGTCAGCTCAGAAAAAACTTAATAGGGAACCGGTGAAGTTACTTTAAACATATCTACTTCAAAAAAGTTTCTTTCAGACCAAACTTCTTGTATATAAATGGTTTTTTACCTGCATTTCTCTTCCAGGGAAATTCATCAGTCCTCTACTTAACTTTGGACGTGGTGGAAACTGAATGCCCCGTATTATCCAGGAGACACTGGAGGTCTTGTGAATACAGTGACATCTATTCCATGGCAAGTAATGGCACCCAGGCAGAATCATATGTCAATAATGCATTAACTTGATCTTCATCTGAGCTTCCCAGAAATTTCTGTGTCACAAGATATCTAAGTGAAGAATAGGCTTTGCTATGGCTCACTATTAAATAAAATCTATTAAATTCTAGGGTTCTTAAACATAAGCTAAAAGTTTGGAAAAGGGTTGACTCCTTAAATAAGTGCAGCTTTATATACTTAGTTGTCTCAAAGGAGCTATACTCTGCATTCCACTGATAGTAACAGTAGCAATGTCTTAAGAATAATTTGCTGACAATGAAAGAGGACTAGAAATTGTGTTTTAAAGCGTGTTCCTTGTATGTTAGCCAGAAATACCAGTGTTCTATTTTGCCAGTTTTCTGTCATAGCATTTGTGGTATGACAATGTGAAATATTGGTAGTGTCAGTGCACATATGATATGTAGCAGTACTTGTCCTTTATTGTTGCAGTTCAGTGATGTAGTCTGGGATGAGAACTAGCAGTCCAAAACTTTATTTAAATAGGAGAGTGGTGCTACTGCCACACAGGACAAAGCAGGAAGGCCATGAGGAGAGAAGAGAAGAGAAGGCATTTACTCTTTTTATTAGGATGGGGGAAAGGAATAAGAGAAAAGGTCCATCCACTTTTTGGTAAAGTTTTATGTCACTTTGCAAATCTCTGGCATCCTAACTTCACCTGCTAGCTACTATTATCTTACTGCAAATAAGTATTTGAATGACTGAGAAGGCTGGTTTAGTTTTCCACTGTCTACTCAGTTGTGCAAACTCATAATTAAAATAAAGGCTTTTGTAAAGGGAGATCCCATTTCATCTGAACACAAATTTTGAGTGGTACCAGATCAAACATTCCGTTAACGACCACACCTGTTATTCTTAGAAGTACTGTACATTAAAAGGAGGCGTAATTTCTATGATCACTTACATCTAATTAAATCCAGTGAAAATAACATCATAATCACGTATTCTTTTTTCCTCTCAGGACTTTGGGCAATGTAAGATTATCACAAGCCACCTGCTGAAGAAACCTCAACTGTATGGATTTAATTGTACATTAAGTCCAGGTAAAATAACCACTGTTGTAAGCCAAGGCATACCTCAAACCAGCCCTAGCACCAAATTACAAGTCTGTGCACTACTAGTGTATGGTAACCGTAACAGATTCATTCATCTGCTTGCAATTCGTATTATAGATAATTCAAATGGAATGTTAAGAATGAGTAATAGAATTAAGGTTACCCTACTCTTCTAAAGCAGACTTTATTAATCTCAGATGATATCATCATTCCAGTCCACCAAAACATGATAATGAATATCAGGAAAAAAGTAAACTGGGAAAGAATGCCCGTTTGGCCTGGTAAGATTCCAAGGTAGAGCTAAAAGACTTATAAGAATATTCATTTTCAGAGGTTTGGAGTTTTTTCACAGTACAGAACAAACTTGTATTTGGGCACAAACTGAGGCACAGGAAGTTCCGTCTGAACATGAGGAAGAACTTCTTCCCTCTGAGGGTGACGGAGCACTGGAACAGGCTGCCCAGGGAGGTTGTGGAGTCTCCTTCTCTGGAGATATTCAAGACCTGCCTGGACAAGTTCCTGTGCAGCCTGCTGTAGGTGACCCTGCTTAGGCAGGACTAGATGATCTCCGGAGGCCTCTTCCAACCCCTACCAGTCTGTGATTCTGTGATTCTGTGGCTGCACTCAGAAGCCAACTCGGTGAGTGTGAAAGGATGGTCTGAGTGATAAGAAAATAAAATACATGTGCAGGGTGGAGATTATCTTCTTTCATTTTCCCTTTTATGTGTATTTGCCTGTCTGGTGCAGCTGGACTTTTTGCTACCTTTTGATTTTTGGTCTTGTGCAGTGCTTTGAAACAGCCATCAGACAAGTGGTTTAGTACCCACCTTAGAAAAACAGATCTGCAAGAACAAGCCTGTGAGGGACTTTAGTGTGAGAAGGGGCTGGTTGCTCTGGACCAGGGTAAGGATCATGCAGTTGGGAGGCTTTTCATTCCTCTCTGGGAACATAATTAATCAGAGCTAAATCTGAGGCGTTATGGAAAGGGAAGATAATTTTGGTTTATCTGACTTCCTAAGCAAGTCAACTCTTCCCACTCCCACCTCATACCCACAGAATCAGAATCACCGAGACCTGTGTGTGTGTCCATGTGGCCTGGCCAGGCTGACTCCTGTGTGACACAGAGCTCAAGGGATGCTGGCTACTGACTCCTTGTTGCGTCTTTAGAGTTCCTTTTTGTTGACAACAATGAACTACATTTGGATGGGTGTCTACTGGATAATGCAGAGTACGAAAGGTGCTCAACAGCTGCTCGTTGCAGGAGATCCACGTAACCAGAGCACAGGAGTTTCGTGGAAAAATTCATTGCTTTTAGAGAACGCATTATCTGGCGTGTGAATAAGGGAACTCAACTAAGGTCACGCAGGTGAAGTTAGTGCTGGCATCTCCAAAACCTTGAGTGGTTTGCTTTTCAACTTTCATGTTTTTAAGTGTTGTGTTTTTTCTATTCAAAAGTCAAATTATATGTATTGACGATACTGTTTTCTTGTTTTTCTACTTCCTTGGAAAATATCATAACAGGCCTATGAAAATTAACTTTCAAATTCTGTGAATTAATGAATGTTAATTCTCTATTTCTCACAATGTTCCTAGTGTTTTATTAGTTTTCTCTACGTAGAATTATGCAGAGACCTTGAAAGGGAACAAAGATGATGCCAGGCTGTATTTGGCAGCTTGTGCTACTCTGAATAGCACTCTGGGAAAAACAAATCCTTGAAGCCTTTCTTGCACTTGTTGATGTCAGATGAGGTTTTTAGCTTCCAGCTTGCATTCCCTTTGTCCCTTGAGGCTCTTGTCCCTAGGCCTGTGGTCCATGGCACCACCACTGGTACTGTGACACTTCCTAGCATCAGTGCTGTGAAGATAAAATGTAGCCTCAGTCCAGGGCTTTGCAGCTTTGCAAGTAAAGCCTTCGCTAAGCGTCTAAGCTAAATTGTTGCTTTTGCAAATGAATTTGGTGGCTTCTTTGTCACATCCTTTGTGAAGAGTTGTCTTTCACTGTTTTTATTTTGGAGAAGGCTTTTCTTACTTCTCCTCATTCTCTCTGACAAAGATCAGACCTCTTCCAGCTTTCCCTTGCAGATGCCATTTTCTAAGCCTCTAAGCCTTCTAAGCTTAATCTTTATGGAAAATCACTATATTGCCTGTAGATCAGTTACTTCTCCTTTGGTTTTGACTGATGAAACATAAACTCAGTCTGGGATTCCCCTGTAAAAACAGGGCAGGGAGAGAGGGAAGGAAGGGAAGGGGAATTGCTTGGTGACACTACTCTTTCCTGTGAATCCCAGGGGCACCAGTGCCCAGCATCCAGTGGCCACTCAGTGCTGGCCTCTTATGTGTCATTTCCAGTGTGTCATATAAGTGCATCTAGTCATGATGGAGACTGAAAGTGCAATGTGTGGCTCCCGTAGAACAGAGCTATAACTTTGCTAGCTGAAATGCTGCAGTTACCCCCAGATGTAAATGTGAGATGGACAGGAGAAGCACAAGTCTGCTCCCTGCAGCCCCACAACCCCTTTGCCCTGTGTCTGCCCAAGGGGAGGAAGGGGACGATGACTCACCAAGACCTATGAATGACTGGGTTTGTCTGAGGAGCCCTTGGTGCTGGTGCAGCTACTGGATTAGCCACACGTTGCCTTTTTGCTGGATTTTGCTGCATGCACCACTAGTGTTTGGGGCCTTTGGCTTTCCTGGGCTGGAAAAAAAAACCCAGTGCACCTCCCTGAAGACAGCCTCCCTGGAGTGTAGATGCAGGAAATGTGAGATTGTAAAGACAGGACAAGACAACTGGACAAGATTTATTATTGAGAATATTGTATAATTTACTATTATTTATTGCTACAATAATTTATTTTTATCTCTATGACACTCTGTTCACTTGGTCCCTAGCGTTTATCATTATTCTCTAGTATAGCCTGTGTTGGGGGTCCAACGGCGTTGCCTGCAGCTGCACTGTTTGGAAGGCAGGTGCAAGTGGGGCAATGAGCACGTGTTGGAGCTTAGCCATGAGACAGCCTTGGCAGAGGTCACAGCACCTATGACCCATTGCAAACCATGGGTCACAGATGTGAAGCACGCTAGCCCAGGGAGCCTGCATAGCTGATAAATCTGGATGTACGAACAGAAAGGAGGGAAGTCCCAGCACTGGTGTAAAACGACTGTTTGGTACTGCAGGTATAACATGGTGTGATGAAGTAGTAGATGGAGCAGAAGCAGCCTCCTGGACATCAACTGGGCCAGACCTGTGGTGACAGGGATGCACAGGCACTTCTGATCTGGGTATTAGCTTTAGCATGTGGCTCAATAGGTGGGACTTACTGGGTGCAGATGTCTAGGTGTCCTCCTGCAGAGCTGCTGCGAAGGGATCGTTCTCCTCTGCAGAAGCAGCTCCTACCACAGGCTGAACATCTGAGCTGTTTCTCAGGCAGCCTTCCTCCAAATCGCAGTCCAGTGAAAATGCATTTGGTGCTGTGTTTTTTACACCAGCACTTGGCTTACACATTCTTAGCAGGTAGGGAAAATTTATCTTTGAAAAGGTGTTATAGTAGAAGAGTAGCTAAAAATGCAAAGGAGAGGAATTATGTACCATCATTTCAAGACTGAGAAAGACAGAGATATGATAGCTAGGCATTTGAATCACAAAAGACAAACATGGATACTAAAAATGACTCTCAGAGGCATTTTATACCTAAAGTTTAAGCTGAATAAAATGTTCAATACAGTTCTGTTAAGTAATAACCACACTTGTGTTTTTCCTACTTGGGACCAGAGAAATGTAGGATTTTCAAAAGCATATGAACTAATTTAGAAACCCAAATGCAACTAATTTTCAGCCACTTCAGGATGGCATGCACAAGTAGGTAATAATATGATGCTGACACGTATCTTCTCAGCATTCAGCAGATGTACTGGGACCAACACTATTTAATTGCTTCATCAATGGCATAGACAGCGGGATTGAGTGCACCCTGGGCAAGTTAGTCGATGACACCAAGCTGAGTGGTGCGGCCGACACGCTGGAGGGACAGGATGCCGTCCAGAGGGATCTTGACAGGCTTGAGGAGTGAGTCCGTGTGAACCGCATGAGGTTCAACAAGGTTAAGTGTAGGGTCCTGTACACGGGTCGGGGCAACCTCCAATATCAACACAGGCTGGGGGATTAAGGAATTGAGAGCAGCCCTGCTGAGAAGGACTTGGGCGTACTTTAAAATTGGACATGTGGATGTAAAATTTGACATGAGTGGGCTGCGTGCACTTGCGCCCCGGAAAGCCAACGGTATCCTGGGCTGCATCAAAAGCAATGTGGCCAGAAAGTCAAGGAAGGTGATTCTCCCCTCTCTGTCCACTCTGGTCAGACCCCACCTGGAGTCCTGCGTCCAGCTCTGGAGCCCTCAGCACAGGAAAGGCATGGACCTGTTGGAGTGGGTCCAGAGAAGGCAACAAAAATGATCATAGAATCATAGAATAGTTTGGGTTTGAAGGGAC
>Ga0181612_154291_pt1 | contig 10004 bp, 3 predicted proteins | sample HoacroProtozoa21_FD_119630 | JGI IMG/M metagenome (GOLD analysis project Ga0181612, IMG submission 119630) | Hoatzin crop microbial communities from Cojedes, Venezuel. Combined Assembly of Gp0051906, Gp0051904, Gp0051908
TCTGGAGATATTCAAGACCCGCCTGGACAAGGTCCTCTACAGCCTACTGTAGGTGATCCTGCTTCGGCAGGAGGGTTGGACTAGATGACCCACAGAGGTCCCTTCCAGCCCCTACCATTCTGTGATTTTGTGATTCTGTGAAAAGATTCTGAAATGAAAATATAAAGGAAAGACAAAGGCAACTTAGAAAGTTACTGCTCAACATGGAAAGAGCTGATCAAATAGCTGATGATAAGAAAATTGAATTATTCAAGGCTATCAATCTGAAAGTTAGTTGTGTCCATAAGTTCAGCAAAATCATTCTAACTGTGTGGTAGGAGTTTGAGTCAAAAAACAGAAAAAAACAGTTTAAAGAATATTTTAAAGGATGTATATAGAGAGAACCAGAATCTGAAAAAACTGCCCTAGGATATCTGAGGAATTAGCAAAAGCAGTCACTGGATTGTTAGTTCTATGTAGTAGTTGTAGAAAATGAAAAGACGTAACACACTTTAGCCTTCTCAGCATTATTCATCAGTAGATTTCCATCTCCACTGTATAGTGAACCTACTTTTTCCTTCCTGTTATTCATGCACAGATTTCTTTCTCGTTGCCTTTTATGGTCCTTGCATCTTGAATCTTATTCTTTCCAATATGCATATCCAGGGGTTGAAATGGAAATTTTGAAGGCCTGTTACAAACATTTAGACATGCTGATGTAAAAATGTGAGAACTCCTCATAGCCTTCATTAAGTCCTATTTCCTCTCCATGGAAAGTGCTGGTTTGGTGTATGGCACGGCAGCAGCTACCAGCTCTTCCCAGTTGCTGTGGAGAGATGCCTACTGCAGTATATTGCTGTTAGACTTATGTTGAATGCTTGTAGATTTTTGTTATTCCTACTGCTGTATGGTTAAAATGTTAAATGTGTAAGCCTGCCATTAACAGAACTGAAACCATAGATGCGTAATGAGTTGAAAGCGAATTTCCAGTCTTGCACCATGGGTCCTATGAGTAGTACATATGTCACAGGCCTCTTCAGCATCATTGAGATTCCTCTCCTGAGAGGGGACTGTTCAGCTGATCAAATGTTCAGGGGTCAGGACTTGAGTTTATATCTATATTATCTATTAATGCTCTTCTGTCACAAACTGTCCTGCATGGCTGAACGTACTGGAAGTATTGTCATGTGTATGTGCAATGCTGCCTCTGTAAAGAGAACTGAGAAAAGTTAGTCTGTGTTCACAGATTTGCCCAAAGATTTTTGAGGGAGAAAACTGAAATGCCTGCCTATTCAGAAATATCACTGCAGAGACCTGGAGAGATGCATTTCGGTGCATGAACTTCTATCTATCTTAGGCAAAATCTCTCAAGATGCATTATGCCAGGGCAGATGTTGCAGAATGGATAACCGAGCCAAGGATCCCGGCATAGAGAGGAGAATGAAGGCAGGCAGCATTCGAACTACATCTCTCCTGAAACACAATGACATCACTGATAACACACTATTACACTGTGAGCTCATCCTCCATCTCCATAGGGCAGTGCTGCAGTATTTCTGTGCTAGCATCTTCATCTTTCAGCAAGTGATTTTTGGGTGAAGTGGGAGCTGAACAACAAAAATACCCGTAATGGCTAACTTTATATACTACTTGCTATCCATTCTTGATGCAAAAATGTCCTACCAGCTCTAGTCCAAGACATTATTAAAACCCATTAAGAACATTTTAGAATTGGTTGACTGTTACATCTGACTACACCATATTAAGGTTAATGTATTAAATGAATCTCAAAGCTTACATTGGTTACAGCTGAAATAGCCAAGATATTTCAGCATGAAGATATGAAAAGTAGAACATGTTCTGATAGTCTGACTTTGAAAATGTAAATGCATCAGTAGGTTAGTGACATCTTCATCTAATAGAAATTAACACAGTTTTATGACCACATGAGCAATGGGGGAAATATAGCCTTAACTAGGCACTCTGTGATTAAAATGATTGACTAAAATAAATAGAAATTTAGACATCTTGTTATGAAATATATTTATCACGACAGCCATAGCTGAAGAGAATTTTTTGTGCACCAAAAGAAGCTGCTATAAGTCAAACACCAATTCATTTCAACCATTGGTTCCTGTCCAATAAGACCTCCAAGATGGAGCTTCTTGATTATTTTAGCATAAATGCTTGAGAAGCACTTCAGGACTCTGGGAATGGGTTTAGGTGTTGATTTTTATAGAAATGGTTGATAAACACCTTCTACTGATCGAGAGCTTGTGAAGCTTGTGTAATGATCTGTTCTGCATCAACCTTCTGACCTGGGATGACCCATGCAATCTGTCCACCCTATCCGAGTGTTGTAAGAATAGCCGTATGTTCCTATATGTTTAGGCATCATGGTAATGGGAGCCGTGTAAGTGCCTGAGCAAGACAGATAAAATAGCAGGGGACAAAGATCATCCCTGGCACGTCTCCTAGGTACCTCCTCTCTAAATGCGAGTCATGCTTCATCCAGGCAAATTTTATTTGTGTCCTTGTTCATGACCACACATTTGGCAGTACTGGCTGGATGTGGTAAGACACTGGTTGTTTGGTCATTAGTTTTTTGCATAAAAGGAAAAGAAGATACAGTTAGATGTGCTGATACAGAGCTCAGGATACTCACAGATGGAAGGGTGGGAAATGCATAGTTCTCAGGTGTCTTACAGTGGGCAAAGTGAACTGAATTCTTTGGGGCTGAGCAGCTTAATTTCTTTCAGAATCACTGCCTGCTTTACAGTTATCTTTTTTTATGTGATCCTTCACTGTTATTTTTTAATCAAGGAAGAAAAATCCACGATCAAAAATAAGTCTGTAGAACGATGTTTTGTACTTACCTGTTAGTTACAGCAATACAATTAGGATGTTGTAGATGACAGACAATTCTGGAATAACCAGTACAAAGAAACATTTAAAAAAATAAGCGATGAAGGTAAAAGTAATTCAGAAGATAGTAAATAAATGCTTCATCACATTTCCCAGATTCCTCTGTACTCATAGATCCTTAGTTTGTATGCAGAGGTTTTAACCATGCATATGGACATAAAGTGGCAGTTCACCAATAACAGGCAAGGAAAGAAAGTAGCCTGTATGACAATATACTGGTTTCCAAACTGTAGGTGGTAGAAACCACTTAGGAAACCTATTTCATTAAGAAAAAAAATAGGTTCCTGACCAACATAATTATTGTGTTTTCAAGCATGGCTGAACTGGACGTAACTTGTAGCAAAACATGGAGTAAAACACCTTGTTCAAGAAAAACATGCTTTGGTGATTGACAGCACTGTGGTCTTAAGGGCTTTGAAAAATGGAATTTAGTTTTAATTAGGGAGTGAATACATATATATTCTGGTAAACTGAATTACTGTCATACAAGCAAAACTGATTATCTGTTTGTTTGTTTTTGTTTTTTTTTTTTAAACTGGGAAGTTAAATGAGGGAAAAGGCATGTTATGAGTATTTAAGTTATTTTTCTTTTCTCACCCTCAGAATCCCATACTAACCTTTAACCTGGATAATCATGTAAAGAATGTACTTTTTAAAGCCAAGATTTGACCTCATTCTCCACGAAGTCTGTTTTCCTCCTAGGGCTCTCCCTCCCCCATGTTTATGTTCTCACTCAACAGCAAGAAGCAATGCTATTCCTCACAAGCAGTAGGATATGACTCTTTGAGCACAACTCCACATACATGTTCTTTAATGACCCTGCCACTTTGCGCAGCTGCTGCCCCTCCCTCGGTTATTCCTCCCCCCCTTCCGCTGCCTCTACGGTTGGACCAGCGTGATGGTTTTGGTGACAGCTTATTTTTCAGGTGGATTGTTTCCTCCATCTAGCTCACTGCACACCTCCCAGTTGAGGGATGTATTTTGTCACTAGTGAGTTTTAACCAAAAAACCCCAAAGGAATGGTGTATTTTCCTTTGGTTGAGACGAGGGGAAAACAGTGGAAAAAGTGAATAAGAAGGGGTCAGGTTTTCAGGTGATTCTTAAATCTGGTCTTTAGACTTTGTTGGGTAGGCTTTTCACTGACTGACTGAATGTATTTAAGTATTTCCAAGTGACTGTGTTTGGAGAGGTGGAAGCCTAAACCCAGGAGACTCAATAGGGGAAATAAGATGCCTTCTTAGACTAGTGGGTTAGAAGTAAAGTTGGATGGGTGGATTCTTACCAAGCTGTGAAAAAGGTAAAAACCAGACTTCCCCTTCGTTAAGCATTCCTGTCCCCCTGAACACAGCCCAATGCTGGTGCCCTGGTCATCCAGTACTACTGTTTTACTGCTTTTTGAATATATTTGATTGCCTCTTAAGCCATTGTGAACACCTCCATCAAGGAAGCCGGCAATGCTACAGGTCAAAAAAACATAAAACCCCATAAATGTCTTCTTCCAGGCCTGATAATGTTTAAAATACTTGAGTGTTTTCTGAAGATGAAATGTAGTTAAATGGTGATAAACTACGCATCTTTCAAAAAAGTATTTCTGACCACACAGTTATGTTTTGCCATGCATAGGATTCTTTTATAATGGCTGAGGAGAAAAATTCTGTTCTGTTATACCAGTAGAAATTTGGAGTCATCCCAATTTCTATTGATGTAAAAGTGACCAGAATCTGTCCCATAAAATAGTCTGTAGACCACTTCAATGTCTACAATATAAAGTATCTAAAAGGGGTCTTGGAATGCTCCTTTTGTACAATATGAGATCTATTCATCAAGAAATTATATCAACTTTAAAAAATGTTCTGAAGATAGTACAAGATAATTGGATAACTTTTCTTGAAGTTAGAATATATGTATCTACAGGCATGGCTGCTTGAATTTGGACATATCCTGTGCCCTGAGTTAACACCTGACATGAAAGTATTGCCTGAATTTAACAGTTGTAGTTAAGGGACACTAATAAACTTTGTGCACAGAGGAATAGAGTATGTTCTTCACCGGTACTAAATTTGAGCAAGCTGCAAGGCCCTGGCATCAAGAAGACATACTCAGATGCCAAACGCTAAGCATGTGAACAGTGAGTGAAAAATGGGATGACAGGAGGAGAGAGGCCCAAGTAACCACAGTGCACAGAAATATCTGTTTGCTAATGACCTGTTTGCTTTAGAGCAAAAGTTTATTATTGCAGTTAGTAAAGATATGAGTTGAACTGCACACACATTTTGTGACAGTGTTGGTCAAAGTTTGTATTAACAGGTTTTGAAGGATAAAAAGTTTACAATGAAAAGCCATTTTGTGGCAGACTCTGTATTAAGGCTTGCAAAAGTACTATCTGCCTACCAGAAGCTGAAATGTAGAGCATCCCCTGAAATGCATTTAACATGAAAAAAAAGTTCTCTGCAAGTAGAATTTGCTTTCTGGCACTGCTTTGATGATTGCTCAAGAGTCTGTCTGTGCCATGGATTTTCATCTGCTGGTGGTGTTTGCGTTAAGTTGTGTAATTGCTTCTTAACGCCTGTTACGTAAGGATGCATAGATTGCAGCTCAGTGAGGTATCCTGCACAAATCGCAACTGATAATGTAAGCATGCTTTCAAAGGTTACTCTCGGTTGAATTAATTTTACATTAATTAAAATCCTCCCTATATAAGTCAAATATATTTGATTAATACAGAAGTGCATGGTATAAGTTCAAACAGGGCTCAGAATGTGTGTAGCTGTGGTTGTCCTGTTGTACCATATATAATTTATGTGATATTCCTACTGTATACCAGTGTGATGCAGCTTTCCTGTTCTGAGTGGGCGTTTCACTATTGACTTTTGCAATGCCATGATTTTGCCCCAAGGTTCTCAGGCTATATCAGCTAAAACACAATAACATATAGACAAAGAAGACATCAGAAGAAGACTTCATCAACAGTCACATCTACTATGTTAGTCCTTTTTCTTGTATTTAATCTGATATTAATTAGGCTAAGTCAGGATCTGTACTGGGGAAAGAGAGCCTAAAGATCTCTTGGATGTTGCACTAAATACAGAGTTTGGGCTGGAACGGAGGAAACTGAAAAGAATTGAGATGGGGAGGAGAATCTTAGTTCAGCAAAAATGAAACAAGTATTTAAATCTAAATCGGAAAGATTATAGACAGAGTTGCAGTTTGAAATTTTGTTAGCTATAATAACACTTACCTCCTTTCCTTCTCTAACACTAATTTACCACCTTTCTAAATGGTTAGTTTGAATTCCCATAGCAAACCCCGCAAGTTAGATGTAAGGCGTTTCTTCTCTGGAGTACTCCATCAGCATGTATTTTCTGGAGTGGTCCTTTGAAAAGGCAAACCTTGCTTTGTATGGAGCCTTTTTTAATTACAGATATCAACTGACCACACGAATATGAGACATGGCACATCTATGGTCAGTAACCATCTTGTATAGATTTACCAGAGGAATAGATAGAAAGAGAAGCAGAGAAAGGGGATCATGTTACTGATCACAAAGTGGCAAAATGGCATTCGGACTTTTTGATCATGCATTGTTCTGCTTCCACATGTTCAAAGTACAGGGATATGGATGACTTTTTCTCCAGATCTGCCCAACTCAGTTTTTATGAGATTTAACAAGGCCTAAATTAGAAAATAAATTATGTTTCAAAATGAATTTGCTCTTGCTTTGAGGGCTGATGAGGAACAGATAACATATCTATGCTAGTGCTTGAAATATTAGTTAAAATATAGTAACTAAGACATTTTTAGCAACAAGTGTTCCTAGTGTAAACAAACGATGAAATTTTGCTCCATCTTTCATCATACTAGGATTACTGATGGTACCTCCTGGTCCATGTGTACTAATGATCTACCAGAGGAGCTGAAACTGGAGGAGGAATGGCCAAAAATGTCAGGATCATCCCATGATGTAGGCTGGACTTGAGGCTGCTATTTGCCCCACAATCCTCTTGGAAGGCTGTTCCAGAAATTATTTCTTAACTGCACAGGAGCCTCCTCCAGATTCCAATCTGGCCAGTGCTTCCCAAGTGGGGTTTTTTATTCATTAACTTAATTAGCACATTCTAAACTTGCATCATATAAGAAATACTAACTATCCACAAAAACATATCTAAAAAATGTCACAGGTGCAAATGCACAGAAAGTTCTTTTAGGAAAAAAGCTGATGGAGAAACACCACTCAGCTTGAGTGATGGAGCTCAGTTTGATCTTGGAGACACTGCAGCAGCACAGACAGAAAATTAGAAGAAAACTTTTTGCAAGGAAGACCCTGAGGCAGATGCATGCCCAGTATATTCTGACCACTAAAGCAGATTTCTGAATGCACATTCAGAGTTCACTGACCTGCTGATTGGTTTTTGTATTTCATAAAATCAGACCAGTGTAGTGAATCCATGACATTGAAAATTTAAAAGTTCAATCACAAAATGCAGAACTGGTATCTATAAGTTACTAGGTTTTTTCCAGCTCCTCAGAAGACATCAGACACTGTTGCTTGAAGAGGCTGCTCATCTTGCCTTTCAACCTGAACTCTATCGCCCATTATGCCAATTTTATTTTGCCTGAACTACTGTAACACTTTTAGTAAATCATGCTGATGAATAGGTGCTCAAATTTGCCCAATTTTTTATTCTGGATGAAATGGTTTCTTGGTAACTTTGTGTCTCTGAAAGACAGGCAGTTTAAAGGCAAAAGCTGATACAATCTTCTCTTGTACCTCAGGTTAAGTTGATTAGGTCCTAATGAAAGGCACCAATCATTTCTCTTCCCCGAAAGACCTGGCTCAAAACACCTCTGTCCTACAGCCTAGGGTACTTTGCTGCAGGGAACCTGTAGTGTAACCTCTCACTGCAGGCAAAGGCAAAACAAAGAAGAACCCTCCAGAAACAACTGTTGCTTTACCCCTCCTATGGAGACAGTGAAAGGGGAAAGTGCAGTAAGCATAAAAAGGCGTGTATGATTCTGCATTATCCTAAATCTGAAATTGCTGTGGAATGACTCAGTCCTAAGCCCACAAACAGGTTTATGAAACCAGCCTGTCATGCTATGTCCCGTGTAATTTTCCTGAAGCAATGGCTGATAGTGTGAAATACCAAACTAGTAATATGCACTGTTCTTTTATAAAGGGAAAAGGCCAGAGCTGCAAAAACACCATCTCTTAGCAAGAGATGATATCCTTTTCAAGAGCTCTGCAATTCCAGGTGAAAATCCTGGAATAATTAAGCAATTCAGTAGTTTGGGGTATACACATCTAAAATTTCTTCACTCACAAAGGTATAAGTGGCTTGGGAAAGTATTAGGTTATGCTTCAAACAGGTAAAAAAAAAAGGGATTTTATCATGTTGCGAGTTGAACATGTTATTTAGTAACTGAAAGATATGCTTTTGCTGGGTCAGTTGGCATCCTTTTGGTCAAATGATCACTGATAGTTTGTGAAATCTAGCGCTGCAATACAATTGTTGGCTGGGTCTATAGGACTTAAACAAGGATATTTTTCTGCAGCTCCCAGATCCATGAGACACAGAAGTGGGAGTGGGAGAAGATGCTTTTGTTTAGGAAACACACTGTAGGAAAATTGCTCAACATGATTTGAATGTCAGAATTGGAGTGTAATAACTGGTGCAGCCAGATTAGTGCAAAGAGAAGGCCAAAGGCAAAAAATCTCTTTTGCTAAGGTTCTCAGTTAGTGCTGAAACAAAATTTATAGTTTACTTTTTGTGGATTGTGTTCGTAGATGAAAGTTCAGCTACATCAAGTTAATTATATATATCTATGATAAACTAAAGCCTGGAGACCTTATATTTTTAGTAAAATTGTCTGACATACAAAAAAGAAAGGAAATATATCTAGACGTCTATGGGAAGTTTTAGTTCATGTTTACTTTTTGCAAGACCCAAATCAGTGAATCAATTTTGTCTACCTCGGTAAATTGGGGTGGGGGGTGTTTCCCTTTGTAGATGGCTCTCTGTTCATCTGCAGAAGAGATAATCAAATAGGAGACTGGAAAATATTGAGGTTGTAAAGTCTTCACTGGAATATATGGCTCCCTGCTTTGGAATCATTGCATCAGGTCAGAAGAGATGCGCCAACAGTCTCCTAACACTCCCACAGTGTTTGCAAATATGTCCCCAAAGTTCTCAGAAAATTTCCAAATGAACAGGTCTTAGGTATTCCATGTTAAAGGCATTAAGAGTCTTCCAGTGGCCCACACACAGCTCCTTCATTGTCTCAAATACCCAAAAATGAGGGGACGGGTGGGACATCACGTGGCTCCACACCCAGCTCACATAATCTGTTGCAAAGACTCCTGCAGTCTGGCAGTTTAAAGAGCTGTCTGTGATCCCAACTTCCAATACCTACAGTGCTTTAAATGGTGAGATATGACAAGTCCTTCTAAAGCCAACACCTGCACCATAGAGCAAACCTAAGCAGTGAAAACTGACTCCTTCTGAGATACTGACGAAAGACTTGCCTAGCATCTCATAATAATTAGGGGTTGTGTTATTCTGGAACAATTTGCAGTCCCTCAAGGATGAGTCACAGCAAATTTGATAAGATCACGATTTTGTGATTTTTTTTATGAGATGCTGTTTTTTCAAAATGGTCCATACTGCCCTCAGCTCTCAGATTTCTTTATTTCTATTCCTTGTTTGTTTGGAGGGAGGGACAGAAAGCAGCTCTGCACTCCTGGAGAGGGAATTGGATGAGAAGAAACTCTTCTGTCTGTCTTCTGTGGGGAAGTCGGCAGCATGTAGAAGTCCATTGGGCTTGACACAAAATAAAGTCAGTAGTGAAACTTGAAATATCTGCAAACACAAAACTGGAATTATCCTGTATATAGCCAGAGTCCCACACACATACTGATTTTTAATGATTTATGAATGGATAATATCTTTGAAGTATCCAGCAGTATTTAGGGCCTATATACAGTAAATTAGTTGTTTATCTGTGTTATTTTTCAGCTAAAATCAGCTCTTAGATAACATGTCAGCTTTGCAAATACCCTCAACAAACAAAAGCAGAGAACTGAAATAACCACCTTTACAAAA
>Ga0181612_180775_pt1 | contig 10004 bp, 7 predicted proteins | sample HoacroProtozoa21_FD_119630 | JGI IMG/M metagenome (GOLD analysis project Ga0181612, IMG submission 119630) | Hoatzin crop microbial communities from Cojedes, Venezuel. Combined Assembly of Gp0051906, Gp0051904, Gp0051908
CTTCTTTCCTTCTACGCCTGCCGGCTTGCCACCGGGGTGCTGGACTGGGCCAACATGTTTGTATTTGTGGATGTGCTGCATCTAAACGATGTGGTGATCAAGACCCTGTCGAACATCGCGGTGATCGTGCTCAACTACCTGGCCAGCCGTCTTCTGATCTTCAGAAAGAGGAGCTGAAACGAAAAAATACGGAACTTTCGCGGCGGGAGACCCCGCCGCTTTATGTTTTCCCGAAAAAATATTATGTAAATCACTGTTTTGGAGTAGTCAGCACTAATTTTTCATGATATTATAAAATATCATTCCCAAAACCGCGAAAGGAAAAAGGAAAAGAAATGAGAAGAAACTGGATCGTCTGGATGCTGTGTCTGGCACTGCTCTTCACGGTGCTGCCGCTGCAGGCCCTGGCCGCGGAAGACACGAAAGAAGAGACCACGCAGACGGAGGCCTCCGGCGACAACGAAGATAAAGACACCGAGAAGGAAGCGGAAGCCACGGCGACCCCATCGCCGACACCGACGCCCTCCGCCAGTCCTTCAGCAACGGTCAGTCCGACCCCGACGCCGTCGGAGTCCCCGGCCGCGGAGGAAGAGGACCGGGCTCCCTCCAAATACCTGTTCATCGGCGACTCGAGAACGGTGGAGATGAGCCAGGCCGTGACGGAAGACAAGGCGGATACCTTTATCGCCCAGCGGGGCGCCGGCATCGACTGGTTCTGCTCCGAGGCGGTTAAAAAGGCCAAAGAGGTGAAGGTGGATACCGATTACGCCGTCCTTTTCCTCATGGGCGTCAACGACCGGGAGGAGGATGCCTCCACCGTGACGAAACGCTACTGCGATGAGATCAATGCTCTGGCGGAAGAGTGGACGGCCCTCGGCGCGGACGTGTATTTCGTGTCGGTGACCGCGGTGGACGAAGCCAAGGAAAACAGCTACACCTATCCCTACAACGTGAAAAACAGCTGGATCGCGGAGTTTAACAAGCTCATGCAGAAGCAGCTGAGCAGCAATGTCCGGTACCTGGATATCAATTCCGTTGTGAAAAGCCATCTGTCCTGCCGGGCCGACGGCATCCACTACAACGATTCAAGCTATCAGGAGATCTACGGGCTTTTAAAAAATGACGTGGCATTGTATAACGCCGTAACGGACAAGACCCCGTATACGGCAAAGAACGCTTCGGACAAGACCCACGACGTGACGGCCTGCTCGTCAAAGGCCTTCACGGACGTGAACAAGAATCCCTACAACTGGCAGCACAGCGCCATCGACTACGTGACGGAAAAAGGTCTCATGGCGGGCATCAGCGACAAGCTCTTTGCCCCGAACAGCACCGTGACAAGAGGCATGGCGGTGACCATGCTCTATGCCCTGGAGGGAAAACCGGAGGTCTCCGGCGCCTCCCGGTTTAAGGACATCAAGAGCGGCCAGTACTTCTATAAGCCCATCCTGTGGGCAGACGGAGCCGGCGTTGCCAACGGCACCGGGGAGGATGCGTTCAGCCCCATGGTGGCCGTTACGAGAGAACAGTTTGCCGTGATGCTCTACGGCTACGCAAGATTCAGCGGCTTTGACACCGGAAATTCCGCGGCCCTGGATTCCTTTAAAGACGCCAAGAACGTCAGCAACTACGCCAAGGAGGCTCTCTGCTGGGCCGTGGCCAACGGCGTCATGAGCGGCGACACCGGCGGACGGCTCCTGCCGAAGAGCTCTCTGACAAGAGCCCAGACGGCGGCGATGCTTCGAAGCTTCATGGAAAACATCGTGATCCCGGCCGCGGGCGAGAGCGCCGCGTAAGAGATAGTAATTAATAACGGAAACCGCGCAGGGGGAGGGAGAGCTCTCCCTCGTGCGCGTCCTTTGAGCAAGTTGTAAGAGAACAGGAAGAAAATCAGTGAAGGTAAACCGAGATCCGAAAACCAGATATGACGACGACAGCAGGCTGACCTGGCGCATCGTGGGGCTGGCTCTGCTGGTCTTTGTGCTGTTTCTGCTGGCCTTTACCTCCTGGTGGTCGCTGCGCACCTGGGGCGGACTGCACATGGACGAGATCGTCTACGAGCTGTCGGCACCCCTTTCCGGCACCAGCGACGAGATCCTGTCGGGCTTCTATCTTCAGTGCCTGCTGCCGGCAAACCTGCTGGCCGTCGTGGTGGTGCTCATTATGCTCTACTTCAAGGGAGACAAGCGCAAATGGGCCAAGATCGCAAGCCTCGGATTGTCCGGCCTGTGTTTTGTGCTGGCCCTGGGCAGCTTCTGGAAGTCGGCGGAGCTGGGGGCCTGGCTTCGCGGCGCCGCCCAGTCTTCGGACTTTATTAAAGAGAGCTACGTGGATCCCGCGGATACGGAACTGACCTTCCCCGAGGAAAAGCGGAATCTCATCTACATCTATCTTGAGTCCATGGAGACCTCCTATTCGGACGAAGACCACGGAGGCTACTTCGAGGAAGACCGGATCCCGGAACTGACGAAGCTGGCTGTCAAGAACGAGGACTTCTCCGGAGACACGGAGGACTTAAACGGCGGCTACGTGCTGCAGGGCTCCGGCTGGACCATGGCGGGCATCTTCGCCCAGTCCTCGGGCCTGCCCCTGCGTCTTAAAATAGACGGCAACTCCATGTCCAAGCAGGAAAGCTTCTTCCCGGGCATCACCACCCTGGGAGACATCCTGGAAGACGAGGGGTATAACCAGGTGTTCATGTGCGGCTCCGACGCCACCTTCGGCGGACGGCGCCTGTACTTTACCGACCACGGCAACTTCGATTTCATCGACCTGGTTTATGAGAGGAATATCGGGAACCTGCCGGAAGACTACTACGTGTGGTGGGGCTTTGAGGACTACCGGCTCATCGACTACGCCAAGGAAGAGCTCCTGGAGCTGGCCGAAGAGGACGAGCCTTTCAACCTGACGCTTCTCACCGTGGATACCCATTTTCCCGACGGCTATTTCTGCAAGGACTGCGAGGAGATCTTCGAGGACCGCTATTCCAATGTCCTGTCCTGCTCGTCGAAGAGGATCTCGGAATTCGTCAAATGGATCCAGAAGCAGGACTTCTATGAGAACACCACCCTGGTGCTGGTGGGAGACCACACCACTATGGACGCGGACATGACGGCGACCCTGGAAGACTACGACCGGAAAAGCTACGTCTGCTACATAAACTCCGCCGTGGAGCCGGAGGAGGAAGACACGAGACGAGAATACTCCACCATGGATCTGTTCCCCACGACCCTGGCGGCCCTGGGCGTGGAAATAAGGGGAGATAGGCTGGGTCTCGGCACGAACCTGTTTTCCGACCGCACCACGCTGATCGAGCACTACGGGTACGACGAGATGAACGAGGAGTTCATGAAGTCCTCGGACTTCTTAGAGGAGATCGAACAGCTGGATGCCAAGACCAACGAGCTTTTAACGGAGCTGGCCCGGGCCAAAGTGCGTATCGTGGATCAGGACATCGACGAGAAGACCGTCACCGTGCGGGTGGACGGATTCTCGGAGTACACGGATGAAATTTCCACCGAATGGGTGAACATCTGGAAGGACGGAAACCGCTACAAAAACAGCCACTCGGAGATCTTTACCACCGAGACCGGCGGCTTTGAAGCGGTGATCGACATGAGCGAGTATTCGGAAAAAGACGGGCACGTCTACATCCAGTGGATGGTGAAGATCCCGGAGAGCGGCACGCTCTATCTCGGCCCCATGGCCGTCATCGACATTTCCGAAGACGGATACGTCATCGAAAAGTACAATCCCTCGGGATTAGACTGAGTTAATTTCGTCAAAAAAATGGTTTTCTTTTCCACGGATATCATATATAATATATCAGACACAAATTGACATAACCTAGGAAAGGCAGGTGGAATGACCGATATGGAACCGACCAACAGGGAAGAGACCGTAGAGATCGATCTCGGTGAACTGTTTCAGGCCATCAAGGAAAAGATCTGGATCATTCTGGCCGTGATGCTGGTATGCGCAGCCATTGCCGGCAACATCACCTATTTCTTTATAGACCCGACATATACCGCCACGTCGACGATCTATCTGCTGCCGAGAAACGACGAGCAGACGACGCTGACGGATCTGAATATGGCCTCCACCATGACAAAGGACGCCATAGAGCTGGCAAAGTCCAAGTCCGTCGTGGAGACGGTCATCGACGCTCTTCACCTGAATCTCACCTACGACGAGATGGTAAAGAAGATCTCGGTGAACAACCCCTCGGATACCAGACTTATCGAGATCAGCGTGGAAGACGGCGACCCGCAGATGGCGGCCGACCTCTCCAACGCGTTGGCCTCGTCCCTGGCCGACCAGGTGGCGGAGATCATGAAGACCGACCGTCCTACGGAAGCCGAGAAGGCCGTGGCTCCCGAGAAACCCTCGGCGCCCAGCATGAAAAAGAACGTGGCCATCGCCGCGCTCCTGGGTCTGTTTGCCGCCGTGGCCGTGGTGGTGATCCAGCACATCCGCGACGACACCATCAAGTCCCCGGACGACGTGGAGAAGTACCTGCAGCTCAACACCCTCGCTTCCATCCCGGTAAGCTACGAGGAGACGGAGACCAGCAAGAAGGACAAGAAGAAAGCCAACCGGAAGCTGGTCCGGAGCAAAAAGCATTAAAAAAGAATTTTGACCGGCGTACCGCTGTAGATCAGCGGTACGCTGTTTTTTTGTCGCCGAAGCCGCCGAGAGGCGGTTTTTTCATTTGAGTTCAAATACTGGACACGTGTCCAGAGAATTGGACAATAACCTTCAAATGTTGACCCGAAAGCACATTCGCGTCCATCTGTCGAGCAAGGGAAAAAGGCAAAATTGGACAAAACATAGAAATCTGTACAGATAATTGACAGTGAAATGTCACAAAAGGTACATTAGATTCAGGAATATATTGGAAAAAGGTCCGGAAAATGAGAGAGTCCGGACCGGAAAAAAGAGAAAAACGGAAAGAGAGGTGTTCCCATCATGTCCTACGAGATGCTGCTGTCCCCGATGAAGATCGGAACGCTGGAAGTGAAAAACCGCGTGGTCATGACCGCGGCGGAGTTTTCCATGGGCCAGATCGACGGCACCCCCACGGAGAGGCTGATGAACTACTACGAGGAGAGAGCCAAGGGCGGCGTCGGCCTGATCATCCCGGGCGTGACCCGCGTCAACGACCTGTACGCCACGTCCTCCTTTACGCAGCTGGCCATGAGCCACGATTACCAGATCGAGCCCATGCGCGAATTCGTGCGGCGCATCCACCAGCACGGCGCGAAGCTGGGCATCCAGCTGCACCACGCCGGACGCCAGAGCTACTGCAGTTCGGTAAACGTCCTGCCGCTGATCCTGCCGGTGGCAAAGCGCTTCCCCAGGATCCTGGGACCGCTGTACAAATCCACGCCGGCCCTGCTTAAACTGGAAGACCTGGGCATCTGCCAGCCGGTGGCGGCCCCCTCCAAATGCGAGAGAAGCTACCATGTACCGTCGCGCATGCGCGCCATGACGAAATGGGAGGTCAAGAGGACCATCCAGGACTACGTCGACGCGGCGGTCCGGTGCCAGAAGGCGGGAGTGGACTTAGTCGAACTGCACGGTGCCCACGGCTACCTGATCCAGCAGTTTTTAAGCCCCAACACCAACCACCGCACCGACGAATACGGCGGCTCCTTCGATAACCGCATGCGCTTTATTACCGAGATCATCCAGGGCATAAGAGAGAAATGCGGACGGGACTATCCGCTGATGGTGCGCTTAACGGTCGACGAGATGTACGATAGGATCGGAAAACCCGGCAAGGGCTACGGTCTGGAAGAGGGAAAGAAGATCGCAAAGCGCCTGGAAGAGCTGGGCGTGGACGCCATCAACGTCTCCTCCGCCTGCTACGACACATACAACTACTGGCTGGAGCCCACCTCCTTCGAGCCCGGCTGGAGAGCGTATCTGGCGAAAGAAATAAAGAGCGTCGTGAACATCCCCGTGTGCGCGGCAAACTTCATGCGCTCTCCCGACCAGGCGGAGCAGCAGCTGGAAGACGGCACCCAGGACTTCATAGGCTCGGCCCGAAGCTTCATCTGCGATCCCCACTGGGTCAAGAAGATCGAGGAGGGACACCCCGAGCAGATAAGACGCTGCATCGGATGCCTGCACTGCATCGCCTCCTTTACCGACTACGCCGGCATCAAGCTCTCCGAAGGAAAGCCCGGCCAGTGCGCCCTGAACCCCACCGTGGGCTACGAGAAGGAATACGAGCAGATGCCGAAAGACGGCGACGGCCGCAAGGTCGTGGTAGTCGGCTCCGGCCCCGCCGGCCTGAAGGCCGCCGAGCAGCTGGCCATCCGCGGCTTTAAAGTCACGGTGCTGGAAAAAGAGGACAAACCCGGCGGACAGGTGATCACAGCCTCGTCCTGCTTACTTAAAGACAAGCTCTACTGGTGCATCACCGACCTGCTGGCTTCCCTTAAGAACCTGAAGGTGACGGTGAAGACCGGCACCGAGGCCACCGTGGAGAGCATCCTGAAGATGAAACCCTACGCGGTGGTCGTCGCCACCGGCGGCGTGCCCATCGTGCCGAAGTCCATTCCGGGCAGCGACGGCAAGAACGTCGTGACGGCTCCCGAGATCATCCTGAAGGAAAAGACCCTGAAGAAAAAGGATGTGGTGGTCATCGGCTCCGGCATGACCGGACTTGAGACCGCGGAGATCCTGAATGAGAACGGCAACCGGGTCACCGTCATCGAGATGGCCGAGGAGATCGCCCCGGGCACCTGGTTCCAGCTGGTGGACGACGAGATGAGCAGGCTCCAGGGCCACACCAGGTTCCTCACCGGAAAGAGACTGATGAAGATCGAAAAGGATCACATCGTGGTGGAGGACGTCAAAGACAGCACCCTGTCCGAGATCCCGTGCCAGAACGTGGTCCTGTCCATGGGCGTGCGTCCGGTAAACGGCCTGGCCAAAGAGCTCAAGGGCAAAGTGCCCTTTGTTCTGACGGTGGGCGACGCCTCCGAGTCCGGCACCATCGCCAACGCCGTGCACAGCGCCTGGGACACGGTGCTGACGCTGCACTGAGAAAGGAGCGGGAAAGATATGCATAGTACGAAAAAGCCGACAGCGGCCGAAATAAAAGGCTTTGCCAAAGACAAGGCCACGGACCTGGTGTGCCGTACGTATAACATCGGGATGGACGTGTTCATGAAGACCTGCCCCTGGGTGTTCCGGACCCCGGAACTGGCTCTGGGCTGCGGCAGCCGCGCGAAGATCCCCGAGATCCTGAAAAAATACAAAGTGACCCATGCCCTCATCGTCACGGGCCCCATCGTGGGCGAGCTCATCGTGCCGGAAATAAAGGGCAGCCTGGAGGCAAACGGCATCCGGGTGGATGTGTATGACAAGGTGGAGGCCAATCCCTCCGTCAACACCGTGGAAGCCATAAGGGAAATGTACCTTGCCAAAAACTGCGACGGCTTTCTGGCCGTGGGCGGCGGATCGCCCATGGACGCTACCAAGGTCGCGGCGGCCCGCGTGGTGCGCCCGAGAACACCGGTAAGCAAAATGGCGGGATTAATGAGAGTCCTGCATCCGCTGCCGCCCTTCGTGGTGGTGCCCACCACCGCCGGCACCGGCAGCGAAGTCACCGTGGGCGCCGTCATCTCCGATCATGAGAACCAGCACAAGTTCGCCGTGGGCGACCCCTTCATCATCCCGAGAGCGGCGGTGCTGGATCCGGAACTCACCGTGACGCTGCCCCAGTTCGAGACGGCCACCACGGGCATGGACGCCCTGACCCACGCGGTGGAGTCCTACATCACCTGGGCCTATCATACGAAGTTCACCGACCAGTGCGGCGAGGAGGCCGTGGTGAAGATCTTTAGGAACCTGGATAAGGCGTATGAGGACGGAAACGACCTGGAAGCCAGGGAAGAGATGCTCATCGCGTCTCTGAAAGCCGGCATGGCCTTTACCAGAGCCGGCGTGGGCTACGTCCACTGCATCGCCCATGCCCTGGGCGGCATCTACAATACGCCCCACGGTCTTGCCTGCAGCGTCATCATGCCTTACGTGCTGGACGACGCCGGGGAGAAGATCCACCCGCAGCTGGCACATCTGGCGGAGCTGACCGGAGTGAAGACTTCCGGCACCCAGGCCGAGAAGGCCAAGGCCTTCATCGCGGAGATCCGGGCCATGAACGAGCGCTACGGATTCCCCAAGGGCTTTGATTTCATCAAAGAGGAAGACTATCCGAAGATCATCAAATACGCGCTGGCGGAAGCCAACACCACCTACGCCCCCACCGTGCGGTACAACGAGGCCCACTGCCGTCATGTGTTAAACCGCATCGTCCTGGGCGTCTGAGAAAGGAAAGACACGGATATGAAGTTTTTAGACGATGAATGGTACGACGAGTACGTAAAGCGCTGCTACGCCTCCTTCGACAAGCCGGGAAAGCTGACGCTGACCTACTGCGAACTGTATAAGGAGTGCGGCGGAGAGCACGATACGATGTGGATCTTCTACGATTTCGAAAACGCCATGTTCCGGGAAATAAAGAGAGGCTACGGCGAGGACACGGTGCCGGACTCCATGTACCGCTGCACCGGCACGAGAGAAGCCTTCGTGGGCATCTGCGACGGATCCCTGGACCCGAAGAAAGCGGTGCTGTCCGGAAAGCTGGGCCTCAAGGGCAACATGCTCAAGGCCTTCTCCATGCTGGACATGGCCAACAAGCTCACCGAAGCCAAGAAGGTCCCCGGTGTGGAATACTGAAAAAATAACAGAAATAAATACAGGAGGATATGACCATGGGTTTTTCCAAGATCGACGAGAGCAGAAATGAATTTATGCTGCACGGTCCTCTCAGCCGTCAGGGCTACGACTGGTGGTGGCATTCCCTAACCGGCATCAACAAGAAGACAGGGGAAGAGAAGCCCTTCTTCATCGAGTTCTTTACCTGCAACCCGGCTCTGGCGGAAGACGAGCCGGTCTTCGGCCAGCTTCCGGAAAACAAGGCCAAGGGCAAAAAGCCCTCCTATCTGATGGTAAACGTGGGCTGCTGGGGCGAAAACGCCCGCCAGCTGCACCGGTTTTTCGCCTGGAAGGACGTGACCATCCGTCAGACGCCCATGTCCGTGATGGCGGACAACTGCCTTCTGACCAATAACGTCATCAAGGGATCGGTTCACGTAAGTCCCGCGGACGTAAAGGCCCATCCCGAGTGGATGTGCCAGGCCGGCGAGATGATCTTCGACCTGAAAGCCGAGAAGATCGTTCCCTTCAACGTGGGCTACGGCGCCAGCAAGCTGTTCCGCAGCCTCAACGCCTTCGAGATGTTCTGGCATGCCTCCGGCATCAAGACGAAATACGAGGGCAAGATCATCCTGGACGGAGAGGAGTACGAAGTCACCCCGGATACCTGCTACGGCTACGCCGACAAGAACTGGGGCAAGGACTTCACCACTCCCTGGGTGTGGATCTCCTCCAACAACCTCTACAGCCGCAAGTACGATAAGAAGCTGGAAAACAGCGTCTTCGATATCGGAGGAGGGCGTCCCGGCGTCTTCGGCATCCATCTGCCGAGACAGCTGCTGTCGGCCTTCTGGTACGAGGGCAAGGAGTATGAATTCAACTTCTCCAAGTTCTGGACCTTCACCCGGACCCAGTTTGACTGCGGCGAGGAAAACAGCATCATCCGTTGGTTCGTGCGCCAGCAGAACTGGACCCATATCATGGAGACGGAGCTGGAGTGCGACAAGAAGGACATGCTCCTGATCCAGTACGAGGCTCCCACCGGAGAAAAGAGACACAACAACCTCTGGAACGGCGGAAACGGCCACGGCACGGTGCGCCTGTACCGCAAGAAACTCTTCGGCAAGAGCGAACTGATGGACGACATCGCGGTGAAAAACGCCGGATGCGAATACGGAGAGATGGATCCTAAATAAGAAAAGGGAAAAGAGCAGGCCCCCTCAGGGAAGCGCACAGGCTGAAAACGGCCTGTGCGCTTTTCCTCATTTCGGGCA
>Ga0181612_183585_pt1 | contig 10004 bp, 9 predicted proteins | sample HoacroProtozoa21_FD_119630 | JGI IMG/M metagenome (GOLD analysis project Ga0181612, IMG submission 119630) | Hoatzin crop microbial communities from Cojedes, Venezuel. Combined Assembly of Gp0051906, Gp0051904, Gp0051908
CTGTGATTCTGTGAATTTGATGGTTAATGTTAACTGGGTTATAGACAGAAATTTGGTGTTTGGACTTTGTGTGGCTTCTAGAAGCCTCTCCAAGAGTGGCTCTGAATGCATAATTGGACAGAAATTGCCATGCACATAGGCAGGGACAGGTCTCCGGCCCCAGGAGATGCCATCTTCCTTCTCCCTGTCCGTCTCAGCTATGGCAGATGATGGCTCTCAGACCTTTGCAAATCCTTCTCCTGTATGAATTCCTGGTGCCACAAACTCTGAGATTTTGTAGTTTGATCTGCAAGGGAGACATTTAGCACTCGTATTTTTATTAGAAATTTGTCAGTTTTGATTTTTGCCAGTAATATTGAGGTCCAACCTGGAGCTTCTAAAATGTTTGAATGAGGAAAAGTTGAGGAACATAAAACTCCAGGATGATGCCACATAAGAATACCTGCAATTCTTTATGTGTCTAAGGAGCAAGGGTCTAACTTAAGTTATGCAAAAGAGTTGATATACTGCATTGATCCAAGTAGCCACACATTCCAGGAGATAAAAGACTTGTCCAGTAGAGATAAATAAATAAATCTGTCTCATTCAATATAATAACAAAAACCTAACTGATTTTGTTTACACAGATTTGCTAACCAAATTCACCCACTGACCTATGAAACAAAGCTCATATTTAAAATCCAATTCTCTGCTCTATTGCAAAAGAACAATTAGGAAATAATGCTGCAATAGCATTGGATGTACCAGACTGAGACATATGCTCTTAATCACAGATAACAACAACATTTATGAGAGGGTGGGGTGTTGATATAAATACCTCCACAAGAAAAAAAAAACAAAACCCAAAAAAGCACACATTGTCCTTAGAGAGTTAGCGAGAGAGAGGAATAAATACAATTTGAAAGAAAACCACCAGCAGTTTAGCTAATGCTTTTGTACAAAGAATAAACCAGAGCCAACCCACCACGTTTGTGAAAACTGGGCCATGTGGTGTTAAATATATTGCTGATAAAAGCACAGAAATGTCTACCAGCTGTAAGAGAAATTGGGTGCTGTACAAGATACTGGATCTTCGTATGGTAAAACACCAGATGAGGTGGCCTTGCTACTCACAGCTGAAAGTGGAAAGAAGAAACACTCTTACTGCCCTTTTACATGTAAGGAGTTGGTGGATGAAGAGGGGATGGCTATTTCCATAACAGGAAATAAAATAGACTGAAGCTCCTTCCCTGGCTCTGGGAAAACGGCACAGCTCAAGCCCATGCATTTAATTTCTCTTCTCTCCACAGCACAGTTCCAGGTAATGTTTGGGCATGCGATGTCTCCTGGCTTGCAGCCCTGAAGTGTGGCTGGGCAGAGGCTGCCTGGGGCAGGCTGGACCATGCCAGGAGGCAAGTGAGCACGTGTTGCTTCAAGTGCCCCATCACTGTCATCTTGTTGCACACTGATACCATCATCAGTATTTGTTTACAACAGACTAGCCCCAGTCAACAGCTAGCAGGAGGCTGCTGACGTTCTGCAAAAGACCCTCATCATGCTGCCTTTACTCAGGAAAAAAGATAAAACATAGCATTTTGTTTGGGGCAAGAGTATGGGAATTGGTGTCTGGCCTGTAACTGTAAGCAAGGGGAGGATGTTAAACTCAGCCCTGTTCCCCTGCTCCCGCCCAGCTAGGGTAAGGATGCTTACATGCTTTATCATGCCACTTTCATATTTTATTGAACTGAGAAGTCCATAAATAGAATAATAATAGAAACAAATAGTTTAATAATTTATCCAAGAGTAATTTCTTTTTCATTTCCAAGTCTGCTGAAGTCGATATTGCCTGCTGCTGGGAGCTAGCGAAAGTGCATGTGCTGGAGGGTACCAGGAAGAACAGCAAGCACACAAACGTGCATGTGCCCACACCGAGCCTGATCCTGGGCTGCAGCCAGAGCCTGAGGTCTCTGCTGACCTTGAAAACAAACCTGACCCACTCGCAGCCTCTGCAAGCTGCAGGCTCACACAGGCTTGGTGGTTTGCTGGTCCCTGGGTGCCCTGGCTGCACCCCGATGCAGCAGGGAGGAACCATGCTTCTTAAAGGATTTGGTGTCCAGCACCTTCCCCACCTCTGCCCGTCAGTGCTGCAGAAATGGAGCTGCGGCATGGGGTGGGTGGTAGGATCCTCGTGCCTGGTCTGCCAGCCCCGTTTCTCAGGAACTGCAGGGAGGACACAGACAGGGAGAGCGAGGTTTCCTCTGGCTCTGCTCCCACCACACAGCTGCACCGACCTTTGAGTCCAACCAAGAGAGTGATCAAACAGAGACGGAGCTGAGGAGCTGCTGTTTTCAGGGACATTCAAAACTTGGACCAGGTTAAACCAGCCACGCAGTGGTGTGCAGTCTGGGTAGCAAAAGCAGATCATGAGGAAGGCTGCATTTACCTATGTAACAGTCGCCTTCTAGGAACCAATTAGCCAGTGCTTTCAAATTGCTGTCGTCACAAAAAGTGATAATACAATTAACCACAGAAGTCAAATTTGCCACTTCTGGGCCCTCAGCCCTGTGCCTGTTCCTTGAACAAATAAAACTTTAGCATCATGTTGGGGTTATAAAGTACTCATTGTGTGCTGTGTGACAAAAAAGACTAGTAAGGAGGAATTTTTATCACTGTGTCACGGTTTGAGCTGAAAACTGATGCTGTTATCAAAGAGCAGCCTTTCTAGGTATTTTTCACAATCAGATGAAAAATCTGAATATTCTTTCAGCATTGGTTCCAGCTGCAAAATCTGCTGTGCTGATTGAACCTGCAGTCTTCATCTTAATTGTAAAATTAAGTCACTCTTTAGAGACATAGTAGATATTTTACTTCAGGAAAGAATGTACAATTTTCACCATCTCATAATTTATCTTGCTGAAGGCCAAAAACATGCAGATTTGGTAGTCTCGAAGAACCATGCATAATCCAGAATGCTCTGAGGAATATGTACATAACATTAGTTCTGTCCTATTTGTGATCTTGAGTAGACAGATCTTCTTTTTGCACTTCTTCTGACTGAGAAGTCAATGAAAGGGCATATTTTTCTGCTAATTAGACTCCTGGAGATTGCCTCAACTCTTCAAGGACTGCCAACCTTGTTTTTTTTTTTTACATCTTTCTTCTTCAACCACATAGAAAGCCTTTGTGCCACTTTTGTTTTTTGTCTAGTGATTATTGAAACATCTAACGATTTTGCTCCTTTGCTTGTTCAAAAATCTTTTATAAGATTACCATAAACAGGCTTGTAAATTAAATAGATGATCAGACATCTGCATTCTAGAGGAAGGTGAGTGGTAAAGTATTTTCCCAACTGGCTCAATGACTGTGAGAAGAAAAATATTTGTCTATGATATGACTTGAAAAGACTTAGTGTTTTTCCAGTGTCCTGCACCAAAAAAACTGCATACTTCTTTTTAAATGTTCTTGATAAGACTTTGGGGATGGGAGAAGGGACTGGGAGAGGTAAACCTGGACTCTCATGATAATGTTACACAATTTGCTACTACAGCAGTGCACAAATGGGATCAGGGCAACATCAGGTTGAGCTGTGCTTGTGGCATCGCATTGCTCTGAGAACACATGCAGCAAAGATGAACAAACGGATGTCGTCGTCTCTTGAAAAGTGCTTAGGCCTTGTAATACCTCAGCTGAGAAAGGTACTTTGGAAGTAGCTAAGTTCCTTCCTTAGCATCTTAAATACCTTTCAAACCCTGCTCTTCAGGGGCCTGTGTCCTGCAGGCTGAAGAGGGAGGCTTGGCTCTGCCTATCACTTTTGATGTCCTTCCTCATGGCTTTCATAGATGAGCTCTTGCAAATGAAGTTACAGCCACCCAAGATATCACCAGCTTCTGCCACTTGCTTCCCCTGGCTGCTGACTGTGCTGGTCTCATAGCTTGGACGGTAGCTTGAGATGTGCACCCACATCTCAGTTACCTTTGTTTGGGGCTTCATCAACAGACCAATCTCCATCACCCCTGCCAGAGACACAGACTACTGGCAGAGGTGAGGGACAGATGCTGAGAGTGACAATCTGCCTCTGCTGAAACCACCAGGGCCCATCTGCAAGAGCACCATGTCCTTTTGGCACTGTAGGGCTCAGCACAGCGGTGCTTGAACACCGTTGTGGCTCTGGGCTGCAAGGGACATGCCTGTCGGTAGCAGCCCTGCGGAGGAAGGGCAACTCTCCCAACCCAAGTCCAGCACTCCATCTGCTGCACCCACAGCCTTGCTTCAACTTTGCTTGTTTTGTATTCAAAAGCATGATTATTTGTATTTGGTGAAACAAATTGCATTATACATGTCTCTAACAGTACTTGTAAAACATCAGAACTCCTATTCGTAGGCATGATTGCCCTTTTATTCTTCCATATGTACTTCTTTCTCCCTGCATTTGTCCTTCACACTTTAAAATGAATGGCAAAAACCCATTTCATTAAGATAGCAGCAAAAGTAACTAATGGCACACTCTGGCCAAACAAAGGCTGTGGAAAGCGTCTAGAACATTCAGAATATTAACATTGTTGAAACAGAAGTAGAAGAAAGTAGGACAGAAGCCAGATGGTTTAGGCTTCTCACTTATTCCTGGCTTTAAAGTAATTGAAGGTGGAAATTATACAGAGGTTGGAGAGAACCATAGTATGGCAGTCTGCAGTGTGTACTCTGCTGTGAGCTAAATCTGCTGGGAGACCACCCTCCCACCACCACAAGTATCTCCCAGCAGACATCAGCATCCTTCTCCACACCGTCTGAGTTGCATCATTCCGGTTTCCTGGTCCTGTGGGGCTTGAGCTGAAGTGCAGCAGCCTGCCAGGCTGCTCGGGGTCATTCAGTTCTGCTAGTCCGCGTTCACTGCACAAAGACATGTAGCTCTGCCCATCCTTTCTTTTGTCTGATGTTTTTATCCCAAAGAATCCCACTAGTGATAACCTCCAACTTTTTATGTGCTCTGCCATGCACAGAGTGACTCAGTCTGCAGCTACCTGGTGGTGTTGGCCAGAGAAATAAAACACACAGCAGTCCTCGAGCAACTCTGCTCTTCACTGCAGCCTCCTCCCCTGGATCCAGGAGCAGTCAAATCTTCACCGCTCTCCCAGCACATATGACACTGAGCATGACATAACCTTCTTCTGCAGCATCTTAACACGGTCAGTTCCTCCTGTCTGGCAAAGGCCAAAAGGAGACCCAAACTGGCACTTAGCGGCTTGTCAGGCTCCAGCCAGGAGTGTGAGTGGCTGCTACTCCTCCTTACATTGATTGTTATCCATCTCTTTCGTCAAGGGACGCAGGTGAAAGGTTGCTGTTTCACTAAGGCGTAGCTGCTCATCGGAGCCCACACAGCAGCAGAGCGTGGGGCAGCACTCCCTGGGTGTCAGATGCGGCAGCACGCTATTCTGGATCTCACTGTCCACTTCCCTTCCAGTCTCGGTGTCAGTCAATTTTTGGACACTGCATTCAGGCCAACTCAGAAGGCAAAGCAGGAGGGGCACAAGCAGACAGTATGTAATTTGGCTGATGGTCAGTCTTTTCTCTCAAAGGCCATTTGGTCCCAGAGAAGAACAACACCTAAAATACCTTATTCTACCAACAACTACCATCCCAGGCCAGATTTCTTCTCTGTCATATAGAAAAGGTGTGCGGTGGGGGACGCCTGCATGACACCAGTCACGTTCCAGTTCCTGCCCTTAGAGCAATCCTTCGCCCTCCAGGAGAAGCCTGGTGAATGCATTTAAGAGGCTTGTACCCATTTCTGAATTCAGGACAAATATTGTCTCTAACTGTGACCTAAAGAGGGAAGCAAAGAAAGCCCCAGATATGCAATACAGATGTCAACAACATCCTTTTAAACGTTAGGAACGAGGAGCTGAGTGAGTCAAAATCGATGCAGTACCTTTACTGTCAGTGGAGCTCTTCCAGCTGATGTGGCCCTCTCTTTACATGCTGCATGAGTACAGAAACCCCGTGGAAAGGGACAGAGTGGCCTTGATGCCTGCCACCACAGCCCTTTACTCACACTGGGCTTAGGCTGTCACTGTGCGTAATAATGAATGAGTAAAATTATAGCTCGTGGTAACATACGTATTGATGGGAATGGTTTTTATTTTGGTCAATATTTCAATGAGGTTCCTACCCGCTGGCGGGAATGCAGATCAAGGAGGGGCTGGGCTGATGCAGCAGAAGAAAGGAACATTGCCAGGCGCTGATTGATGCTTTATCGGGCTGTAATACTAGAAGCTTCTGCTTGCAAGAATCAAATGTTAGATTTCTCTCTCTCAGGGTTTTTTTTGCCAGTACCTATGGGAACCAGCTGGGCTGCCTGCCTAGAGAAAAGACAAAGCAGGCTAGTCAGGAAGTTTATGGTGATTTAAGATAGATGCTGATTAGTGATTCACATTTGTGTGAATAATAAAATAAATACAGAGAATGGGAACAGTTGCTAGTGTATTTCTCTGTTACTTGCTGAGAAAAAAGAGACCTGCTGCGTATAAGTTAAGGCTGAAAATTTTCCCACCACAGCAGGCCAATTTTATTTCAAAGAGGAGAGCAATACACTTGAGAGGTAAAGATGTACAGTGTTGTCGATGTTAGAAATTCTGCACTGAGGACGTTTATGTTAGGGAATTGATTGGGAGGGAAAAAAAAAGTAACTTTTTCCCTGAAACATAAACAAGAAATACTCTCTCAGGAGCAATTGACAGGCTGCAAAAATTTGGAACAAGGCCCCATGGGCGTGCTCCAGCAGTGGCAGAGCTGCAAGAGTTTAACACTTAAAATCCAGCCCTGGAGGGACAGTGCTGGTGTGATTCCTCATTAGATACAGCCTACAGCATTGCTGCTGGCCTGGGCCAAGAGATGAGCAGCCTCTCATTATCCCTTTTCTCTGCTGGAATTCAGTCAATTATGAGCAAATTCTGAGAAAAAGTTGTTTGGCAGACTTCATTGTGAATCTTTTGAGACGTGCTGTCTGCTTTCAGTGAATGAAAGTACCATGATTTGACACCTGAGGTTTTATTTCCTGCCTTTAAAGCAGAATGGGTTGTTTTCAGTAAACTGCATCTTCTTCAAAAGGCTATTGTACTGGAGAATTAAATGCCCTGCCTCGGGAAACATCATCAGAGACTCTGAACTTCCTAAGTGACTTCATAAAATTCAAACATTAGAAAGGGAGAGACCCGTAGGTTTTTAGCCTGACCGGAGGAAAAATCTTCTTTCTGTAACAGGATCAGTGGAGAAGGTCTGGAGTCAGGCAGACTGCCAGTGGAGACCTCCTTTCTTGCAGGCTTGTTGATTTTCTGGTGGAGCCAGGAGACCTTTGACACTTGAGAGAGCAGAGCCACTGCTCTGGGAGGGAGGATTCACCAAAGAGAGTTTTGCATCTAACCTGAAGCTCCTTTCTCTTTGGAGCCAGGGGCACCCTGCCATTGAGGCTGGTCCACATCAGGTCCAGCTGATCTAAAGAGCACCATGAGCTTTTTTGAAGTCACAATGTAATTTTTTCCTGACCTCATTTATAGGGCTGTATGATACCCTGTACATTTTCAGATGGCTCGAAGAGCTAATCTTGTTTTCTTTCCACATTTCCTTCCATCTGCGATTACACTTCTTCATATATTCTTTCCTTTCCAATGATTAATTTGAGCATATCTTCTTCTGCATTGGTTTCTCCACCTGCCTTCACTCTTATTTTCTCTCTACCTGCACCACTGACTTGTGTTCTCTTTTAATGCTTTTTCATTGCTTTAGAATTTCTCACCAGAAGTCACTGATCATAAGAAGAGGATTTTTCCAAGCCTGGGATTTTGCTGCATGATCAGGGCAGACTCCAAGTGTCTGTAGAGATAAATCATAATGGAAAATAACTGCACTATTCTAGTTCTGTTCACACAGCTCTTAAAATAGAAAGAAAGGACTCTTTGTAGGCTGCAGTTCAGATATTTGGCTGTTGCCATGCTAGAAAGACATCTGACTCATGAGCCCAGTAGGATTTAGCTACAGCGTTTAGAGATGCTACCATGCTGAACCGTCTGCCCTCTCCTTTTGACCGGCAGTTATTGTCCTCGTACCAGAAACAGAATGAAACGGATGTCCTCATCTCAACCTCTCCATCCTTGTCACTGGCCACAGTATCAGCTTAGGACACTGGTGATGGCAGGTTTGCTCCAAAAAACTCCTCTCCAAACTGAGGCTAAGGCCCGCAGTTTTTCTGCTGCAAGGCCACTAGGTCGGGCAGGGGGGTACAGAGGGCGCTTGGGACTCTACCAGTTTGACTCCCATCTGTGCAGCTGCCCACACAGCGAAAAAGTGTGGCTTACCAGGATCTTGTGGGGCCTTTTTTCACCTCTTCAGTGAGCAGACCTGAATACCAAGGGGAGCAGATCCCTGTGAAATACAGTTGCAAGTTTCCACAGTTAGCTGTGCAGAGTGCAGAAGGCAGAATGGAAATGCACTTTCAATATGAATTGGACTTTGAGACAATGACTGAATTTTTCCCCACATGTCCAGCATTGTAGGTGCACGAAAGAAATAGCAAGCCACTGTTGGCAGCATCCGCAGACAGACAATGCGTACATGAACCAGCTCACGGGGGTGACACGAGCAGGATCCCCGGCCCGGGCGAGGAGCAGATGAGGGGTGCATGGCTCTGCAGCAGCCCTGCAAGCAGCTGTTGTGTGGGGCAGGGGGTTTCAGTTTCCACTGGTGTGAATCCAATGACTTCCACCAGGACTGAACTCTCTCTGCACTCAGTCTGACACAGATAATTAAAACAAAGACATTAATTTGGGTCACAGAGAACAAGTAACGCCAAGCTAGAATGTAATTTAAGATGCATATGAAATAAGAATCTCCAGCACAGCAACACGGTGTCATGGAGCCTCGGCAGGCTGAGGAGCCTTTTCATTGCCTGGATCGGTCTGGTCCCGTGGCTGTGGGAGCACAGGGGACACAGTAGCTGGTGACACCGTGCCTTGTGCAGGAAGGAGGGGAAAGAGGGTACCCAATGTATTTCAGCTTGCTGCTGATGAGCCATCTGGTGCTAATGACTTCTCCAGAATACTTCTGTGCATTGGGTTTGAATTTCCTACCCAGAGGTGAAAGGCTCCTTCACTTATTAGCCTATTAATTGTCCAAATCACCAGTCCAGTTCTTAAGCAGCAATTAATGAGAAGCCAGAGTTGGAGCTTATAAATGGGAGGAGCTTTGCAAAAGAAGATCAATAAACAGAGGAGCAAAGGGCTTGGGAGGGCTTGAGAGCTGGGCAGTTCATGCACCCAGAATGTTGCCATGAGCTCTGACAAACATCAGGTCCAGGGCAGAAAGTCCCACAGGGCCTCTGCCTTAGCCCAAGTTCTTTAGCCCTTTCCTGAACAGCAATTTTCAACAAAAGAGAGCTCTTCAGCGTTTCAGTTCTGCATTTCCATTCAAAGAGATCACACAGCCTGGATTACCTCCGCTGTGTGAAGTCCACCAAGGTAACACAGTGAGGAATTTCACTGTAACATGCTTCAGCACAAGACTTGGATGTTCAGTGTCAGGTTAAAAGGCACATTAATTTTGGGAGGAAAGATTCCAGTGCTGTTACTCAGGTTACTTCCATATAAATTATATTTCTTTGCCATTCATCAGACCCCTTGTTCTCCGTGCATAAGTAGGCTCCTTATTTACAGCATACACAGCAGACGTGCTCTGAACAGCAGGAGGAATGGGCTGAAACACAGGTTATCAGCGACTTAACCAGAGACACTCTGCAGATGTCTTATGCAACCCTGTACTTTCACATCCAGTGAAATATGTTCAAGCAAGCAGCCAGTGTCTTCTCAAGACACTGTGACACTCAGTGCAACCATAAATGTTGTCCTGGTTTCAGCTGGATAAAGTTAATATTCCTCCCAGTAGCTGCTGTGTTTTCGATTTAGTATGTGATGACTGTTTTCATTTGTTGCTAAGAAATGAAGGACTTCTTCTGGTCTCCCATATTCAGCTAATGAGCA
>Ga0181612_157646_pt1 | contig 10003 bp, 2 predicted proteins | sample HoacroProtozoa21_FD_119630 | JGI IMG/M metagenome (GOLD analysis project Ga0181612, IMG submission 119630) | Hoatzin crop microbial communities from Cojedes, Venezuel. Combined Assembly of Gp0051906, Gp0051904, Gp0051908
AGACTGGGCCCAGTACTGACCCCTGGGGGACACCACTTGTTAGCAGCCTCCAACTAGACTCAGAGCCGCTGATGACAACCCTCTGAGTTCTGCCATTCAGCCAGTTCTCTATCCACTTCACCGACCACTCATCCAGCCCACACTTCCTGAGCTTCCCTAGGAGGATATCATGGGAGACTGTGTCGAAAGCCTTGCTGAAGTCCAGGTAGAAGTCCTATTTTAATCTGGCATGATTAATCACTAGTAGATGTGGACTTCTCACTTTTTCAAGTTTCCTCAATTTCCAGGTGTGTTTGCTACAACTAAGAAAGAAAAAGTTTTCATTTCATTAAGGTCCCCCTTCCCATCAGTCCTTCCCAGTGACATTTACATCCATTCTTTCCAGGTACCATCTACAGCAAAATATACTAAAGTTCTTGACAGTATGAATGGACAACTTTTCCAGTAACTCTGCTTGCAGGCCAAACAGATGATAATTTGTTCTACTTAGTCAGCTGCAAATGGGATACATTCATCCCTTTGTTCAATATGGGATAGAATAATTTCCCACATCCATATGTATTTTGAAAATATTCTTGATGTAAATGGGTGGTTCCAGGTTTCCATTTTTATCTAACGAACTTCAAGCAGGATTGATTTATTATTTCTTTTTGCTATAGCATCATAAAGGCATGGTCGGACGATTAGTTTATTAGTGCGTGCTGATGGTACTCAAGGGTTGTGTTCAGAATCTGGCATGTCCTGTAATCAGAGATGGAGAACATTGTGTCAGTAAAACTTCCAGTTGATCCTGCAACAGCTTGAGTTCCACAGTTAGGAATGAATGGTGAGATCACCTGTGTATAGGGGGTACCAGTACTTTACTTTCTCTGCCCTTTGGTACTGCTGTGAGCACAGCTTGACAATGCAGCTACAATGTAACAGCTGGCAGTTGCTGCTGTGCAGCAGAGTGGGAGACACACTGTCTGCGAGGTAAACAGAAGCAGCAGCATAAGAAGGTGGGAAGGAGGGAAAAAGTCCTGGAAGCCCAGTGGTTGAAAGGAGCATAGTCAGGAGCTCAGAAGTGAGAGCAATAAAGGTGGAAAAAATCTGCTACTAGGTTCTCAAAAACAGCGTTTGAAGTAATTGAAGACACCGTAAATTAAAATAGTGTCGGGGGGGGAAAAACCGTCAGCAGAGAAAACTGCGCACCTAAGAATAGGTGGCCACACAAATCTCTGACGAAGCCACCAGGCTCTTGGTTTGCAGTAACTAAACATGATCCATCTCTGTCTTACCAGCTGTCTCTTTCTGTTGGAAGGCTTACTCCTTATTTCTACTTCTCACGTTTCACTACCCACTTTAGCACTTTCTTTTGCACACCTACAGAACTTTGGCTTTACTCTTTCCATTCTGGCAGCTGGGAAGAGCCTTATCATTCATGGGTTTATTCCTTCCCACCTGCAATGAAACAAAGTGTAAAAATTAGGATTGGTATTGAATATATTTGTCATCTAGCTATAATCAAATAGATCTAATCTGAAAGTGATATACTAGCTCTCTATTAACTTCAAGCAGTCTCACCAGTAACTTCTTATCTTTCCATATTGACAAGCATTCTCAAAAAGCATGTTCAATCAATTCTTTTTTTTCTTTACTCTGAAACAGCACTGGGGTGAGATGTTGATGTTATGATGTGCATTAAAAATTTTAGTGACGTAAAGAAGATAGTAATTAGTAGAACTAAAATCTGAAAGAAGATGCTAGGTACCCAGGGATCAGGCCTGGGACAGAATGTTTTCATACTGGCACTAGTGACATAGCAAAAAAGAGGGGGTACTGAAAAAATTAAATGATAATACAAAGCAATATTGAAAAAACTTCTAATAAGAATCAGACGTCCTCAAAGACAGACACAGCAGAAATGGGATAGCAATTGAAATTTGTACTATTGATGTTTTCTGTATAAATATAACAATTTGATATATCAGACAAATTATTTCTGGACACGATATATGATTCCAATTATCGATTTTGAAGATGAATTACACCAATAAAATGCAGAGGACTACTGCAGTTATCAGGAGAATGGAAAGGACAACTGATCAAGAGCTAAAAGAATGTGGTTGCTTGTCTTAGCAAAATAAGGGGTAAAAGAATGTAAAATGGACTGCTGCTGTCCATAGATGCACCAGGAGAAGGATGGAAGTGCAGAAGATAGACTGTAAAAAAATTATAGAGTCATAGAATGATGAATTATATAAGATTAAATACAGTTTTGGTCAAAGAACTGCAGGGCCATGAAGAAGATTAGGACTTTAACAAGATTAGGAAATAGCAGGAAGTATTTTAATTATGATAGTCTAACCAGTGGAAGTGAACAGGGCTTGATGACCTAGAAGTCCTTTCATGCCTCCTTCCTTTTCTAAGAGGCATTATCTTCCAGTGAAAACTAGCATCTGCTGCAGCCACTATCCTAGATTAATTTACACTTTGTTAATTAGTTCACTTAAATATTCTGGCCCTTATCACACAACAGTGGGAGTTCGTGAGCTTATGTACATAAACTTAATCGCAGAGGCCACAAGCAAGTACTTACTGTCAGTGTATGAGATCTGAGTACTATGAGAGCTCACAGGTACATGGCAAAAAAGCATGTGCAGCTGAATCACACAATAGATGACTTCCATGTGGATCTTCAGTCTGCAACATAATTTTGTCTGCTTTCATCTCACAGTGTGTTAACATTGCTGACATGGCAAATTACTCCTGACTAGAAAGGATGCATTAAATTCACACCTGTTGTACATTACAGAAATTTTTCTGTGTAAATGTGTCCTGAAGTTATGAGGAATCTAACTGTGGGCTGTGAAAGTGAAGGGAGCTACCTCCCAGGAAAGACCTCCTATCACAAATGAAAGGACTCCATTGTGGAAATCATGCTGTCATACCTGGCATGTTAAGACCTGACTTCCTAAACATTGCCTTCACTTTACAGAGAAGTTCTAGATGTGAAACTTCAATCTTGGTGTTCAAGAAGTAAAGCTTAAAAATTTATAGCCTGATTCACCTTTCTATTAGATCAGTATGAAGCAAGGGTCACAACATGGTATGGCCCTTCTAATTCAAACAGTAGATATGGTATGCAGCTAATGAGCTTTCAGAAAAAAATGGATAAAAGCTTACACTGAATCTTAAAACTATGAAGATGATTCATAAAAGTTGATCAAAACCTTTTACGTTGTCCCGTTGTAAAAGTCACAGGGTCATTCTACAAAGTTATTGGTTGACAGACATAGAATGAATGAAAGCTTGAATGTAACACAGCTTTTAGCAATTTCAGGAGCCTTATTATGAATGACACTTCTGAGTCGTAATAATAACACATGAAAAACTCTCTTCCCTATCCACCACACTTTGCCCAGCAGGGTGGAGCATGCAGGTAAGAAAGAAATTCTTCAAAGGAAACATTGGCTCTCAGGAGGTATATGTGTTAGCAGAGTTCATGTACAAATCCTGAACTCTACCTGCCTATAAAGTAAACAAAAACATGTTAATTTTAAACAAAACTACATTTATCCATATCCCCCCAAGTGTAAATATGTGTTAAAACACCTCTAAAAATAGAGTTCAAAGACAAATGCCTTTCCTATGGGGATCAATGAGAGAGATTTTCTTTTCATCTCAGTAAAACCTCAATTCAAAAGGAAGACTGCAGCCTTTGGGGAAATAGCTAAAAACAATGTTAAGATGTTTCAAAAACTGTTTCCCACAGTTTTGAAACAAGCTCACCTAAGTCTAGATTTCTGAAGTATGACAGACCTCGTTAAGTAATTTTATAAACAAAACCAGAAGTATCAATACAAACCCAGTAAAGCTCTCCAATGCCTGTTACCTTTCTCTGCCTGAAAGCATATATATGCCTTTCACCTTGTTTCACTCCAAAAAATAAAATTCTGTTAGGGAACAAACCCCACTGTTGAAGGCACTACCTGAAGCTGATACAAAAAGCTTCAGCATACCTCCTGCACTCCTGGAAAAGTTCCTTCAGGAAGTCAGATCTCCTCCCCTGTCTCTTGACAAAGAAGTACAAGTAATGCAATGAACGCAGTCATTTCCCCCGAAATCACAGACATCCTCTCTGCTATGAGCACTTCAAATCACATGCTTAACTGGCATTAGAGTTAAACCTTTATGAGGCAGACCCACGCTCAGAGCTAGTACCAGGCCTACAGGTGTTCTGTGTACAAACTGGCTATTAAGATTCTAGAAAACACTTATATTAACTGAGGAAGAATTGTCATTTGTAAGTATGAGCTACAGCAAATGTTGCCTATGTATCCTCTGTTCATGAGATCCCGAGAACATAACTTGATGAGAGAAATTTTTTGTCATAACTAGTAAGTTTAGTTCCATATGTGAATACTTTCTAGACAGTCCCAAGCAATTATGTATTGTACACACTGTAGGTCACCAATACAAGGTCCTTAGCACTTTGCTGAAACCTAAGGTCACTTTCTTCAACCCAGTATACCACTGATTTTTAATGTAAATGGGAAGCTTACTATTTTTGCAGCAGACATTGTGACCTGTCATTGTACACTGGCTTTCTGCTGTACCTTGCACTGAGTAAACACGGAACAAATGCATGACCCCTGTTATGAACAGCTTCCAAGCTAAGTCACTCTAAGATTTGTACTTCTGTTTGAACATACAACCTTCCAGAAAAAAAGAATAAAAAAAGAACCAATGCTATTTGTTTGGACTTATGCAAGATCTGTGTCATCATATTCCAGCTCATTTCTGCTTATTTGTTTACCTTTAACAATACTTCTTTATCATCCTCTTTCACACACTAGCTTTCTGACAAACAGATTAATGAAGACTCGGATTAATATGCTAGAAGAGTTTATAGTGTGTGGCACTGGGCCTTATATGAGACATATATGACTCATGAGATATATTGTAATTGCAATTTAGACCCAAAATCTAGCTGCCTGTGCCTTGATATTCTCCAGAAGAAGATGAAAGACTGGTCTGTATGTGTGGGGGTTTAAGGAAGAAAGTCTAGTTTCCAGATAGCTACTTCTCTTCCAGACTAAGTGTAACCCCCACAAAAAAGCCTGAATGCCTTTGTTTCCTACACAAATTTAATGCTTCCAGCTCTTGCCCATTGAATGATGCTCTTGCTCTCACTCTCTCTTTTAAAATCCATCAGTGAGTGTCATAATATTGATATAAGCTTTTACTAAATTACTTTTTAAAGTGAAATGAGTGGAGGAAAAAAAGCAAGATTTCACACTAAAATTGTTAAAGGTGAAAAAGAAAGAAATATGCATTTTCCCTGAAAGTCTTTGATTAAAATGTATACTTATTTTCTTTTGAAGAAGAGAGGAATTCGATTGTGATTTTAAGCCTCCTGAAGTGTCCATATGTAGATCTTAACTGTCAGATATGAAAATGAAATACACGACAGAAGATCTAAACCAGAAAAGAATTTTAGAGCAATGCAATAATATTTTAAGAAGATACATATTCCAGTATTTTTAAAGAGAATATTTCATGTGCTATGAAAACAATTCATTGTACTTTTTCAAAACCTCAACCTTTAAAATGGCTGAAATTTCTTTAATGATTTAAAGTATTCCCTGTTTGATATAGGTAGAGACAATTTTTTCCTTGACAGAAATGTGCTGTAAGTGTAAAGGAGAAAATAGCCAGGACCTATCAAACACATTGTGGATTTTATGTATATGGAAGGAATTAGATGTGTGTGTGTATGGAAAGGAAGTGAAAAAGAAAAGAAATTGTCCTGTATAGAGGATAACAGATGGTTTCATTTGATCAGAAATCTGGCTAGGATTTCTTTGTAATCACTTTTTGATAGTTTCTAAGAATTATTTCCTTAGTTTATTTAGCTTGTGGGTACTAATTTTCTGATTTTATACATCACTTACTGAATGTTTGATTTAATTAAATGGTAAGGCAAAACATCTGTTGTCTTTGATACTTATAAACAACTAGACGTAATATAGAATGAAGATACTAAATTAGAAGAAAAGAGAACTGTGCTAAGAAGGCAATGCCACTTGTTAGATTTACTCTTTTCCACTTCCCTGGGTGATATGTCATGGAAAGGTTGTCTGAGCTGTCATTGTGGCATCACTAAGAGGATGTACACAACATCTTCCATTCAAATTACCTTTCAAATCAATCACCCTCATCAGGCTGCTATCTTCATCTGATGGCTATAGGACAAATGTTTTGGCTTATAGGTAGGAAATGTTAGCATTTGAAAGGGCTCTGAGAAAGAAGGTTCAATGGTTAACTTTGATAAATTGTGTTAAGAAAGGACTGTAAATAATATGTGGGGTGAAATACTTCATGCAACTGGCTTGCAATTGCTGAAATACAAAGGCTACTCTATATTTTGTTTTTCCTGAACCGAGTAAAAAATATGTACCTGAAAAACCTAGAATGAATACTTACTGGGTTCTCCTAGAGAAGTATTATTCAAAAACACACTAACATGGCACACCCATGTGTTAGTTGTAGAACTGTCTTCTTAAATTACTTTGTCTATCTGAATGACCATGAATTTTCCTACTAGTATGTGCGTGTTTGTGTGTGTATAGAAAAGCATGAAGCAAATAGCTGGGACAGCATGAAGGTTTGTGTTATGTTCCAGTCAGATTAAAGCATAAATCAGAAGTCTGGGTGTTCTAATAACACATTAAATAGTCTCTATGCCCTTAATATTGCATAATTGCGAGTTAAATAACAGCTTCAAATATTTTCTGTAGCATTCTCATTTTTGATACAGTAGCTTTTTAAATATGAAAAATGATATTCTGCTTCAAATGTGTTGTAAATACAGCATATATATTGCTAGTAGACATTCTAAAATTTTCTAATCTTGCTTTAACATGTATGGTGTTATCAATTACTTACACTATTTTAATATAATGTAACATTTCTTTAAAATGACATATAATTTATACTGGATGTCACTAACCCCTAGACTACCCTGGCACATATTTATATATTTTAGTTACAGTTTATCACTTTGTGAAATACACTTTGCATAATTGAAAATAATGACACAAAAATCATCTACTCATACACACTGGTAGTATGATATGCTACCCTGGTAGCTTAGTGTACTATATGATGTCAGTCTGCAGAGCCATGCCTTTGAAATATGATTTAAAACAGAATTTATAATGTTGCAGAATTACATAAAACTGTGTGAAATTGTGCAGATAATCATTTAAATCTCCCTACATGAAAAGATAATTGCTCCAGAAATTAACTGTACCTGGGGTTCATTCATTTGGTCATGGCTAGTTTCTTATATAGTGATGATTTGATATTAGAGCTAATTAAGATCAGGTCAGAGTTGCTGAAGGTCAGACATTAATGCACAGGATCATTGAAATGATAATTATAAACAGATTAGGAAGCTACGGTCTTTTATAAGGGGTTATTAGATAATTACTGTGTGAGTGTACGGCTTACTGTAATAATGGATTATCGACTACTTACAGCGTTTTAAGGGTGAGAGTATATTACTTCCTCAAGGACTAGGAGGAATAATGTTGTTGGAACTCAGGGCTCTGTAAATAAAATAGCACCAATTGCTTTTCGATTTTCTTCTAGAGAATATGTTCCCTTGTTGGAATAAACTGTATCATTTTATCTCAATGGTACTTCAAATATTTGTGTAGCTGGGAAGCTGGGAAGGTCCTTTACTCCTTTCTTCCGCTTTTGGAGAAGAAAGTTTCTGTTTTAAATACATAGCTAAGGCTGCCAGAAGCTTTACCGGCAGCAATAGAATGGGACCAATAAACATTTTACAATGATTCAGGAAATGGGAAAAGATTAACCTGAAACTTCTGATGTGACAATTGCACACTTCCTTCTCTTATTGTTATGACTTTTATTCTAGCATACCCTTTCATAAACAAAAAAATATCAAACTAAATAACTAAATAATAAAATAATTATTGTGTAGCTGTGGCATACCTTGACCTAGTTGAACTCTATTTCATTTGGAGCTCAGTGCATCAGAGCATGACCTATAAACCCGTAAGGGGGAAGAGGGTTTGAAAAGAGCTTCAGGAAAGATAGCATCATTTAAATACTGCAGAAGACACTCGCAGACAGGTACCAAAAGTGGCTAGTGTAAAGGAAAAGGAAAGTCTACTGTGCCATTTATGGTGATAGTGACTGGACGACCAAAAAAACGAAACAAGCATAAGGAACACCTGTGTGATCTCCTTTGAAAATAAGACTGTTTTTATTGTGTAGTTTTTCTACACAGAACGAAAGACATAACCTTTGGAGAGAAAGTACTTTATTCTCTCAGACAAAAATCATCATATATAACACCAATGTTGAGCTGTAGATGGAAAAGGATGTATTTAGCCCAATCTTTTCTACAGAGGGAGTAACAAGGCATATGAATATGTGGCTTCCCACGGGGGTCCCACAGCTGGTTGTAGAGAAGACTGGAAAGGCTACAAGGGGACTGAGTGATATCGGCACTGGAAGAATCGCCTGCAGAACCCTAAAAACATTTTGGCACCTACAGTGGAATAAAACCAGCATGAAACAAGTACAGAAATGAGTCTTTCCTTGCCCACAACTATGAGAAGAGATCTCCACCATCTGATTCTTCTCAGATCTTTCTCCACCAGTGGTAACAGGAGGACTGTTATTTCCTACATGCCTTAGCATATGCTGCAATACTGGGTTGGTATTTCAACATAGGAGACAGGAAAATCCCCTTTCTCTGAATCTTGGAAAGAAGCAAACTGGGAGGAACTGAGGCATAGTTTTTTCATCTTTCCTAGGAGACAAAGGCACTCTAGATCAGTCTTATGGAGGCCAGAATCAAACACTTCTGTCTATCCTAAAAGCCTTAAAAAACTTCAGCCCTTGTTGGATGTGAACTGATCCCTGACCTCCTCTCCTCTTATACCCCCAAGGTCAGTCATCAGACTGAGCCCCCTCCTCCATTATCTGCCCAGTTTTACTTCTAAGAAAATGTAAATATCATTTAGTAAATTTAGTACTTGCTAAATGCTACTTTAGATTTAGTATTTATAATAATTTAACATTTAGTCTAACTTTGGTTAAACTATAGGCCCAGTCTACCCTGCTAACACATATGTATGTCAACAATGCTCAAAATAATTCCATTTACATTTTCATATGTCTGAGGTCACCCTGTCCTCTATCTTTTCAATCCATGGATGTAAATCTTGCAACATTGCAATATAAACACAAGAGCCAGCCCAATGTATTTGGCTATATCCTCAGTCTTCTATTGAGCATCTTGGGGCTGCTTGGAGTAATGGCTGAAAGTGAGGTCTCAGGAATATAATACAAGTATAACAGCACCTCTCCTGGGTTAGGGGGAGCACATCACTTTGCCCCCCTCATCTCTTCATGTGAGGGAATATCTAGCACACCAGTCTGATTTTAACAGAATAACTCTAAAAACTGAGGAAGTTCTGCACTGTCTGCATGCAGACGATTTACACGTCTATATGAAAAAATCAAGTGGCATATTAAGGCCTCAAGGACAACATCCCATGCTATCTTTTTACACAGAAAGTTAAAGTTTCTGATACAGACTAGCTATATTTCTTATATTTAATTCTGGAAAATGAATACTGATGTCCCATTGCCTTTCAATGATTCTGCGCAATGAATATTTTACAGGTTTTCTTACTATGTCTATTTCTCATTTGAAAGTTATTTTAAGCTTCCACTAAATTTGTTCAGTTGTTGAAAATGACAACATACTGATTTTTGCCCCCTAGCTACCACTGCTGAAATGCTTTATAATTTACAGATTGTCATTTGCCTACTGCATATCAATTGATTATAGGTGTTGTATTGTGATGGATAGCCATTTGATAGCAGTAAAACTCCATCTTTTTTTTTTTTTTTTTGTGTATGTGCCTGTGTGTGTTTGTCTCATATTTTCCTTTGCCGTCTGTGACAAAGCAGAAAA
>Ga0181612_164798_pt1 | contig 10003 bp, 3 predicted proteins | sample HoacroProtozoa21_FD_119630 | JGI IMG/M metagenome (GOLD analysis project Ga0181612, IMG submission 119630) | Hoatzin crop microbial communities from Cojedes, Venezuel. Combined Assembly of Gp0051906, Gp0051904, Gp0051908
GACAAGGTTGACACAATCAAATCAACACATCCTCTACAACCTACTGTAGGTGACCCTGCTTCGGCAGGAGGGTTGGACTAGATGACCCACAGAGGTCCCTTCCAAACCCTACCATTCTGCGATTCCATGATACTATAAACTTTGATAGAAAAATAGGATCCCTCCCCACCCCCTTCATCTCCTGCTCTTACCTTTCTTTTAAATCCAATTTCCTGGTTCCGTTACACCATGTGCCAGGCCCTACATACACTGCTCTTTAGACAGATTCCTCCTCCAACAAAAACATGGAAAACAAATCTGCCTTGATCGTTCTCAAGAGCAGTGGCTTTATGACTCAATCTTCAAAAATGTATTTTTAAAATGTATTTTTCTGACACCACTGTTAACTCTTTCATTTCCCTTTACATTCTTAACATTACATTTCTGTTTTATTTCTCCCATGAAAAAAAGCTGCAATAAGACAGGCTGCCCTTTGACTTACGACTTGCTCATGCTGCTTTTTCCGTTTTATCTCACATTTTACCTACATTCAGCAGAAATCAGTTTAGCAGCCCCAAATGGCTTTGATTTAAGATCAGCACTTGGAAAAGTAGTGCAGAAACAAATTATATGTGTTTCCAAACCCGCTTAATGCCTTTTCTCTCTGCTGCAAGAAGTAAAATGTGCCTCCTTTGCATTGCCCACCAACTAACACTTTAAGATAGAGCAAGAAGTGAGCAGAAATGTTACAGTGCTGCTTGCAGTCAACACACTTAAAATCAGATTCCAGCTAGTCAGGTTTAGAGACTGAAATAGACACTGCTTTCGGCTGTGACTGATGTGAAAGATTGTGCAGTTTCGTATTTATCTTGAGTTTCATTCGCTTTGTGCTCCCACACCAGCTTCTGCTCTTTCCCACTTGCTCAGATGTTTCCAGAGCAAGAAAGCACTACATTTTGCTCCAGGAAGAGTGTCATTTCTTCCCGGGCTATGATTTCAACAGGAAGTTTACAATCGTTGAAATATTCAGTATTCCCTCAGGAAACATGAGCTTCTGGTGTAGGATTTTGGGAGCTTGAGGCTGGGCTCTGCTTGCCCTGCCTGGAGGCAGGTCTGTCCTTGGGGTGGGGATTAGGGGCTGTTGGGTACCAGCCCCCGGCCCTCCCCAGCACAGCTCCCTGAGGGTCCCAGAGGAAGGCTTCGGGGGCCTCAGAAGGATGCAAACTGCTCTTTAAATGCTATGTGCAATCACACATACATGTATGAGTTATTCAGGATTCAGAGCCTCTTAGGCAGAACTGATGTGGCAAATAAAGAGAAAGGCAGGAAAAGCAGATGCTTTACTCACTCTTTAATACTACTCTCAATCTCTGGCTAATCAAAATCCCTCAATAAACAAGACCAATTTGGTGCATACATCTGTTCCATATCCAGCCTACGTTGTTAGTGGTGTCTTGCTGAATTCTTTGAGGCTCAGAGACTTCACCACCTGGAAGATCAGATCCTTGACTGTAACCAGATGGTGGCATTGTAACATTACAGCAGTTTTCTAAAGTTGCCGGAATTTCACTTGGAGTAATCCATAAAGCTATGAAAAGCAGAGAATACATTTCAAAGTGGAATACCTGGAGAATCTTGCACACTGAAAATGATGCTCGTAAACCTAGAGCTGAAAGAGGATGCAAAAGCAGAGGATTCTTTTAGTCCAAACAATAAAAAATAAAATGTTATATTCAAAGAATAATCATTTTGTAAGAAAATCCAAGCGGACAGTGATAAAAGTCTATTTACAATGCATGCACAATCATACTTAATTTGTTCGTGCATTAAATCTGAAAATGTCAAACTGGAGAAATAATATAATTTTATTATACCTTTTACATTTTTTTCCTACTTTTACCAGGAAACTCATGATACACAGATTGGGGCACAGAAGCATGAAGCGGAAACATAATAATTCTAAACCTGACTCTACCATGTTATTTCACTGTCATTCCCTGTAAGTTATTAACCTCCTCTGCTTCATTCTCTTCAGTTTTGAAGAAAAGGAGATAATAATGATGTAATGCTTTCAACACTGAAAGGACTAGTTAGTTAATATCTGTAAAATATGTTGAAAAATGCTGTGTGCTAACAACATTTTAGCATGTGGTTCACTAATCAAAGTTACAGCGAAACAACTGATAACCGCTGCTCCAAACCAGCTATGTTTTCTGGTTCCTCAGAACTTGCATCTGTTAGGGCTATGCTTGCACCAGCTGCAATTGCATTCACAACCAAAGGCCAGTGCTTAGACCCTGCTCTGCCCAGTTCAGATCTGTGACTCTAATTTACTCTCAGAATAGTATTCTCACCGCCAGCTTTTATTTTTCATTGTGCTTTCACCCTGATGAGACCTGAAAACATACTACAAATCTCAAAACCCAGTGTGCACAAAGAAAGACATTTTTTTCAGGTCTGAGAGTGCACATGGATCTACATCTAGCAAAGCGACACAGCAAACTGTGGGCTAGGCACAGATGTCACTACTTGTGTGGAGTGGTGCCTTTCCTAAGACAATTTTCTCTGAAAGTTTTGTAAACAATAATTAAGCCTTAGCCATACTACGTGAAGAAGTCATGGTTGCCAGCTCATAGGGATTTTGTGAATGGTGGGATTTTGCATAGGGGCTTGACAAGAGAAGAAACTGTTTCTCTCCCGCTCAGGTGTAGTTCTACCTGTCCTCTGATCCGCTGTCAGTGTTGCTTGCCTGTTTCATGGCAGTTGAGCAGCTAATAAAGGATGCTCAAAATCAGGAAGTACATTGGAGGGAAAGAAGGAAAATGTAGGGTGGAAGTAGTAGAAAGAGCCCAGCAGTTTTGAGCAGCTCAGCCCACTGTTACTCTCTTTATGAGTGCCCAGATGCTAATGGTAGGATGGGGAAATCTCTGTTGTCAGAATCTGAAAGGTAGGGAAAGACCACCATGGAGGAGTGGCACTGAACTGAGAAAAGGGAATAACTGAGCTGCAGACTGAAGGAACAGGGCTGATTTTGAGCCTGTGATGCCCTACAATGAAGGGCAAGACCTGTTGCAGCACCAAGGACTCAGATCTGCTGTCTCAATAAGTCTATGAGAGAGGACAAAGTATGCTTTCTCTTGCTTAAGTGAGTACACACAGAGTGGACAGGAACAAAAGGAAAAACGAGGATATGCGAAATGTTTTGAAGTGAGATAAATTTCTAACTGAAGCTACTGATTCTGGAAAGGACCATCTCCTCATTACCCCTTTTACTTGTGCTTATTTGTACAGGAGTTTAATGTAGTTGTTAAGTGTAGCTTTACTGTAGCTAGCTTGACTTTACTTACAATTGAATAGTTCCTCTCGAGCAAAATTAGTCTGAGTGAAAACAGTGTCAGTGTGAAATACCACCAGTCTTCACAGTGGGACTACAGCCACCAGTGTATGGAGTCACTGAGACCTTCACAATAAATGCCACAGCTTTTTTTGGATGCCGGATGCTGATTTGCTCTACAGATTATTCCGCCATGCGCCGTGGCTCTGACTTGTGCAGCTAACCTGAATTTGCAAGGTGAATGTGAGGTTTCACTGAAAACCGGTCAGGCAGAAACAACCTCTTACGGATCTGGCATGGTAGCATGAGATTTAGCCCATACCCTCTGTGGAGAGCGAGCTTGTGTTAAACACGTTACCTTGCCAAACTAAGGCATTTGCTGCATGAAAGAAACTTGACACAGGTACTACAATAACTCAAGATAACTTTGAAGTGTAGACAGTCCACAAAAATAGTGATTTTGTCCAGGGTCCCATTGTAAGGAACTATGACAGACCTGGCTACAAAAACTTGTACATCTGGCCCTTGCTTTTTGCTTTACCTGGAATGCAACAGCATTCCCTCATAAATCATCTCAAAATAAACGAGGGGGGGAAAAAAAGAGGGTAGTTTTTCCATCACTTTAGCAAAAGAAAAGGTTAACGTACGGCTGGAGTTTTGTCATTGATTTCAACAGCAGCCCATTGAGTATATATTATATCTGGAGCTGAATGCTCGCCAGTTGTTCAGCTTTTCATCTCTTGTGTTGTCAGTGTAGGACGGTGTTACGTGATGTGAAGACGTAGCCGGGGACCCAGGTGTTGCTTCTGACTAAAAGCCCCTCTGTTGGAACTTCCTGCCTCATTTCCCTGATTACAAAGACAGCAGGTGTCAAACACATCACAAAAAGAACAAAGGACATTATCTATCCATACTTAATTAAAGACAGAAATGCACTCAAGCCTGGCTGGCTGAACCAGAAGGCTGTGAGGGTGATAGTGTTTTAATTTATTTTAACTGTGCAGCAAGAAATTTAAGGTGATTGCTGAGAACAATGTAATCAAAGTACAGAATGATTCTCCAATTTTTTTGTTTGCTCCTGCTTTGATTTTTTAGAAAAGGATTATATTTGGATTTCTTTACAGTTACTTTATTTTTATAAGTCCTTTCTGTTAATACAGCACGTGACATACATTTAAAATATACAAAGTAGCCTGATAAATAAGTAGTCTTATATCATCTTAGTTTTAGTTTAGATGTCATTGAAGGAACAGACTTTCAACTCCATCATCTTCAGTGGTTACATTATTGGGGTTTTTTTAGCAGTTTAAATTTTCTATTACATGAATACTATCTATTCATCAAGTAAAAATGTGGCTCACATATCTTATGGTTCACCTTACTACTATATGTTCTACTTGAATTCAGTCACCCTTTCAGTTGTGTAAAGATTTTCAGTATAAAGCATTAGGAAAAGAGATGTAATCTCTGTTTATAAAAGGTGCTTGGATGTATTCCAGTGAAAATGACTGTTGTGTGTTAGTAGCTTAACCATATAATAGTTGTGGTGGAATATCAGTGATTTTCATATCTAGCTTGTAAAATTTACACAAATTATCTTAAAACAAAAATAGAACTATGCCTGCCCTAGAAACATTCTGGAACATATGTAGTTGTAGTGTATTCAGATTATTTTCTTGTATCAGTGCCATTAAAAGTATTAAGATTGCTGCGTATTGTGGTGTATGCCATTTTCCAGTAAATAATTCTGAACCTTTATATTATCGAGTGCTTTTACAATACAAAGTAAAATATAAAAGATCTACTAAACATCACGGGTTCAGTGTGAGAACAAGAGGAGATATTGTTGCAATAAGGCTAGCTAGATACCATGAACTGGCTACTTAAAAGTGTAACATGAACTGAAGTCTTAAGATGCTTTGAAATGACAATTACAATGATAAAACTGCTTAGTCTTTAGATGCATTACTTCACTAGGTTTGCATTCATCCCACAAAGACTGAGATTCTACTTCCTGTGCTCAAATTAAACAGTTCTTATATCTATAAAGCCCCCTCTGAATATTTAGTTTCTTCATAATTTTTACTATGCTAAAGAGTTTAGCATCAGTAAAAGTCACAGTCTAATGTTCTGATTTAAACTTCAGTGACCATGCTGGAAGGGATCTTGACTGACTTTGAATCAAATTCCAATGTTCTGATATGAATTAATGAAAGTATTATTTCATGTGTATCCTTAAAAACATGCGTATATCAGATCCTAATATTTTATATGGGACTCAAACACGTGCTAAGATTATTTTCCAAAATTGAACCTTAACTCACAGTTATCACAAGTGATATTTTACGGTATCCTCAAGGAAAGCTTTGCAGTGAGATTTTGCTGCCATTGGTTAACATGCAAAGCCAGAAGCTTTCAAAGAATTGGTGTAGATTTCATTTGACTGGTCTTCTAAACTTAGTAAGCAGTTGTGGTTATGATGCATTGAAAATATTTTTGGTTGTACCTCACCATCACTTATGGGAATAACCAGAGTGGAAAAAAATAGACTGAAATACTACTGAAGTAGCTAGGTGTGACATAGAGAATACTGCTAAAGAATCTCATTTACTTCTAATACAGAATGTTATGCTTAAAACTTTTTTTTATTTTTTTTTTAAATATGAACAACACTAACAGCACTTATATCTTGATTTCAGCAAATTTAAACAACTGGGCTATTTCTCGATATTGAACATTCAAAAAAAACCAAAAACAACTGGGTTTCTAGAATGTGTGCCTGAAGTAGAAAAAGTTAATGTAATGTAGACCACAGAGCATTGTTCCTGTGTAGATGAATGCCTCTAATAGTAAAATTTCGGCGTTAGTATTTTTTGCTCTCTTCTAGTAATGTCACCATTTAGGATCCTTGATCCAGGGCTTAAAATGCACAAATAGTGATGCACACTTTTATTTTTAGGTTTCTCATGATGTGGAACACAAAGTGGGCAAGTAAACAACAGCAATAGATTGCCCTAATAATTGAATGTTACTTGTATCCATATTTTAATAATCAAAAGAGGCTTAATAACCTACGTATCAAAATAGCCACACAGGTTGCCTAGAGGAAGAAAGTGAATGCTGCTCCTCAGAGCATGGGAGAGAAGAGCAAAACAAAGCAAAGTGTTATACTTCAGAATACAAAAGCTGTGTGCAACTGCAGTGGAGAAAATGGTTGGGTTGCCCCTCACTTGGAATAAATTTCATTCCTCTGATACTTTAGCTGAAGCCAAAAAGTGACCACAGTTACTAAAAAGAAAGCCCAAACCCCAACAGATTCCCAAAATATAGTTTTAGAAGAACAGTGTGAGATCAGTAAGGCGATAAACAACATGCATTAAGCCATACCAAAATAAAGGTTGTGACTAAATTTTCCTACTAGGGTGCCTGTGGTTGGGCAGCAGAAAACATATTTAAGTTGATCTCTCAGGCCACAGTTCAGGGAAGCTCCTCAGTACATGCAGAATTAATTCCTATTCAGGAAGACTCTATTCCAAAGACTAAATTTAAACATGCATTTGAATCCCATTGATCTCAATGGGATTTAAGCATAGACCTAATATTAAACATCTGTTTAAATGTTCTTTCAAATGGGGACATTTTCCCTAATGGGGACTCAAGTTCAAAACTATTAGTTTTGGGTGTTCCTTTAATTCATTTAAATTCAAGAGACAAATAAGGAGTTTTCCTTATGCGGAGTGTTTTATGATCACATTATATCATAGTCTGTTCCAATAAATAACAGCTTAACTGTTTTCCATTCAGCAGTTAAAACGCTTGGTTGTGTGAAGCTGAGCAGGACCCTGGAAAGTGGTTGTGGAAGCGTGGATGTCAGCCACATGATTGATGCTTTCCAGTGCATGCCTGTTCTCAGATCTGCATTTCTCTAAGGAAAAATGTCTATATTATAAAACTTTGTGAGTGAGTTTCACCTCAGTCACCTTTATGTGTTGAAAGCTGTATGAAAAGGCTTAACGGGTCACCCTACGCTCCTATTGCAAGAAATGGAGAGATGTGGCTATCCTTGGAGGACAATTCACCTGATTGTGTTAGATAAGCATTTTAGATGTAGTAATTTGCCCTTGGAAGGTGGGGGGCATTTAGCTATTTTTCTTGGGAATGTGCAGTGACGCATTTAGACACCGACTCCTCAGATGTCTAAGTAGGGTCATATGGCTCCCTTTTCATGTGCATATACATACATCCATACAACATCGTGCATTTGATGTGGTCATTAGCTTTTGCAATTTCAAAATAAGAGAATTTTTTTTTCTTAAATATATATATGAAACATCTGTCTGGCTTTAATTTTATTGATGTTGTTTGAATATTACATGTTTCTAACATTCCAAATGCTGGGAATTTCTATAAACTAACTGCATTCATTAAGGTTATGTAGAGAAACATTTTCTTCTTGTCAGTTTTAACTGGATATCTGTTGAAATGCGAAGGTTTTTGCATTGGTTTTTCTTTTTTCCCTGAAAAGTTTTGATAAAGAAAGGTTTTTTTGCATTGACCAGTCCTATACAGGGATGGGCTTAGAAAACTGGGCCTGCATCCAAGCTGGATCCTCCCATTTTGCTGTCTACTCACTGAAACTGTTGGTGCTCAAGTGCTGCAAAGTACACACTCCTAAATGTTGTTGGGAGAAGGGAACAGTGAGAGAGTGCCACTAAGGTGAATAGGTAGGTGTGCACTTCTAGCTGTTCATCATCCTTTACTGTTAGTCTTAGATTAATCTTCCCTCTCTAGCCTTGTCCTGATGTTCTTCAAAATCAGAGCAGACAGTACTGCTTGTACATTTTCTGATCCATTATAATGATATGACAATTTCTTGTAGAAGTCTTACAGTCTAAAGGTGATAAATATATTTACTTTCCCTAAAGGAACCCATTAATCACAGAAGTCAGAGATCAGTGAATCTATTTTCCTCACTCTTGCAAGCATGGAATATATTCATTCATAACCAATCCCACAATAAATTTTAGTCTGAAGCTCAAGAAGTAGGTAAACATTGACACATTTGGCAGACAGCAGAATAGTTTGGTCTTCTAATGTTGACATTCTTTCAATTAAACACTGTTGTTGTCTTAGGGGAACAAGAAAATGATGAGAAATATAAAGCTTTCTCAAGCTAAGTTTTGGCTAATCGAAGAACATCATATTTAAAACTAAGCCATTTCGATATTGCCTTTCCAGTATATATATTTAATCTGTATTTTCTGCACTGAGTTTAGATATATTCCATAAAAACAGTGTGCTCCTTTATATCTTTGTATCCCTGCCTATGCAAGTATTAAATGAAATCAGATTTCCTTTGATTTTAAGAGCAAGTACATTGCTTTACTTAAGCAGCGCATAATGACGTATTAATTTTTTTGGTAATGGATTGCCACCTGGCCCTTTCTGGCAGAGTATTGCATTCTTCATTCCTAAGAGTTAAAACATATTTTGCATTTTAAATAGCTTACATATTCTACAGGAACATGTAAGAAGTATGGAGGCACCATACAGGAGTATGTAAGACCAAGGGTCCTGATAAAAAATATGTACTTATTGTCACAAAAAGGTGGTAAAATATAACCAAAAGAAAGAATAGAAACAAACATGTGTTTGTGAACAGTACACGGAAAGAAAGAATAGCAAAGATTAGCAATGGGAGATACTGTTCTTTAGTGCATGCAGGCATGATTCTGGAAATTCGTGACGGAATGTAGCTGAGTAGTTTTATGACCAGCAATAATAGATGTCTGAAATCAGTGTTTTAACGCTGTTGCTGAATCTGGTTGAAATAAGATAATGTTTGGTTGCCATCAGAACACTGGTCTGGTGGGTTCAGCAATTCTCTTCTCACATGAAGTACCTCCTGCAGGAGAATCTTGCCTTCACAGAAATAAAACAGGTGTTTGTTTTCAGGAGTAGGCTCCCATTTTTTCTGTTAACTCTTAACTTTTATGTATCGAACATACTTCTGATAACTCCCATTGACAGCCTAGTCAGTGCACTGCAGACCCTATATGCTTTTCCAAACCTACTATAGGCAATTCTGAAGCTATATTGGTCATGTGGGATTAAGCCCAGGTTTTTCACATACTAGTAGGTTGGCAGGACCGTATATTTTTTGCAATATCTCTTCTAGAGGTTGCCTGAACTACAGTATCAACTTTTCCAGACAGCAACTTGTGAATCCCTTAATCACAGGTAGGTGCAACAGCAGAAAGCAAGATATAGCAGCTCTCCTTGGAATAAGAAACTGATGTTTTCCCACATACCTATATATGAGAATTGTTTTAAGACTTGATTCTGACATGCCAAGCCCTGGGTTTTCTTGCAGCAAGGCAATTTGGTAATTTTAAAGCTTTGTGTAGTTCAAAGAAACATTCCTGGGAAGCAGGCAAGCTATGATATATTTCTCATAGATGTACATGTCCAACTTTCCCTGACCCTGTTGCATTGGCATTCCACCACCCAGAGCTGGGAGCTGGGAAGGGATGAATGGTTCCCATCCAGCTCTAGCAAATGCTGGGCTGACTCTGTGGCTGTTCCAGCACGCCTTTAGCAACACAGGCTGATATCTAATAAACCAAGAGATCTGAGCCAGGATAATGTGTAAAAACAGGCATTTTTATATCTTATGAAAAGTGTGAAAGA
>Ga0181612_182534_pt1 | contig 10003 bp, 6 predicted proteins | sample HoacroProtozoa21_FD_119630 | JGI IMG/M metagenome (GOLD analysis project Ga0181612, IMG submission 119630) | Hoatzin crop microbial communities from Cojedes, Venezuel. Combined Assembly of Gp0051906, Gp0051904, Gp0051908
AGCCTAAGAGTTAAATGTTGGTATTTGAAGACAAATTATAGGGAAATTCATTTAAACCCATGTTATGTGGCAGAATATAAAAACAGACAGTCCTATCTTTATCAATTTTTTACAGCCCCCTTAATTTACTTTGCTTCCAGCAACCCCTTCCCCACAAAACAGATATTACTCTCTTCTCCTTCCAGCTAGCACACTGCTGGCACAAGGAATGAGTACACTAAATGGCCTTGGGGCACACAACTGATGGCTGTGCACCTACCCTCACTCTCACCACAGTGTTAACATCAGTCCTGCTGGAAAGCTAGGCAAGATTTCCCTCACTCCCAAACTTAGCACATACATGGTGCAAGGTACCAAAAAAGAGATGCCCAGATTATGTTTTACAGACTGCACAGCCCTTGTTGTGCACATGATGCCACCACTTCTTGCTTGCAGCTGACAAATTTTTTTACAATAGAGCTTAAAATGCAAAATTAACATTAGGAAAGCATGTCAGCAAATCCTGATTGTCCAAGGGTCAGTTATGCGATCATAAGTGGGAAGGGCAATAGTTAACACGAGCTTGAATGGCAGTCGAGATATCCCTGAAATTCTTCTAAGATTCGGTCAGCACTGTAACTGTTAAAGCTTCCTGTATCACGAGATTAAAACCTTGTTCATTCACACAATCACTCTACATTTAGTAATATATTGTTACAGCCTCCATAGTCTAACAGTCCAAAGCCCTGCTTTGCTTACTAAGTAAACATGAAGCTTCAAATAGGAAAAAAAAAAAAGCTCATTTGTTTAAGACACATGCAGAACAGCTCTAAGTACGATAATTCTCCATAACGTGCTGGTACATTTACTGCAGAATATGTTCTTAAAGAAAAAAAAGCCTTAATATTAGACCTTACTCTTCTGTTCGATTAAATTTTTGCTAAAAGCAGCAAGATTATCTCTTTTTTTCCCTTACAAATTAGCCAGGCAATACATAACAGTGCCACAAAAATATTTAAGTCATTCAGGTATAACAAGGGCACACATGCATTGTGGCAATACAGTCTCTAGACAAATACATAGGTAATGATAAATATTTTCATAATCTGCTTTAAAAAAAGGTACAAAGGTGAATAAAACCCATATGACAACAAGTCCTACAGATTTGCATTCCACAGAAGAAGTGATGTGCCTAAATGTTCACATGAGATACTTCTTCATGTGTTCAGGAGCACAAATATTGCATTTACAAGATGTTAGTTACGTGAGAGAAGTGGTACTTGGCATTTCACTGAACGGTAGTTTTATGTCCAAGAAATAGACATTTGAATGTATCCAAGCAATGCATTTTATGCAGTTTGTTAGTAAATTATTAAGGTTGTACATGGGGGGGAGGGGGAATGACATAAAAAACATCAAAATCAGAAATGCAAAGTTTAAGATTTCAACAGCCACATTTACATGTCATACTGCAAGTACGATATATTTCATTGAATAAATTGGTTAATTTCATCACTGAATGTAAGTCACAGAATTAAGAGTTCATTTATGGCTCTTAAGAGATAATAACCTCAGTGGAGACAGAGTTGGCCTTGAGAAGAGGGACTGCGAGCATGCAGCAGTGGCACGCTTACAGAAGCCAGGAACAGATTTCCAGGGAGAGGGACATTAGGCAGGGAACAAAGAGCTTTTCCCAGGGGTGAAGCTTTATGAGAAGGCACAGCCAAACTAAGCTCAACTGCTGCCAGAGACACACTCCCACTCAGCCCTCAGTCTCACTCCCTCCATTCGCACCAGCTCTGCAGCTCTCCCTCCCCAACCTCTCACTCACTCCAAGGGCTCAGCAAATGGACCCAGCGAGGCAAAGGGTCATTGAACCACAAGAGCTAGCACAGAGTGAGCAGAGGGACTAGGCAGCTGGCAGAGGGGAAGACCTCTTCCAGCAGCAGCGACCTGTCTGCTGGTGTCCATCCACCTTGCAAAGTCTCAGCCCTACTCCTTCTCCAGTTCCACTCTTAAACCTCAGGCTTTAAGTGTACTCTATGACTACACCAGCTACTCCCAGCTTACTCATTGATGAAATACTTTTAAGCCCTCTCACAAGCTGAAGTAGGACAAACAGCTACAGTTCCTTGCTTCCCTAGAAACTAGGAGGGGGGGCGGGGAAGGGGGGAGAAGATGTGGGAGAAAAAGTGCCAATTTCTAGCATACCTACTGACCTGCTGCACTGTTCCCAGTACACCGTTTCCACTGTCTCTTTGACTGTAAGTGAAGCCTAACTTGAAGTCTGAAGTGTTTTGGTTTCGAGCATTCAAAAACTTTCCTAGAAAGCTTTTGAATTCTACACATCAGCCTCCACATCTATCTGTGAGCAGTGTTCACGCTACAGCAGTTCAAACACCCACTGGTCTCTTCATCTACAGTCGAGGTTTTCAAATGAAGCCAACACCAGGTTACTCCATGAGGCTTATTTGCTGAAGTTCTGCCTTTCTTAAATCACTTCTTGTCAGAGGAAAAAAAAAAAAGGTAGAGGGCCTTCTCTTTAGAAAGAAGGGGGTTTTAGCCTATACCATTCAAGAAGAAACGTTCAGTTTTACCTCATTTTATTTTAAAGAAAAAAAAAAATTGAAGCAGCCTCCAATCACGGGAATCTGGGGCTGGAAAAAAGTTTTTTAGAAGCTTATAGCAAGGGAAGGGAACACTACTAATGAGCATTTTTTTGGCAATCAACGTAATAACAAAAGCCATTCCATATTTTCAGAGTGCTTGTGAGAACTCTTCACCTCATGACTTCTTCCCTCAACGGCTTGTCACAAGCATTGTTTGGACAGGCATTAAGCTCTAGTGTTCCCTTTTCACCTGGAAAGACCATGGCACAGGGAGTCTTCAGGCATGCCTGTGCACACAGAAGCAGCCCCAGACTCCACAAGCCAGCTCCAGGACACAAGTCTTGCATCTGTAGGGTAAGTCAGCACAGCTCAGGCACAGCACTAACAGACCTGCACCTGATGAGCTCAGATTGCATCTTAGCCTGCCTTCACCCATGCAGGCAAGCCCTAATAGAGTTCCCAAACATCAAACAAGACGCCTAGGGATAACTGATTCCTATAGTCCCTGACTGTAGCTCCAACTTGGACTGTCCTTTCATTCAAGGCTGCATACTCTGATCCACGTCCAGAAGAGAACACAAAAGCTAAATGTCCCACCAGGGTCTATATCCAGTGGGAGATTCTCTAGCAGCTCAGAGCTATTACAGAGATATGCAAAGATGAATAAAGCCAGCAAATGAAGGATAAAGTCAACAGATATAAATTAGATTTAAATTTAAATAAGACAGCAATAACTTACACTTTGTGGTAGAGATACAAGAAACCTTCAGGGATATGATTTCAGCACATGATGAAGAAAGCTTTTTGTCATACTCAGCCAGGTTCTACTAGCTCTAAATCACTTTTGTTAATCCCTGCTTAAGGACGTGCATTCAAAAAGCTGACTAGTTATCATCACATTGGCAGTTTTAGCAAAGACTGACCTCTCTTCACTGCCTCAGGTGGTCCTTTCAAGACAAAAGCTGTGAAAAAAATAGACTGAGAAGGAGACACTGAGGAAGAACCACTGACACTAGGCTGGGCACTGAAGGAGAGGTCCTCATTCTTCAAAGAAAAATCTATTCAGATAAGTTGAAGGCAGACCTGAGCTTGTCCTCCTGCCCTCCAACTAGGTGTGTGTATACCAGAGCTATTCAAGAAGTCGTGCACAGCCACAGTACACAGCATCACCATTTCCTGCCTGATCGAATTTACCTGGCTTTGATGGCTTTGTGGGGTTTTCTTCCACTTAGCTGCAACACCAACACTACACCATTTCCAGAATGCAGCTGGACTGTCTGGCAACTTGAACAATGTCAAAGCAGGCTCACAGTGGTTAACAGACACACCTCTGCATCTATAACTTTGGCACCTTATACTGCTATGGCATCCCACTGCACACTCAGCAGCCCACAAATACCTTAAAATGCTGCTGCAAGAGTAAGAAGGCATTTCGCCAAACTCAAGCAAAGGCTAAGACCCACCATTGCTTTGTCTCCAAAGAAGAGCATCTACATATCTATCTGTATCTACAACTAAGGCTCAAGCTACTTTTAAATGCTCATAATACAAGGGAACAGAATTTGCAGAGACCGCAGAGCTCCAAAGGCCCACAACAGCCTCGTGGCAAACCACTACAAGCATGCTCAGTTTGAAGTGGGCCCATATTTTTCCATGTGTCACCCAAGCATATATTTTTCAGTATTTTGACATGAGGCAACAAGGTTTATCTTCTACCTCAATATTTTGCATATCAATAGGAGAAAGATACCATGCCTTTTGGGAAAGAAGTAATATGTATGCCATTCTGATTTCCACCTGCAGGCTCTCTTCTTCCTAACCAAAGAAAGGATTAAAATAATGCAGCTTCAACTACTTACATATGAAAAGTCATATGAATAAAAATAAACTGCTAGTATTAATGAATTAACATCTAAAAGGAACACTTTAAAATATAAACTAAGATATTCTAAGCTCTTTCCTTTAGCATTAAACAATTACATACTTCACTGGAAGCTGACCCACATTTAATTTTAAAATACAACTTGTGTTTAATATATATACAGTCCTGCACTTCGACAATCTCATCTCAGAAAAGCAACAACAGGACCTCATTTTGGAAATCAAACTATCCAGGCAGAGATCAAAGTTAACCTTAACAGGTTTCTACTCCCTTTAAAATTAAGAGAAATAAAATAAGTGGCTTGAACCTATGTGAATCATTGTTCTGTGAAAGGGTAAAGACTAGTAACTTCTATGAAGGTTTATTATCTAAACTCTGAACATGCTGCAACGACTGAAGGTAATAAAATGTTTTATGAACAACTTCACTTCGCTCATTCTTATATAACTGAGTTTATGTGGACTCCTTGGCACAGTGATGCTAAGAACCTGTAGGGAACTTTCTGCACATCCACTTTTCAACGTATTAAAGAAATCATCTAGTGCAGGACTGAGCCTTATGAGACTTCAATTCAAAACACAATCTCTTTCTGATCCAAAATCCTCAGGAAGCACATTTCTGAAAACACTATAAAGAAGCAAGTCACATACAATAAGATAGAGTGATCTCCAATCTGAAGCCCAACAGTTACATTTTAATTTACACTTGAATATTTTAATGTTGTTATCCAGCCAGTAAATTAACTCAAGATGCAAGAATAAAAAGGGAAGATGCATAGGGGAAAAAGGTCACAAGGTGCACAAAATTTAAGAACTTCACTTCCATTTGAAGCATCAGCATTATGTTGTTGAATGCCACAGCACTCATACAAAGGAATTACTTAATACATTCCCATTCTGTTTGAAGGGAAATTAAATTTACATTCTTTGGGAATATGGTATTTTAATTAGTTCATGACTTGATTACACTTTGAAGTGAGCCACGACTGCATATGGCGCATATGAATTAGTTAAGTTATGGTTACCTACCCAAAGAAAAGCTACAGAGTTAAGAAAAAAGTTAGGGACAAAGCCAGGGCAGTACTTTGGAGCTTTCAGGAAGCATATGTAAAACATCAAATTCAAATCTAATCTCTGCACTTACTGATGTCAGATGGGAACAGAAATAAAAAACGCAGTTTCCTGAACAGTTGACCGAGTTGTTTTCAAAAAATAATCTTTCCATCTCCACTCACACCACATGTAGGGCAACTGTTAACATTGATCCTAAAAAAAAAAAAGCAATAAAAGATACAAGATTTCCTGCCCTGGTTAAATTTGCCTGTATGATCTATTCCTAGTACTTGTAATTTTTTTTAATTTCTTTTATAGACAGCCCTAGTTTTATATCATCTACCCAGATGATGACATTCCCCAAGTTCACTTTAAAGATACTGAAACATATTGAAATGCACAATATAAATACAGTGCATCTAAAATTGGCTAGACAAAAGGATAGCCACTATGATTTAAAGAGAGCAGGGAAAGCATTTAAACCTAAAACTAATTCCCAACAGAGCACATGAACTCAGAGAAGTCTCTATCATACTTTCAAAATGCAAAAGCTGTTCAGGGTACTGCATTTGATCCTATGTACTGAAAATTCTTTCCACAGGATACGCCAACCAAACTGGACAGTTTATCTTCCATGTTGTCTGGTTCAAAGGTGGGTAAGGACAAAAATATCACATGCCATCACATGCCAGCAAATGTGACTGGATCAATAAATGCAAACACCATCACAGAGCTTGCACTTTCCATTCCAAGAACAAAACACATTTCCAGCCTTATCTTCATTAATACAAACAAAAGAATACTTATAAGCAAAGGCGAAAGAAAACAAAGGTTTATTCTGCAGCCTGGCTGCACTAACAACTTCTAGTGAAAAGGAGGGAAGAACACACAAAAAGCTACTAGATACACTGTGAAAACAGGCTTCTTCATCACAATGAACGTAAGGAATTTAATGGCAGAAAAACTAAGAACCCGAATACACAAAATACAGATCCCACAGATCATCATAACAAGCTACTGGTCCTGGCATGGGCTATAAATTTTTTTTTAGTTTTGGCTTAAGAACTGCAACGACAGGAGATTTTCCTGCACTGGCAGAAAGAGTTTGTTCAGAACATACTTGCTCCTTTCAGCGGAGCTCTGCCAACGTCTATAGCAACTTTCAGGATTTAAAGATTTCCTTTGGCATTTGCTTAGACAGCACAGCTAGCCGCCCTCTTCCATTGGAAACTGTTAAGGAACTTGATACTTGTGTATTTGTCTCTCAGTCGGTAAATGTATGATACTTATCTGTGGAAAAAAGAGCCTGGAGATTCAGCTACATACAATTTCTGTGCAAAAAAGTCCCAGCATCTGAGAACAATATCACAGATTTCATCGTGTACGACAGAAGATAATCTCAACCTATGCTGTGTGAGAGTATGAAGCCAAAAGAAGGTATTGCACCTATCACCATCCACACAAAAAGAGTGCTATTTTTTCCTTTTACATATTTAGAGTGCAAAATTAAACAAATAAAAGGAACACTGCATAATTTAGCTTTCATTTTGTATCAAATTGCTCATAATTGTAACCATAAAATGATAATATTCTACCATATGTGCATCTGCAAAGCCGACAAAAGCACTGGTCAGCCCCTGCGACAAGAAAAATGGACCTGTCGCTCCACCTAGTGACCCTGCTGGATATTACCGCGCTCCTAACCACACTCGCACACAGTGCTCGTCGAATTTTGAGGTTAATTTTGTTACAGAGAGGGATTCAACACATCACTTTGAAACACGAAAATCCGCCGTGCAATCCTCCTGCTACCCTTCTTCCTCACATTACACTCCCCTCCATCCACGCAGGCAGTCACAGCTTTACATAAAATACCCATCACTGGAAATACTTGCTGTTTCAGTTGCGGGCCTTTGTGAGAATTAAAAAATCTTTCACAGTAGCCACCGTTACTGTTTCCACAAAGCCATTTGTCATATCAGTACCACTCGATATTAAAACAGCCATGTTCTCTACTCTAATTTGACAACGGAGCTCCTGGCAGAAGCCCGAGGAGAGATAAGGTGCTTTTAGCTTATATGGGAACTGAAGTATCTGAGAAAGGATGCTCAGCCTGTAATGTTTAGACATAGTAAGAGGAGTTATTTAACAGGATAAATGTGAGCTCGGAGTCAAATGCGTGGAGGAAAGGGGATGAAGAGGCAAAAGAGAAATGGAATGCAAAACCTGAACTTACTGAGAGCAGAGCTACAGCACCTCCATCTCAATTAAAGAACACGCATAGTAAATCAAAAAGGTGTCTGCTTCGCAGGGAATGAGAATGTAAGATCACAAAACATCAACTCATTTTATAATGAAGCTAATCAGGTTTGGTCTCGATTACGATCAGAATGGGTATCACCTGAGAATACACAGTGGTGTCTGTCTTGTTGCTTCCTCACAGGAAACAATCAATCATCACTCTTAATTTTATATACTTGATGTCTCTCACTGAACCTTCTCCTTACAGCCCTCAAACAGGAATAATGCTGATGGAGAAAAGCAGATTCTCCTTCAGCCAAGCTCCCACCACTCTCAGAATGAGATTCCTTGTTCAGGTCCACACTGGAAAGCAAACCTGGCCGCGATGGTGAATTCTTTTGTTTGCTGCTTCCTCACGTGGTTGCCTCTCTGTATCTTGCACAGACAGCATCAGGCTTGGCTATTTCAACTTTATTTCCCCCTGCTTTTAAACTAGAACATACTTAGGCAGCAGCATGTAGATTTTAATTTGACTGTCGGCAAATGGTGCAAGTGGCAAGATGAAAATCCGTAAATGTTGCTGGACCAAAATAGCAAAAAAATAAATACCAGTGAGCCAGGAAATCTTGCCCTTCTTATGGAACTGCCTTCAGTGTTATAGCTAGAACAGCACAGAATGTAAAAATCACAGATTATTCTAGATAATTCATTTTTTTCTTTTAAAACTATTGCTATTTTGACAGTCGTTCTAACCTTGCTAGAACACAATCTGTTTGCATGCTGCTGATGAGAGAAATGCAATGCTCGTTTTCCTAAAGGGCAGCTGAGGTCAAATCAACTCCATACAAGCGTACTAATACTAACTTTAAAGGAGGTGTCCCCAAATCCAATAAAAGAAATCACTCCATCTCAGAGTGCCACAACGATCATCTTTTCCATCACACACTGTACACATCTCTAGTTAGATATTTCAGAATGACTTCAAAGGCCTCAGAAAGTTGGTCCCTTCTTGTAAAAACTGGCCTTAAACATGACAAACTGAAAAGCACTGGTTTCACTGAACTAAAGCCAGTGAAGAATAGATTTAATAACAGACTCATTATAAGGTTCATTATTGTAGGACTATTTAATATACAAGATTAACACAACTTATCTCCCACTTTCACTGAAACCTATTATACCCCTCATTAATACATGCACATTTCTACATCATTTACAGCACTACGGTCTCAAATAGTATTGTCTGAAACAGGGTGTGTTCTGCTGCTCTTCCTGCTGGTAGGCTCTTTTTGCATTAACAGTACTCAAAAAGAAGCCTCACAGCTCAACATGGAAGACACGGCTATGTAAAGTAAACAGGGCTTCTTAAAACTGAGAGAAATTAAAAATAAAAATCATTTGTTTTGCCAACACTCTGGATTTCATTTCTTGACTTAGGTTCCCTCACACCCAGACCAAAAGGTGACACATCCCCATATTGTAAAATAGCAAACATCTACCTTCCCAAACTAATGAATAATGAAATTATTTCTTCTGACAATCTGAGATTTAGAAGCAGGTAAAGTGAATCACAGCTCCTCAAATTATCAGGTATTTTAAAATTCTTCAGATCTGGATCATCAGGGAAGAAAAGGAAGCTGTATGGTACAAACAGTACAACACTTTCCCAGACTGAATACATTTGTGTCTGTAGACACACCAGGACAGACCAGAACAATGTACCTTAATATTATACGAAGGGGAGGGAAACAGATAGGGAAAAATATGTATTTTTACATTATCAGCAGACCAAAGGGACCAGGTTGGCCCTTATTCTTGCACAAACAGGAGAACTGTTATGAGCCACATAAATACAGGATTCAGCAAGACAGAAAGTTTCTATTGTAAGCATTTCAGGACAGAGAATATGCATTTGTCCAGCAACTGAACAAACAGATTCAGGTGTTTTACCAGCTCTTCTGTATTCCTACCCCCCAGGATCCAGACAAAGAAAGAAAGGAGATTTTTCACTGAGTTCCCCTAAGCTGCAGAACTCCTCTCCACAGGAGAGTGTAAAGTTTACATGGACTCAGCTAAACAAATTCATAACAACAAAAAAATCCACCCAATGCTATCAAACACAGAAAAACATTCTGACTGCGTTTTTTTAATTACAATTTTCTGGAGATTCACAGAATCACAGAATGGTAGGGGTTGGAAGGGACCTCTGGGGATCATCTAGCCCAACCCCCTGACGAAGC
>Ga0181612_100983_pt1 | contig 10002 bp, 8 predicted proteins | sample HoacroProtozoa21_FD_119630 | JGI IMG/M metagenome (GOLD analysis project Ga0181612, IMG submission 119630) | Hoatzin crop microbial communities from Cojedes, Venezuel. Combined Assembly of Gp0051906, Gp0051904, Gp0051908
AAGGAGACTCCACAACCTCCCTGGGCAGCCTGTTCCAGTGCTCCGTCACCCTCAGAGGGAAGAAGTTCTTCCTCATGTTCAGACGGAACTTCCTATGCTTCAGTTTGTGCCCATTGCCCCTTGTCCTGTCGCTGGGCACCACTGAAAAGAGTCTGGCCCCACCCTCCTGGCACTCACCCTTGAATTTCATGAGGTTCCTGTCAACCCATTTCTCCACCCTGTAGAGGTATATCTGAATGGTAGGACAACTGTCTGGTGTATCAACCATCAAACATATCCCAGGTTTTTACTATCTGCAAATTTCTTGAGGGTCACTAATGAAGAACTAAAACAGTAATGGCCCAAGAATCAGCTCCTAGGGTACATCACTAGTGGCTGATCTTCAGCTTGGCTTCATGCTGCTAGTTACCTTTCTTGTGACCATCTCATTTCAGCTATTTTTTACTCTGTATCTATTGTCTCTTTATTATACATTTATTTATTAGACCATAATTTTATTTAGGAGGATTCTGTGAAACACAATGTCAAAAGTCTTGGTATTTTCAAAATAAGCAACATCCCCTACTTCCCTCATTAACTGAACCATTTGTCTTGTAGAAGGGTGTGTAGAAGATGTTGGTCAGGCATGGCTTCTCCTTTGTAAGTCCATGCGGATTTCAATCCTAGTCACCTGCTTGTTCTTGGAGTGCCTATAAATGAATTCCAGGATTATTTGCTGCATTATCTTCCCAGTGACTGAGGTGAGACTGACCAGACTGCAGTTCTCTGTGTCTTCCTTCCCGTCCTTCTTGTAGATAAGACTGACATATGCTTTCTCCCAGCCCTTTGGAACCTCTCATGATATGTTTGACCTTTAAAGAAGAATTGAGAATGTCTTTGTAATGATATCAACCAGCTCCCTCAGCACTTGTGTGTGCATCTCACCAGGTCTCGTGCACTTGTGTATGTTCGGTTGGTTTAAATGTTCCTTAACACGATGCTCCTCCAATGTGTGTAGTGTATGCCTTTATTGCTCCAGACTTTCCCGCTGGTCTCAGGGACAAGGGATTGCTGAAGGCCGAACTTACCATTGAAGACTGAGGTGAAGAAGGCATTGAGTACCTTGGAGAATTCTGTGTCCCCTGACACCACGTCCTCTGAACCATTCAGTAGCCAATCAACACTTCTCCTAGCCTTCCTTCTGCTGCTGATACATCTGTAGAAGCTCTCCTTGACCTTCACATGACTTGCCAGATTCAGCTCCAGATGCATTTTGGCTTTTCTAACCTTATCTCTTCACACTCAGAGAGTCTCTATGCCTCAGGAGTGACCTGACCTTTTTTCCACATTTGTATGCTTTCTTTTTTATTTGAGTTTTTTAAAAGCAGCTTGGTCATCTACACAGGCCTTTTGCTGCTTTTGCTTGACTTTCTTCATGCCAGGATAGATCATTCCTGAGCTTTGAGGAGGTGATCCTTGATTATCAACCAGCTCTGCAGGAGCACCTTCTCACCAAGGCCTAAACTACCATGTCTCTGTGATCACAGTGAGATTGTTGTCCTGCAACTACACAAAGACTTCCTCCTTGCACTTCCTTATTTGTATACATGAGATGGGACCCCTTCAAACATGTTTTGCTGATCACAAAGTTTCTCCTGTCCATATCACCTTTCATCAATTGCCTGCCATAATGGTCCACAACTTCCTCACCTGTCTGTGAGACATCATCTCCCTCCTTGTCCTACTTTAAAGCTTTCCTCTTCAGGTTGACCAGTCTATTGTCAAAAATTCTTTTGCCCTGCTTGTTCAAGTAGATCCTCTCTCTTACTAGTTATCCGTGATCCTTAAAGAGAGTCCATGGTTGTAAAAGCCAAATCCTTCTGTTCAGCACAAGCTGTGCAAGCAGGTGTTGACCTGTAGAATCCATTCACTCCCCAAGCTCTTTCCCCTCACTGTCAGGACTTAGGAGAAAGCCACCTCACCACCTGTGTCCTTAACCCTCATCCCCAAAGACATATAGTCACACCTCATGTGAACCATGCCCCTCCTCCCATATTGCTGATGCTTACATGTAAGAGCAACAGGGAGGAGTAGTTCCAGGGCAAGGCAAGCCTCAGCAATCTCTTCACAACATCTCAGATCTGAGACTGGGCAAACAGCAAGCTTCTCTAGACAGCAGTCAGGTCAGCAGGTGGAGGCCTCTATCCCCTGCAGCAGGGAGATTCCCACTGCTGTCACTCACCACTTACTCTGTGTGTGTGGTGGTATGACCCCCACCATCGGATCACCTGGCAAGCTTAGAACCAGCTGACACTGCTTTATTGCCTTTATACAAGAGCAATGAGCTGGGACAACTCATCGTTTTTCTTGCCTTTGTACAAAAGCAGCGAGTTGGGACTGTCGGGCACCCCCTGACCGTACCTGGAACTCCTGCTACCGTCTTGATAAATGCCAGAACTGCACAGTCCAGGGAGCACCAGAATTGTGCTGTTGTTGCTGAGATACCAGAATTACCTCCTACTGATTGTGGCCAGGATGGAAATTTACTGATGACCAAAGTCAATCACCTAGTGACCCAATAAACAGCAGTCCCAGGTAGGGCCCTTTGAGCTCTCCTGGACTGCAGAGGGCTGTGCTCAGTATCTCCCTCTGAGTGGGATGTCTCTCAGAGCCCTCAAACTCCTGAGTTCAAAGTTATTGTCACTGATGGAACCTGGGCTGAACTACAATGGTCCCTCACCACATGAGGTTCAACCTTTGGCTGTTGAGAAATCATTTAAACTGAGTATTTCACTTAACTCGAAAGGAATTTTTAACAAGTACATTTACCTATGTATGTTGTCAGTGTGTGTGTAAATCAATTCAACTCATAACATCCTACTATTGTCATTGTAGTAACTTCTTTTTAATGACTTTGTCAATGCTAAATTAACTGATGACTAATTGCTGCTAAAATCCTGTGATTCTCTCTTTAACTGTGAACAAATCTTAAACTGCTACTAGATATAGCCTTTAGACATAAACCATTGTAGTCTGAGGCAAAGTCTGGATCCAGCCACACCTAGGTTCATCTCTGAGAAAGAGTTTAGAAAGTAAAGGGGTCTATTCTGAACCTTGTGACTCAATGGGAGGGTCTCCCTTATCCCTTGTCTCTTTCTTTACAGAATCATAGAATCATAGAATCACAGAAAGTTTCGGGTAGGAAGGGACCCTTAGAGATCGTCTCGTCCAACCCCCCTGAAGCGAGCAGGGACACCGCTAACTAGATCAGGTTGCTCAGAGCCCTGTCCAACCTGGTCTTGAATGTTTCCAGGGATGGGGCCTCCACTACCTCTCTGGGGTATATTAGGCCAACCAACAATTATTCCTGAATGTTTTATCCTCTACAGCCACCAGCAATACTGTCACCCCTTATGCCTCTCAAGACTCCACTTCCCTTCAATTTCCCTTTAACAGTCTTTAGTACTGTTTATGTTAGAGAACTGTGGTATTTACCTGAAATATTAAAACCCGCTCATCGCTCTGCCCTACTGCAGGGAGGAAGGTTCCAGGGATAGTATACACCTCTATTAAAACAACTGTATCTATTGACACTACTGATACAAAACAAAGAAACGTATTTTAAATAGTATTAGGCTTTAAATGTGAACAATGTTCTGAACTTTCAACTAGCTTTAGCATTTTATTAAATAAGGTATTTTAAATCTGGAGGAGGTATTCTGCTAATTTTAATCAAATCCAAAGGTCTTTTTAGCTCTTGAAGGGAACAAAATCAAACATCTATTTTGTAGTGCACTTTGATCTACAGACATTTTGAAAGTATCTGAGGTCAAGATCAGGTTCTGTTCTGCCCTGAACCTTACAAAGCGCAACACCTCGTCACGGCTGCCTGGAAAGGTACCACTACCCTCCCCAAAACCTCATGACAGGAGTGAAACGACAATGGAAAGCCTATCTGTATGGTCTGCCCAAAGCCTTAACGAACCAAGTCACTTCCACTGCTCAGTAGCACACACCAGGATAATGTTCCCCATCATCAGGAAAGAATTGCAAATATGTAATTACTGGCTTATCCTTGTTGCATACTACATAGCTCCTGCCTACCCGTCTTCCAGAGATGTAGGCAGAGCCTAAGCAGAAGGGAAGTACGTAGTTCTCCACCATGTTTAAAAAAAAGAAAAAAAAAAGGATGGGTGTTTCCCACCAAGGGTATTTCATAACCCAGTATTTTACCAGAGTTACTATTGCTACTATAGCACATTTACATTTGAATATATTCTGTCTGGAGCCGAGAAAAACATATTTCCTTTGGAAAAGAGCATCAAATGAAACCAGACTATTTATCAAATATTTGTGTCAAGGCAAGAGAGACTACAAAACAAGTACAGGGAAGCACAGATCTGCATTCCAGATGAAGGATAAGAGAGTAGAAGGCATGTCACTTGCAAAGAGGAAAGAGAATTGAGAGGCAACAAAATAAACAGAGAAAGGCATTCAGAAATAAGAGACCATTCTCCTAAACATTACAGTAATCCTTCCCCTCCATACCATTACCCTAGCCCTACAAGACCAGTACTACAAACTGGGAAGGGGTGGTACATTCCAGTTATAGGTACCTCCCGCCCAAGACACCAGGCCAAGACTGGGAGACTGATCATACCCTCTCTGCCCCTCCCTCCACTTGGATTATTTCCAAACCATTTTACCTCAAGACCAGAACAGTATGAACAAACTCCACATTTATTTGTCTGTGACTAGGACATGACAAAGACATGTTCACTCAGCACTTTTCAGCATGTGTACAACACCTGCATTATAGTTTGTAAAGTTTACACTCTGTTGTTTGTCATTCCACTGGCTCAACATTTTCAGCACTTTCTCTGATTAAGAAAGTATTATCAAATATCAATGCAGAAAAGTCACTGAAGACGATTCAGTTTCAAACAAGTCCTATGCACATAAAATAAATTGCACAAATAACAAATATTCCATTTGTTTAGTCTTGGCTAAAAAAAAAAAGAGGAACAAGTGATCCCCAACCCTGTGATCTGACGATTTGCTGCAGCTGGCAGATATATCCTCTTTGGATGTTCACAGTGTTTTGCTGTTGGTTTCTCTCTCTATGATCTCATCTGTGAAACTCTTAGAGATAAAATAAAGCAAGGAGTAATGGACAAGATGTTGTCCAGCCCATTTGAACTTTGTCTTTAGATCTTGCAGAGTATTACTGTGCTGTTACTCTGCAGGTACACTCTATGATCCGTTTTGGTTATTCTTATGGCTTGAAAGCCTGTCCCCACACCTACTGCCTAATCTAAATATATTCTGCTGCAATTTCAACTCATAAGTACTTGTTTTATTCATGATAGATATGGCAAGCTGACTAACCTCTCTTTGCAGGTATCTTTTAAGACATCTTTCCTCCAGACCAGTACTTCAGTGTTCCCTCACTGAAAGGCAACTGTAGCAGGTGGTGGGAGCTTTTTTTGGAGGGGTCGAGGGAAGTCCCATAGACCACCCTGTATCACAGCACCATTTGGCAGCAGAAAAAGGATGTAATAACATATTCTGGGATCAAATATAGTCATGTTTTTAAAAAACAAACAAACCCCGCCCAACCAGTCCAATTTTACTGTTGAAGCTATGAGCTTTTAAGTTCAAAGCACTGATGATGAAAAAACTGATGTGACCCACCTACCAAGCATGACAGCTTGCAGGCAGTGACAGGATGTCAGAGCTGGTTCCCAGTTATACCTGCATGTAACTTTTTAAAGCCGCTTTACAGATCACTTGCTGATGTCTGATGAAACATAAGTTGTATAAAACCATTCTAGATATAAACAATCATTTTTTTTAATCCTCACTCAGGGGTTCTCTCTTTTACAGACCTTGTTATCTTCTTTACAGATCTTGTTACCCAGCATAACCTTCCCAAAGTATGACAGTATCACAAACTGAACACGATACTTTTAGCCAAAGACCTACCACTCCTCAGCAGAATGGAAACACTGCTTCATTACCTTATTTACAATGCTCTTTCATATGTTCCAGTATGACAAGAGAATTTTCATGACAGTGATGCTGCTGACTCACAATAATTTAGGAACCACCACAACCCCTAGATACCCTCCCACAGAACTGCTACCTAGCCAGCTGTTACTTGTCTGTGTAAGGTAATGTTGTTAGAGTAATTCAAACCCAGCTACACCAAAATGGCTGAAACCAATGCTATTGGTTTCAGACCATTTCTTGAATTTGTCAAGATCATATCATCCGTGTGTTCAGTAAGAATATTATCTCAACACAGAGAAGTGAAAACACCAAACAATACATGACCCAGGACAGACTCCTTGATGTGAACACTTCCCTTGAACATACCCAAGTCCTGCCTTTTTCAGGATCTTGTGAGGGGAAGCGCTCCTCACTCTTCAGTATTCTGGAACTTATCCCAAGCCTGCAGGCTCTCAGTTTGCTAAATACTGCAGGATACATTCCATAAGGCCCAGCCAACCTGAAGACATTAAAGTCATCACTAACCTGTTTCTCTACTTTAACTTGAGTTCAAAGTAGAGGAAAGACCGTTTTCCCAAACTAACATTCAAGATCATAACATCCAACATTTTCAGCGTGAGAGAGTTCCCTTGCTGAGTTCTTTAAGATTAGCATCAAAGGTCTTTTCAGACCACCTCACGTGAATCCTGATTAATCTCTTGATGATGGATGACGCATTGGAACACAATGGCAAAACACTCCTTTCTGCTGCAAGGCTGGAGACCTGTTGTAATCTTTACCACAGAAATTCACCAGCAACTTTGTGAATACCAGTAATTTCTATGCCCAGAATAATACCACACACCTCCATGGCAAACTCAGTCCTTTACTTTCAAGTTAATTGTTCATCACAAACTGAAGATGACAGAATTTGCGGAGAGTGATGATTATTGCCACATGCTCTGTATGTTGCAACTATGCTGAGGGTCACACAGATATCCAGGAAAGCAGACCCAGCTGCACTAAACCTCTGGCCCCACTGTCAGTCATTCTTGGCCACACCACCACCCACCCCAACACTTACTATCTACTTGAACCTAGAACAGACACTGAAAACTGCTCCAAGGGAAATTAAAATTCTTCATTTCTTCCTTTATTGAAACAATGGGACTCCTAAAACCAGGCACATGCATTTAGTCAACACTATATACACACCCCTCTCTGCTTATTAAGAGCTACCAACATCACACCATGAAGCCATGATGCTCCTTCCAGAGTGGAGAATAAAACCATGAAAACACTGAACTGGAAGCGATCACAAGATTCAAGGTGGGGGGGGGGCGGGAAGAGAGAAGAGACATTGGCATTTTTGCTAGAATGACTGCAAATCCTAGTTCACCAGGAGCTACTGAAGCTCTCTCTAGTGTACAACAGTCTCTGAAGCACAAGGTCATACACTGCAAAATAGTTTCTGAGCATCATTTATTGCAGAAAACCTCAGTTATGTTTGGATGCACTAATTCAAAGCATTTTTGTTAAGCCAGATGTTGGAAATGCAAACTATTCCAGATCAGTCATTTTATAGAACTGCATACACCAACGCTTTGCAAAGTCTTTCTCTGTTTAATTACAGAAAGGTCTAAGATGCATAAAGTGTTAAAATTCTTCTTCTGACTTTTTGAAGGCCAGCTAGAGAAGGCAGGAACTGAAATAGTTAAGCACACTTTAATCAAGAAATTGCATTGATACAACCTGATCGCCAATATGGACGATTTAATTTAACCAATATGCTTCCATTCCCACTTACTGTCATGCTAATGGCCTCATCTAACCTAGAATTTTTAGGTCTGCACAGCGTTTGCACATACACATATGGGGCAGTGGATGCTTTGCCACTATTGAGCTCTACCTAAATCCACTCCCAAAGACATAAGTTCATCTTCTGACCATACAGTAACTCATTAAAGTTTGGCACGTTTTCACAGGAACGTATTAACTTACAGAATACAAGTTAAACAACATCCTGGCATTCGAGAAGTATTCTAGGCAGGATCAAGTTTCTGCCAACTTCCCTGCTTTTCATCAAATCTGACAAGTAATGAGAACGTGCACTTCAATTACTCTTACTGAAACTAAAGCCACACTCGATTTAGTTGGTATCCTGGTCACTACGGAAGGGACAGTGAAATGTCTACTTACATTGCTGTGTTAGCAGAACAAAATCTAAAACACTCCTGTCTGTACAAATAAATTAACATAAAACTTAAAAATCCCAAACAAGCTTCCTGGTATACACGCTACCTCACCAGCTGCAAAATTCAGTAACTATGACCTTTCTCTGTAAAAGTTATAGCAACTATCATCCCATGGTTGTGTTTTTACAAAGCCACAAGAAAAAGCTGCATCCACGCAAGAGCAGCCCGCACTTTACTGAAGAGATGCTTTACGTTTTTGCTCTACGGAACATAGCCAGCCCTTTTCCAACCTGTTCATACACAAAAACGAATACAGCACACACTGAGCACGCTTCACAACTAAATCAACTCAGCAGCTACACAACTAACCTCAAACATCTTGTAACACTGAAATTAAAAAAACCCCTTTAACTCTTCAGTCAGTAATTTTTGTTCACTTAGTAAAGACAAGAACTACATTATCTGACACCCCACACTCCTGAAGAAATTCACAGATCCTACCACAGTATTTTTTTGTATTAAAAAAAAAAGTATCCCACAGCTCTTGAAGTATTTTTTACATTAAAATGTTAATGGAAATTATTTTCTGTAGTGACTTAATTTCCTAATTTAGAACAGGAATTTCAAGAGGCAGTAACACCACATACAAAGCAGTCACATCTGTGAGACAAGGTGACAATATCCTGTAAAATGTTCTCAAAGTATTTTTCCTAACAATTCAGAAAGTGTGTACTTCCACTTAATTTGTTATATATCACATCTGCATTCTGCTCCTCTTATGTCTGAGGCATCTGCAGAAAAAACAGGACTTTTCTTCTTTAATGTCATCTGTTCCTGCATATTTTTGCTTTAAGTCTTAGTATGATATTTGCAATGGAAACCTCTGTGTCATATAGGATTAAGACTACAAACCAGATGAATATAAAATGTAGAGGCTGCACTTCCCTACAAATAACTGTAAAAAAAAAAAAAAAGGCAAGTATCACCTGAAGCTTTTCTATTCTAAATACCAAACTTCAAGGAGTTTTTCTTACGGTACCTTTCTCTAGAAATGATCAGGAAGAATGTGAGAGGAAAAACTGCTCCTCTTAAACCTGGTGATTTTATTTCTTCCTGCCACCACCCTACACCTGTTTCCTTTCCAAGTCAGAGACTGGAAGTTCGAAATACTGGTCTCCAAATGGATGAGCACGGGGAACCTTCCACTGAAATATCAGCCATATTCATTCACAAAGCAACATTTGCATAAGCTTTTTTCATAGCCACCTAAGATTTTTATAGAAGCAATGTCAACTCTACAGTAAACTCAGCTTTCATGGCTCTTCAATTATGTCAGCTGCGTTCCCATCTCCGCACCCCTCCTTTGCTGCTTCCATACTTCGCTCCGTCATTCGCTTCAAAGTATTATCAACATTACTAACGCTTGTGTCACGCAGACCTCAGGGGCGGGGAAAGAAGGGCTGACTTACCTGGTCATGGTAATATTAAAAAAAGATTTTTCAGCAATGCTCTTAAAGGACTCTACCATTACTTACAAGGATTTAAATAGCGACTGCTCCTCTAAAGCTGCTTAAAAACTCGCAACTTGTGCAGACACCCCTTAACTGCTCTAAAATCGTCCCAAACTGACTCGTTACTAAGCTGACTCGAATCCGGAGTCCTGAGACGCTCGGTGTGAGCGCCATTCTGCTGATCCAGCCCCGCCACAGCCGCTCACGCTGAGCCACGCAAGGCCTCGGGCCAGCGGGGCACGCACCACCGGCCCCGCAGGAATAACTTCCACGACGCAAAAAGCCGCCTCACGCTGTCTCCAGGCGCCTTTCGGGGGATCAGATCA
>Ga0181612_125907_pt1 | contig 10002 bp, 5 predicted proteins | sample HoacroProtozoa21_FD_119630 | JGI IMG/M metagenome (GOLD analysis project Ga0181612, IMG submission 119630) | Hoatzin crop microbial communities from Cojedes, Venezuel. Combined Assembly of Gp0051906, Gp0051904, Gp0051908
AAAAAAAAAAAAACAACAACCACCAAACACCCACATCACATTTTAGTAGCTCAGAACAACATATACCCAACATTAGTAGCTTTCTTCCAGAAGCCTTCGGACATTTTCTTCTTCCTCCCTCTGCCCTCACAGCTGATGGAAAAATGTTCATCTGACAGTCCTGAAGACTGAGGTCTTCCATTTATCCATGCAGCAGATATAACAGAAACAGCAGTTGCATAAAGCTCTCTTACAATACCTGAGAGGCATCTCGCTACCAGGTAAAGACAGAAGAGGAGCTTCATGGTTATTCAGTTTTCTGCCTCTGAACCAAAGCCTAGGGGTTTAATGTAAACATTTGAAAACTAAGAGTTTTATTACTCTAGTTGGTTTTAATTTCTCATGCTAGCTTTCCAATTCTGATTTTAGTGGAACAGGTTTTTAATTACTGTACTTGGGGAGGAAAAGTATAGCAAGGAGGAGAATACTGCCTGGGTTGAGGCTAGGCTGCATTTCATAAGATACATGTGTTTCAGTGCAAGATTTTCCAGAGTATTGTTTAAAGCAATACAGCTCACCTTTCTGTCTCTGGCTTTCGGAACAGTTTTTCCTGCATTAGACACCACCACAAAGCTCCCAGAAGCTCCCTTTCCTTTCACCTAGTTCAAAAGAAAGTCCATTTCAGTCTTTAACAAAGTAACTCAGAATAATAACAACCTGAAAGAGACTAATTGATATCAGTATGCAGACTTGCAATGCACTGTCACTCTGACGATGGGCTGTTATGGCAGAGGCCCGATTTGAACCCACTGAAACTTCAGTCAGACCAGAAACCAGAGCCAGACATTAATAACACACTCTGCTGTCCTGACCAGAGATCCTAACAGATATCACATGCATAAGTGACAGCGTTACAAGAAACAAGCTTCTGCAGAAGTGACACTGCCGGACTCGGCCTTAAGACACACGCTGCTGCAACAGTATATGACACAACACCAAGAAACGGTCATGAATTGCACAAAAGACAACCGTGCAAAGTACCCGATGGACAGAACAATGCTGAAATTCTGCCAGTGTCTCACAAAGTGGAGACAGAGGTTGATTAACCTCCATGAGGGAGAACATGACCACCCCACAGACCTGCTAACGGAGTTTAAGAAACTCTTGTGTATTTGAGTAATACCACCCCCAGCGCTGCTCCACAAAGCAGCTCTTACCTGTCTAATGATGCCTCTCTCCAGCTCCCTTTTCAATGCCTGCTTCAGAAGATAGCCTCTCCTCTCAAGCTCCAGCGAAGGGTATTTGTGGATGATGTATTTACGTATTGCAACGACCGATGCGCCACTCTTTTGAAAGCACGCCTGAAACAGAAGCGAAAAGTTAGTAGAAACCACCTGCACTGCAATTATCTTGCTGTGGGCCTGGAAGAACAGAGATTGAACCGATGCAGACAGGCCAGCAAATTGGTACAGGGTGCCGGGCTGGCCTTCTCCCTGCAATAACTCAAGAGGAGAAAATATGACTAACAAACCACTTAACTCTCCCCCTTCAGAATGGCTGAAGAGCAGACAACACAAAAGCGGCACGGCAAGTGCACGCCAGCTACTCCCCGATTCTGAAGCACTTACAAGTAATGGCATAAACACTACATGCTACTGCAAAATACAGTCACCTTTTGGCAAACCAACATGGCACAACTGGTAGGTCATTTTACTAATGTCAGAAAGAGTAATTTAAGTCATAACAAGTTGCCAATTATTATCTTTTTTTTTTTTTAAGGTGATGGAGGACTGACATTAGCAAACTAGTAAAAAACCCAAGTTAAAGTTTGTATTTTGAAGATATAGCAGCTGGAAAGGCCATCTTGCAGTCAAGGCTGGTGGAGTCCAGGCCTCCTGTGAAGGCAGCGTGAGTGAACCAAGCCCCAAGGGGAGGGCAGCAGCGCCGCAGTGCCATCACAACAGCACGGGTCTCTTCTTACAACCAGGAGGGATACAGTAAACCCAAGACCAACACCACTTTGGAATGCCAGTTTACTGTATTTCCATCTGTCCTCAATTAGAGTAAGTTAACACTGAAAAAAGCATGTATCAAATAGATGGATTAATCAAGCCAAATCAGTTAAATATGGCTAGAAGGCACACCAAATTAAATGATGACAGCAACCAACCACATTATGTCATCATAGCTGTTTCTAATAATGTAATTAGGGAGGGAAACAAATTCTAAACAAAGAAATAAACTACAGGGCCCCTCATCATCATAATAGACTCACATTTCAGCTCCATGGGCTTCCAGGCAGAAGCAAACACGTCTTACACAGCGAGTTTTCTGCTAACAGACAGTGCTATCGTCTGTACCATCAGCAAGCTGAAATTGTGGATTTTAGGCACACAAATCATTCTGCTTTGTGACAGATGAACAAAAGAACCATTTGTCTCCTGCTTACCCTGATGGCCTCAGTTAAAATAGCATCCATTTTGGGACGTGAGGTGGCAGCCATCTGAGTTTGCTTCTGTGCTCTAGCTAGCTGGCTAGCAGAAAGAGTAGCCCACGCAGGAATGGTCTTTCTCACCTTCTTCTCCTTTTCCTTAGACTGGTCTTTCTCGCTTAGGAAAAATACAAAGCAATAGTAAGACAAGAGACACTGTAAAACAAGTCAACAGGCAGAACAACAACAACAAAGCCCAGAATATCTGACACTTCAAATATTTTAATAAACATTTCGACGTTTCTGTTAGAAAAAGAAGAGACCCTGTCTTGACACTCAAGCCTCACATGTTCCAGGACAGCAGCTACACTTGGTTGGTGGCTTCTTCCTGACAAATACGAGCACCTTTTTTTAAGAAAGCCATCCCATTTTCCCCATCTGTCCCATCATCTTTTCTATCTCTAGGAACCTGACTTTCTCCAGAATCCTACCCAAATTCCTGAACTCAGCACTAAGCACGTCTTACTCCTTTTTGGTTTCTTCTGAGGACTTTGCTTCCCCCTTCCCTTCATTCTCAGGTTCCTTTGGCTGTTCTGCTTCACTGGATGCAGCAGGCAGGGTTTCACTCTCTTGTTCTTCTCCAGCAGAGGCAGATTCCTCAGAGGCGACTTCTGCATCTAAAGATGGGAAAATGCATCAAGTTACTGCCTAAAACTAGCCTCTGTTCTTCAGGAAGGCAGAGGGGAGAGAAAAAAAAAAAAAGCTGTACAACACCCCCCCAAAATTATTTCCCACCAGACCATTTCTCTTCTCTAATTTAAAGAGAAGAGTGGAATGTAACTTAGGAAGCAAACAAAACTACTGAAAAGACTTCAGTAAGGTGCAATGAGCGATCAAACGCCAGAGCAACTTCAAAAAACATCACACAGCATTTTCACAATGAACTAACTCCTCCAGTCTTCTCTTAACTCCAGGAAGTTACTGTTATAATTACCCCTCATCAAAGAGGCCTGGGTGGGAAAGGGAGGAGGACATCAGTACTATGGAACACTAAAATTTTCCCCTAGGTTGAAGTTTATGTGTTTTTAACTCAGAAAGGTGCAAAACCATACAACTCTACAAGAAACTTGGGTAGATACATACGAGCAGCTTTGTTTACGACCATCTTGTCTTCAAACGTCGCTGTTTCTGCACTACACACCGCGGCACCTGAAGGATTTCAACGATTCAATCACATTTTTCCAGACTTGGCAAAGCTTTAGATTGCACATGCATTGGCAGAAACACTTATCTATCAGCAGGATCAAATCCAGTCAGAAATCAACTTACCAAGCAAATTAACTCCAGTATATTTAGCTGGGAACAGGCTCTAGAGATGGGGCTGTCTACCAGATAAGATGCATGTAAACTGCCATTAGCCACTTCTTGGATAAAAGAGCTAACTGCCATGACTGCTCCAGGCAGTAGACAGGTCCTCTGTCTCTGAGAAGGAGCTCAAGCACTCCTGCTGTGCTCCTGTGCACAGTTTTCCCAAGGAGGCATCATGCATTTGAAATATGCAGTGTATTAATAGTTAGTTTGGTATGTAATTTATTTCTTTGTGACACCCCAGTGAAACTAACCAAATATGATACTGAAATGACACATTCTGAGAAACTGAGGTGAAGCTGCTAAGACCAGACACATTAATATCAGACTAGATTTTATGACACATTGTGGTAAAATCCTTTTGCTCAGGAAAACAAAGCAAAAATCTTAAATACTTTGGTTTTCCACTCATTAAATCTACTTTTCCATCTCAATCCATATTCCTGACACTACTGAAACCTCACAATTTGTACCTTTACTCTAAAGAAAGGGCAAGCTTAGAAGGGACTACATTTAGCTGTATTTTAATGTCTGGAGTGTCAGGGCTTTCCCAGGGGATATGAAGGACAAAACAAACGGGTTCAGACCGAAAAGAGTGGCTGCAAAATACAACTCTGCAATTATCCAAGACAAGCCCATGAAAAGAATCTAAGCATTAGTAATATTTTAATCACAGCAGTGAGGTTTTTTCAGGAGTTTCAGAACACACGCCTATGTTTGGATATACATTAACAATCCACTATAGAACTATTACCGTACCAGCTTTGACCTCTTCACCGCCTTCAGCAGGTTTGCTTTTGGGAGGAGTTTCCCGGGAAGAAGAATTCACCGAGCGACGGATCGGCATAGTGTCGTCTTCAACTTTCTAGAACAAGTATACATAAATCAGTACAGATACTGGAAAAAAACTAGCAAGTTTTTGAAATGGGATTAAAGGAAATCAAAGCAGCATAGATAGAAATATTCTGGCTACATTTGGGTTTTTCAGAGATTTAAAAGACAGTAACCCTCAAACCAGCTCCTTTGAAGCGTACCAGGAGAGGACAGTTTCACATTTTACAGTTATAAAAGAAATAATTTCTTTTCAATTCCAAATCAAATGAGATCAGCATTTGAGGATTCTGATAAATACAGCATTTCAGGGAAAGCAGGGAAGGGGAAAGAGAGTGCCTACAGGGTTTATTCGACTCCCAATCAAGTATCTGACGGGCAGGGGAGAAAGAGTACCGAGTAACCTTCAGCAGGACTGGAAGTCAAGGACTGATCCAAGGGCAAGCGTGCAGAATGGGCCAGCCCCTACCTCACTTAACTTGTCCGTGTGGATCAGCTGAGCTCCCGTTAAGAGTGGAAGCGCCTTATGATGCACGGGTTCAGCTTCAGACAGATCAGTCGCCATTTAAAATAATTTCTAGCCCCAAGTGCAGGTAAGACTGTGGAGCCCCAGGTTTTAACCCCAAGGACTTTTTCCTAATGGTTTTCACAGTGCAGTGAGGAGTCAACCTAAAGTACAGAAAAGATGTGGTGTGAAAATTAACAAAACAAAAACATCTACGTCCATGTAGCTAACAAACTAAAGATTAAAAAGAAAAGAAGGATAAATGACTTACAGCTTATGACTAACATAACTGACAATCAACACTTGCATTCAACAAAGATGCTAAAACATGTATGCAAACTTGAGTGCTATGGATGTAGCAGAAATGGTAAATGTGTAAGCCAGACCTGCAGCCTCCTCCATTAAAACATATCTGAAAGAATAAAGAGGCTCTTTAAATTAACAGAAAGCGTTAACAAAAAGCAGACATTGCACTGTGCCTAACACCAGGCATTGAGGAAACTAGTAAGTCATTCACTCTGGGTAAAAGCAGGAGCTGACACACTGATCCAGCTTCTGTCAGCCTAAGGAATTCAACCATTAAATCTGTTAGACAGAAAATAGAGACACTGGGACCGGAATCATAGCCCTCCCAGACTACACCCGATGCAATTTGTAGACATTAACGAGTTCCTGAGCAAGAAAATAGCCACCAAAACAGTGGTCTCCATACCTTCTACAAAAGAATTACAGCTTTACAAAACTCTCCTCCCAACACATGCACAGTACTGAAGGGGTTAAGCTTAGTTTAAGCCTCATCAGGTCTCACCCCTCACTATCATTACACTTCTACAAGCCTCTCCTACCTGTTGCCCATCCGCCTGCATCAGCCTCTCCTAAGAAGAGGTGCTCCACTATTCCCATCGCAAAGCGCAGGGTTTACTTCCTCCTTCGCTTACTTTCGTCCCTTTAAAAGCCTCAAAAGCCAACCCTCACCTCCAGCAATCCACCAGGCCTCTCCTGTTCCATCAGGTCAAGCTCCAGACTGCCCTCTTCCCTTCCTTACAAAGAAATCCAAAGAACAGCTCCCGATTTCTACCTATTCTGGATGCTTTCTTTTACTCAGACAAGGCAGCAGACACTTACCATGAATTTTCACTTCCAATAGGTATTCCTATTGGAATTCCTATCCGAGCGCCTTCCTCTTGAACGGAGAGCTTACGTCACTCCTGGCACTGTTCTCAAGATGACTTTCACCACAGTTTCAGCACTTTGCACTGCATTCGCCATTGCAGGGGTGGATGTTCCGTACCCCATCTATACCACCTCCATTACTCCACATTCTTGCCAAAAATACAGCCCTCCTATTACTCAGCAGTGGAGACTCCTAATCGATCGGAGGGATTCTCTCCACCTCAGTTATTTTCCCAGGCAAACCAAACCCCAGCTCGTCTGCACTGAACACTTTTATTAAACCTCCAAGCTGTGGAAGTAGTTTCCATTCAGAAACCAGGAGCAGTGAAAGAAGAGCCGAGGGTAACATGTGTTAAGATATGATAGTTCACATGGACTGGTGATGCAAGAGGCCACATCACTGTACCTCCTCCTCACATAATAAACTAGTAAATTAATAAACTAATTCCACTGCCGCTGCAGGTGGGTGCAATGTCACATCAGGTGTGCACACCTGCAGCACAACCAAGAGACCTGAATTTCAGGAGAACTAGACACATCACTGGGCAGCGTTTCTATGGGAGATGCTCTAAGAGACATTCTTCTGGCTGGCCACCTTCAAAACGCAGCACTCCTGACAGTGAAAAGCAGTCTACCCACTTCTGCAACATCTACGACTTCTCCTTTGACACCGAACAGTCATTCCGAAAAACGACAGCGCACCAGTCCTGTCTCTGCACCAGTAAAAGCAAATGAGTGTAACAGTGCCGGATGTTTTCTTCTGAGACAAAACAGAAAAATCAAAACACACTACATGCCAAAACCAAAATAAATGAGATGAATGAAGCTTTCTTATGAAATTTCAGGATGGGAAAAAAATACTAATGACCAATTAGAACATACGAACCACAGCCCAGCACTGTTTTTGGGGGGGGTTTTTTTGGTTTTTGTTTGTTTGTTTTTTTTTGGGGGGGGCCTATTTTATGGGACCTTCCTCTCTCAAGTGTGGAAAGTAAGAGGAAAAATTTAAAAAATCCATCAGGCTTCAGCTCAGCATCAAATGCTTTTTTCTAGCAAGCATAGCCTGAAGCCCCCTAAAAAAATGCCAGCATTTTGAAGTGAGTCCTAAAATACCCAATTACAGATCCTTCCTCAGGGAAGTCGGCTGGGGGCTACAAAAGATGCTTTCCCTGGGATTACTAACACACACATACAAGCACACACTGTGGCTGACCTGGTCCTGGGTTTTATTTGTTTTTCAGCTGTGTGACCTGCACGTCACATGCATGAAAGTGTAGTACTCCCAACTTTGACTTCAAATTCCCCAGGTTGTAAAACACTCCTTTGCTTAGATTACCGTATAAAGTACTCGAGTCTTCTTGCTCTCAGGTGTGAACCTTAGCACAATTCACATCTTTGGTGCCTATATTACATGAAAAGAAGCCATCGTCCAGCAGAAATTCAGAGTGACCCAAACAGGAGCTTGTCGATTCCCTCTGCATTCCCATCTCCTGCTCAGAAGGCCAAGAGAATCAAAGGGGCAGGAGGATAATCTCCTATTGACTTCAAAGCACCGATATTCTTCCAGGGTAGGATCACAAGCATCAACTTGTGAAAGCATCACAGCTCAAGGACTGCTCTTGCTTAGCCTATTTCTTTCCACAGAGGGTTCAAAAGTAGCGTTCTGGACTGTGTGTGAAATGTCAGCCACAAACAGGGCTGAATTTGGTTTCTCAAAAAGATAAAGCAAAAGACTAGAAGGTTTTGCAACAGCAATGCAGCAAAACACTGGCTCCTCTCACTCCCCCCTCATATAAAACAGTGGATTTATTTAATGTAAAAACCAAGTCACCCAAACCAACTGTTACCTGAACACCCTATTTCATGTATGGGACACTAAGACATCTTTAAATGTGTACCAGAGCTACAACTGCAAGCATCGCTCTTAATAATAAACAATAGAAAAGTAATAACTGTCATGTCAAACAAATATTGTGCTTAGAAAGTGGGAAGAGGCCACCAGTTGAGGATGCAGGTTTTCAAGGTGGTTATTGGGTAACTCTCATGCACACTTAAATCTGATCGACTGTCAGAAAAAAGCAATCACATCAGCAACGAAACAAACACCAGGATACAAACCTTTTGAAAAAGTTGCTCGAAAGTACAGACAGTAACTTCTCACATAGCTACTTACAATGGCCTTCCTACAGGTCACTGGAACTGCAGGCTCACAGGTTCCCCAACGACCACAAACTCGTCATTTCAAAGCTGGTAATCCAGCAAGGACCTGATAAGCAACAAAACCTCCCAACTTTCCGGATTTCTAGATGAGCAGGAATGGTTGAGAGCGTCCAGTCTCCCAGCGCAGGGAGTGGCCACTAATGGGATATCTAGTCAAAGGATCACGTAGCTTTCCATGAACTGTTATGAAAAACTACAGCAATTTCCTCCTGAGTGATCAGCACATCCTTAGGAGGAAAAAAAAGAAATAAAAGAAAGGGGGACTTCAGGGGAGACACGCACATTCTGGATAATATTTTAGAAGAGTGGATTCCCCCCACCAATGTAACAGATACAAGAACTTGGAAAAAAAAAGTTAATTTGAGACATAGTTTGGCTGACTCCTTGAATTTCTCCTGGCCATAAGATAACTCATCTTATCTCAGACTTCAGTCTAATTCAAGAGACAACATTCTGGGATGAAATCAGGTCTTGAACATGGCAAGCCAACTGTCACACTGGCGGAAATACCGAGTCACAAGGACTCAGGGTAAGGGTGCACAGGCTCAGCGGACTGAAAACAAATACCCAACAGAAAAATGAGAAAGCATATCCAATCTTGTGCCATTAAAGGTGTCCACTTACTGTTACATGACACATACTCCGGTGACTGATGTGCTCTTAGCCATGACTTGGTACACTGTACACAATGCAGGTCTAGAAATCAGGTCAAAAAGGGCTAGAAAAAAGTTTTTATGTTCTTGCAGATTCGAAGCCAGGGTGTCAAGGGATATAAAACCACCAACCTTACAATAAATGCAAGCAAGAATGACTGTTTATTATCAGAAAGGCTTAAAAAGCCAAGTAACTGGATTTCAAAAACAGGCTATTGATTATTGTGCAATTATCTACTACTATACAAAGCTGTCCTGAGCAGAAGAGCATTTAAATGTCTCAGAAGCTGCAGGTAAAAAGCAGAGGAAATGTTCATATTTTTTGCAACTCCAAATCAAACATGCCAAAATAGTACCTTCCAAACTGGAAGCCAGCCAACTTTTTCAAGGCTTCTGGCCCCCTGAGACGGTCAAAACTCTTCCCTAAAAAAAGCCAGCTAAGGCAGAGGATACCTTCCCAAAAGCCTCAGTATCTACGTTGTCACAAAGTATATGATCCTGCTGGTTGATACAAATTTGCGTTTCACAAAACGTATCCTCTAAAAGTTCTCAGCTGATTGCCCATCACAGCCTGCTTCACAAAGGTGTTCCAGCATTTACCGATCTCTTTTGTTTCTGCTGTTCACTAAGCTGCCTGTTGTCTTGATTAAGTCAGACCAGTAGTTTCAACTCATTTAAAACAGCCTAAAAACATGCAGGGGAATCACAGAATGTTCGGGGTTGGCAGGGCCCTCTGTGGGTCACCCAGTCCCACCCCCTGCCAAAGCAGGGTCACCCAGAGCAGGCTGCACAGCACCGCGGCCAGGCGGGTCTGGAATAACCCCAGAGAAGGCAACTACATA
>Ga0181612_151094_pt1 | contig 10002 bp, 2 predicted proteins | sample HoacroProtozoa21_FD_119630 | JGI IMG/M metagenome (GOLD analysis project Ga0181612, IMG submission 119630) | Hoatzin crop microbial communities from Cojedes, Venezuel. Combined Assembly of Gp0051906, Gp0051904, Gp0051908
AACTAATTTCCCCAAGCTGAATTTGTTTTTCCTTTGACAGTATTTGGTGAATGATCTCTCCCTGTCCTTATCTCAACTCATGAATCTTTCATTACATTTTCTCTCCCTTGTCCAGCTGAGGAGGTGAGTGATAGAGCAGCCTTCGTGGGCACCTAGCATCCAGCCAGGGTCATCCCAGATCTCCCCCTTCTTCTTGGCTCATACAAAGTCCCCAGCAGCTGTGATGAATAGTGGGACACTTTCTTATGCTCTCCATAACATTTCTAGATGTAGGTTATCTAGCCCTTGCAAATCCGAAGCAGGCTGCTTTTGATTCAGATCTGACTGTTCTTTGAGTCACCTGCTATGGCTCTGAATTGTTGCAGCTTTGTGTGGAAGACCATCATCGAAGGGTACATCCACCTAACGAGAAGTCAGACAGACACGAGTGCTGATTTCCCCACAGACACAAACCAAGGGCTCTGTCTGCAAGGTTTTACAAGATATGGTCCCCACCACCTAGTCTTTCACAGCCCTCTCACCAACTCTGAGATGAAAGACAAAAGCAAACTTTTGTCACCTTAGAGTGGAGATGTTTGCCACTGGAAATGTGTTAGCTGCAACTCTGCAAACGTATTCCTTTCGTAAGGTCTGGGGTGAACATGTGCATTGATGATAAGGGAGGTATAAACTAATTTAGCCATGCCTTGTTGTAAGAACTGCAGTGCAAGACTCTTCAGAAAGTCCCAGCAAAGTAGGCAAGGTTATAGCCTGTCTAGTGAGTCTGTTCCTTCTGAAGTCCTTAGTGCTTGCGCTACAACTTAGTTTACCTGTCCCCAGTGAAGAGTTTACCTTCTTAAAGTGCTAAATAGGTTTCAGAATGTAAAGCCTTGTGATCCTATAAAGCATGACTGTCAGAAGAGTTTGACCATATTTTGAAGGAAAACAAGGTATTGCATGAATCTGGCCTGTTTTCATTCTGCCTGAATTTTTGGGAATGAATGAACCCCATAAATCAAGACAACACTCACTCTATGTCTTTAAAAACACCTGACGTGCAGCTTGAACATAAGATGTAACTTACTAATTGCACTTGTTTTTACACACTTTTTCATGTTCTACCTAGCACACACAGGCTTTTTTTCTCATCTGCTAGTCCAAGGCATCATTTTGCCTGAAGCTTGTCTCAGACTATGGACCTGCTCTCAGAACATACTGGGTTTTCTATCCTGCAGTAAATGTTTCACAACTTTGCTGTGACCTGCTCCAGAAGTAGCTGCCTTTTGATGCTGGCTACAAACAGCACTCTGCCAACTTCTGTAAGGACACTGTGGAGAGAAGGTGTACAACAAGTACAGAGGTGAGTCATGAATTATGTTTGAAATCTGATTAGCAGTAAAGTGGTACCTGGGAATAAATGCTAAACTGTGGAATTCAGATGTGGCTGGCTTATTATTTCCCATCTTCTGTTGACCCTAAAGTCAAAAAAGCTCCCATACTTCCCTTCTCTGAGATTCCACTTTCCTCCCTATAACAGTGTGATTAAAATACCCCAGTTCAGGTCCAGCCTATTTTGATGGTGCATGTGCCTCATCTCCACAGATTTCTTTGCTCTGGCTGTCAGCCAATCAAGGCTTCAGCAATCTGATGAGCTGCATGATTTAATGAACACTCCTTTTGTGGGGAAGGGCACATTCCTTTATAAAAACTGGTGAGATATCACATTTCACAGGATGACCTCTACTTTCATAAGATGATGGGAGAAAATTGGTTTTGGAAATCGAGGAAGATTGCATCTTGTGAAACAGAATCCAGAGAGTGACACAGAGACCACCTTTCCATTCCAGTCCATTTAATTTTCAGGTTTTGGTTTTGATGGGAAGCTAAATACAGTTTGGGTCACCAGACCAGAAGCACAAATAATTAACAATGAAAGAAACCCCTCTCCCACTCCACGTCTTTACTGCAGCAAACTCTCACAGCAAATGTACAATGCTCAAAGCTGAATAAAAAAATAGAGGTGGTCCTCCATGCCACTACAGTAATCTTTGGGGGGAGAAGTAAACTTTTATTAACAATATCCCGCAACATCATTCCACTGCTATTGCCCTGCCCAAACAGTGGATTTGAAGAGGCAGAATACAATGGTTCAGACTTTAAGACCTGGACCCAGAGGTTTTGTGTGTAGTCCAAAGTCCTACATAAACCCAGAGAGTTTGGCACCTACACAACTTTCAGGGTCTTATTCTTAATTCTTGAGGAACATAGCAAAATATAGTTCATGCTTTTTACAAGTAGAGATTATTTTTTAGAGTTGTTTAGAGAACTTAAGAATGATGTTCTTTCATGAGGTCATAAACTTGATGCTATAGGCTAAATAGAGTCTGACAGGCATGTTCAGGATACATTTATTACTGAGCTACCCAGGGACATCCATAATTACTGTCATGAGTCTTCTGATGATTAAAGAGCAGAATGAGGAAAACGGAAGATTAAAGGCATAGAACACAGAGCAACAATGCCTGTTTTCACTGAGAGTATCAGGCTGACAGGAAATGTTGAACCATTCAGGAATATCCATGTGTGTGTATGCTGAAACTTGCAGTACATTTCTTAGACAGTGACCGCTCTACTTCCATAAAATTTTACATATATAACAGACCATCAAAGGTCACAGATCTTATGGCCTGCATCCTTAGTTCTTTAGAGAGACCGTCATGCAGAGTTTGGACACTAGCAGGGATGTATCAGTGCTGCTCAAGTGGCTGCTTTTCTGTGGCCCTTCTGTGATGCCTTGTAACCCCTAGTACCTAAAAAATGCTTTCATACTCATTCTTCTTTGTGAGTTCGTGGCAGAAAATGGAAGTAGCAGAAGTACCATCAGGTTCTGTAACCTGGTTTCTTTCCCCTGTGTTGCCTGGCTTCCAGTTTACCCTGTCAGAGTATAACCCTTTTACTACAGTATTGGGTGAAAGCCTTTGCAGGAGTGTTGTGGTAATACTTGCCTTACCGTGGAAGTGCAGTAACTGACCCCAGGGGTGGATGGAGAGGGGAGAACCTACCAGATTCCACATGAAAGGAAGGGCAAAAGGTTTTCCTCCTGTGCCCTTGTGATGTGTATTCATTCACTCTCCCTGTTGAGTCAGACCTCTCTGGACTTGCTTCTCCTGGGGAGATCTCCGGGGACAACTAACAATGTTAAAATCCTGTCATTTTGGATGTGATTTGATCTAAAGGTGTATAAGGGCCAGCAAGTACGCCAGTCCCTATGTAGTCACTCAGATCCATTCCAAACAGTCAAAAAGAGAATAAAAGGTATGTAAGAAAGTAATGTCCAATCAATAAATTGTGGGAGGAAAAGGGGTGTCCCGAAAGTTTTACTTCTAGAAATGATGAGATGACAACATAAGAAGGACATTTTATAGAACATTCTGCAGTTGGTACAATTCAGCACAGCTTCACCTGTTCCTTCAGAATTCCTTCTCTACGTCAATAGAGAGACCCTCATAAACACATCCTAGAAAACTTGTGGGGGTGCTCATACAATGATCCATTCAGGGCCAGATTATATAATTGTCCACTAATGTCTATTCTTTCATTTCTTCATTCCTCAAGAAACATTTGCCCTTTGTCCTTCCCTAGAATGAGCCTGGAGAGCACCCTGCCTGCAAATGAGGTTGAAACAAACAGAAGAATAAAGAAAAAAATTCTTTTCCCCAGAGTCTCTTCACCTGCAAGCACTTTTCTTTCTGTGTGTTCATAGCTACATGTACTGCAACTTTATGACTGCACTGGGTTCCCCTGGGGAGCTTCAAACTCTCTTAATTCTTATGACCACCAGTCAATTTCCACCCAGAAATATCCTCCATAGAAAAGACGTGAAATAGGCAAGGAGAAAATAAATATTCATTACTCCAAGAGTTAAAGTAGCATCCATTTGGATTGCACATCTGTAAAAGGCCAATAAATTGAAGGCAATGCTGATAATTACATTGCAGGCCAGGCTGCAAAAATGATGCATTCCTCTAGAGCAATTTGCTATTGTTGGTATTTAGGAAACTCTTCCCTCCCTGCTGTTGCCAAAAGAAAAAAAAAAAGAAAAGAAAAAAGATACTTCTTTTTTTGGATGTTGATGATTAAATAAAAGAATGCAGAATGGCAATAGTCATTAGACCAGCAGGAGGAATAAATAAGGAACATCATTTGTAGTTGTAAATAACGGATGCCATTTTGAGCACAAAGCAACACATCTGGTAATTATTCTCAATTCCACTCCAATTGCTTTGATTTGGCGGCGTAAGGTGCCACAATGAATTCTGCTTTTATTTATTTTTTTATTTGGAAATCAGTGTTTAATTGTAAATTGCCTTGGAGGAATCAATGGGATTTATTGCTTCTGCCATGTGAGGTGTGAAATGTTTGCCATTACTGAACAATGGATTATTTTTTAATAATCTCTGCCTAACGTCCTTTTCGTTTGTAATAGGGTTGTTTTCTCATAGGCAGAAGTTGCTTTTGATCTTCTCTTCCTCACATACTTACACTTTTTGCCTCTCTGCTTATACTTTTTTTATGGCTGCTCATCTGATACCTCCTTAACATTACTTCCTTTATTAAAACAGAGCTTAAACAAGACTATTCTGCCAAAGCCTCTTTCTGTGACCTTCTGCCAGTTACTTTAAGACGTGTTTTGGAGGGGCATGTTCGGAACTGACCAATACATATAGCTCATTAACCAAAAAAAATGATTTCTTTTGTCTTTTCTTAGCCCTGATTATTTTTCCATTATGATTTGTCTTTAGAAAGAATCCTTCCTATCCATTCTCAGTCTCTCCTAAATTCAAGATAAAATCCCTCCTCCTCTCTGCAACAGAGGGTAAATTAAGAAGGTTGAGCCTTTCTCCTCCCTTTGCCTTTCAGTGATTATTAGAAAATTTCAAGAAAAGAGAAGGAATTTTAAAGAAATTTGCATTTATAAAAATTCTCTTGCTTTGATTGATAGCATTTGTGGATGTCCTTTTCCTCTGTTAAGAATTTCACTTTTGCACATAGTATGTCCAAACAGCAACAGGAGTGATGATTACTTTTGTACCTTTAAAATGTCTCTGGATCTTGGTTCCTTATCTACGGCACAGTAATAATGGACCCCTTTTTCTGAATTGTCTACTGAGATTATAACCATGCCAGGACTTCTTTTTCATTACAGTGCGTACAATACTTAACAGAACAGGGACACAATCACAGTTACTTTCTCCAGATGATACTGTAATTACCACATTAATTTGTAAACCAGCATTCAGTCCTCTGGCTGAGACACTCCTTCCCCTGGGCCACACTTATTCCTCTACTAGACTAGCACATCCTCTCGCCTTAGCACTGGACTCCATCAGTTTGAGTCTGATATGCTTTTTTTTGAAAAGTGGGGAAGGGGAATTTTTTTTGGTTTATTTTAGTGAAGAAACACTGGTTTTCATAAAATTATCTCTACTTTAAAACTAGCTAAATAAATAATCCCCACCCTCCATGCTTACAGCACACCAGTTTGAAACTAATGACAGCATCTCTGGGGAACCAGAGCCCAGGTGGTTGCAGGGACAAGTTCTCAGACTGGACTGCAGCTCCCCAGACTTCAGTGAAGCCCAGAAAGCCCCAGGAATACTCCCAGAAAACCAGAGGGAAGGGGAGGACCATCCTGTTTGCCAGCTGTGAAGACTCTGCTCTCCTGTGGATGACTAGAAAGCTGCCTTCTTGAAAGCTATTCTTCTGCAGAACAGCAAAGGCACTGGAACTTAGCACAAAGTCCTCTCTGTCTTCTTCCAGTGACAATCACTGTGCATTTAGCTCCACTGTGGAACAGAGCAGGCGAGCTAATTAACGCAATAAGTCATAAAGAGGCTGTGCCAGTGGGGAAAAAGGAACTGTGCGAGCTGTCTGTGTTCCTACCCTGTGCAGTCCTCCTGCCATGAGACCCTAACTGTATGATTAAGAATGACAAGTGTTAACCCCTCCAGTCTAGAGGTCTCCCGGCTCTCCTACTGCAGTATTTTCATACCATTTTCTCTCTCAGAATTACAGCAATTAACAACAGAAAGGACATCTTAGTTCATCTATCCCACAAGCTCACTATTCTCCTTGGACAGAAAAAAATGACTACTTATATTCATGCAGTTCATTGTCCAGACAATTTTTAAATTATTCTTACAATGAAATTCCTTCAGAAAGCTGTTTCATTGACTAATGTCTGTCTCTCTAACCGATTACCTCCCATACACATAAGAATAAAATTAATTTGGGGAACTGAATTGAAACGCTCCCCTCCAGAGCATTCGCCAGACTGCTCCCTTGGGCATGGGTTAACCCTCTAGGCAGCAACCACATACTGACCAGTACTCTCTCTTTTACCCGTGGGGTATGTTTTCCGTCCAGGCGACACTTCTAGATCTGGGATGCAACTTCTTTGGAAGCACAGAGATAAAACTGCCATTCGTACTGTTGGAAAACTGTTCACTTTGTTTTTTAAAACAAAAATTGATTTTGGGGTCGAAGTCCACGGAGAAAGGAAATACACAGTTCTGATGACATTCCCTGAGGAATATTGAGCTGGGTTCAGGGCTGAGTGTGACTCAAAACTAAGTCAGAGTCACACTCACGTGTGTGGGAAGGGAAGGAGGGAAAGTAGCAGAGAAGAATGGAAGAAGAAAGGATTCAATACGTTGATCCAGATCATTCAAACTCAGTGGCTCCCAGACCCTCATTTCCTGTGAGAAATGAGGGTCTGAGAGCCAATGATTTCAGATTTCCTGCGAGAAATGAGGATTAAGATATTTCCTATGAACTGCTGAGTCAGATGATCATCTTTGTTATTACTTTTTCTTGGAGTGAATGTCCCTATTTAAATTTTACAAAATAATAATAATTGAAGACACACAAGAAAGCTAGGTAAATTCCAAGTACTGCATCCTGTTGGGAATGAATGCTGTTTTCAAGCTATATTTGTTTTTGCATTTATTTTCTTTCTTTTTAGCTAACAGTGCCTCACAATTAATTACTCCCTGAAGGGAAAAAAATATTAAATACTACAGAACAGCTGACATAAAAAATAGCACTGAAAGAGCACCTGACTAAAGTGGTTATTGCTATTCACCTTGATACACACTCATATACACACACATAAATATTAATCCTTAGCAACCCCTTTACTAACAACTTCTCTGACAGTTGAGAGGGTTACACTTCAGTAATAAGAATTTATTGCATTTTATCAATAACAGGATCAAAATTGCCCAGCAGTATCCCTTCAACTTCAACTGGCGTGCGTCTACCCAGACATTTTGTGTAACCTTTCAGGACTGATACAGAGATCACTGGTATCTACACTGGTGCTAACATGAACTGTACTGTGTGTTGGATGAGATCTTCAGGTTTGTTTTTACATCGTTACTCATAAAAAGAAAATAAAATAATATTAATTGTTGAAGCCTGATTCTGGCAAGCGGGAAAAATCCTCAGCCCATGATTGGAATCTTTTTTAAGTAAATTACAGAAATTGTTCAATTTGGGGGAGGGAGGGAACCATGCTTTTTACATTCACAAATAAGGAGATAAAGATCATTGCTAGGATACACCACTCCAGAAATTTCCATGTCTGTTTTACCTATGATTTAAATCTTCAGAAGGCAAAAAGCAAATGGGCCATTGAAGTCAAGAAATGTTGCCCACCACAGGTTCCAGACCTTACTAGGGAACCTGAGTAAACCCAACCAAAGTCAAGTGAGAGGAAGAATCGATTCCAAGTATCAGGTGAAGTTCATCCTTAATGAAGCAAGAGATCTGAAGGTGGGCGTAACCTTCAAGCGCAAAGATGCCCATTACAGGTCACCATGGAGGAGTATGGAAGATCTGGGACTGCAGGCCACGAATTCTGCCACTCAAAGAACTAACTACTTCTGCAGGGCTCTGCAAGGAGAGAAAAATAACTATGGGGAGTTGTTCAAGCCATCTCAATAATATTTCTTGGAGACTAAGACTGTGCACAGTTTGAGTTAAAGTCTGATTTGTAGGTATCTTGTCTCAATTGCTGGACAATTGATCTTGGGAAATAAGTATTCCCATTAAATGATGAAGTGCTTGATCCACCATCAGAACAGGTATAGCCAGGCGTGGCCTGAAGGAATATGATCGCTGGAGTATCGCCCCTGGTTTCCTAGCTCAGCGGTGTGTTAAAAGGCTCACTATAAGACTGGGAACTGGTGAGAGTGACTTGCAGGAAATGTGGAAAAAAGCTCTACAAAACTCTCCTATGCCCCAAGATATTTTTTCGCTGTTATTTCAGAAAGCTCTGCCAGGTACTGGACAGCATATATATTACATTTACTGTATGGATCTAGGTGCCTTTATGGTTCTGTCATTTTACCGCAGAACAGCTCACAGGGGCTGGTGGACATTATCCTTGCAGCATATGAAAGAACAAGACAAGTAATATTACTGTTCTAACATCAGCTGAGTGCAAAGGCCATTCTCCCTTGTGTTGGCTGTGCTGCTAGATGGCAAAGGCTATAATCCAGTCCTGCTTGGCTGGGGTATTGTTCTCAGGTTGCTTTCCCTCCAATAATGGTAAGCTAAAAGGGATAATCATAAGGTTTAGGTAAGTAGATGTAACTCTGCAAACCTCTCTCCTCCTCCTGTCTTGTTTCTTCACACAGTCAGGAAGAACTAGAGATACTTGAGACAGACTTTCCTCTGCTAATTCCTGCCTTGAAGTTTCGAGTGAACAAAATGAGATTATCTGGATGAAATAATCTAAATGTGAGGGCAAGGGTGAGTGATGGCTACAGAAAGTGGTCTACTTTCAGCAAATAAAACTTGGCTTCTGCAAAAGGCCATTTTGGCAACACCTCCCGCTGCAAAACTGCCTGGTCTTGTCCGGTTCATCATTTTGCACATATCCACCTATCAAGAGGGTGATCCATGGCATGCAAGAGGACTCTGCAGAATCCTTGCCACAAAAAATGTCCTCCTTGATACCAGGTGGAATTGCTCCCTTCTGCCTCCTCCTGTGTCCTCGCTTCCCCTCTTGTATGATTTCATTCATTGAGAAGTGTTAGAAAACAGCGTTTTTAGCAGTTTCAACCTATTGGTCTTCCATCCGTATAAAGAAATTCCCTTGCAGGATAGTGTATACCAAAGCCTGTTCTAATGTACCCCACAGTAAATCAGATTGACTTCTAAGAACTTTTATGAAGTTACTGCTTAGTCACTGTCATCTAGAAGGAAGAAAACCTGGTCCTATTCTTTCACCTGCTTGTAGTAGCTTCTAGAAATTATGATGATACTACCTAAGAAAGAGGCAGGGAGGCAGGAGGAAGAAAGAAAGAAGAAAAAAAAAGAAATAAGATAAGAAAGAAGGAATATAAGAAGTACCTACTTCCAGTAAAAAGAATACAGATATGAATTAAAAAAAAAAAATTGACAAATTGAAAATAAACCAAATAATTTTTCTGCAAAATTTCCACTGACTTCTAAAAAATCGAAAAAGACATAGGACTTGAACAATGCGTGTGCATACACTGCCCATATAGTACCTAGTTATGCGTAAATGCATGTATTCAGGTTAGTGTGATTTTCTTTAAAGGAGGAATTAACTGACTTTTCTTTTACCCTGAATGGTACAATGAGAACAGATAATGTAAGCATACACTGAATAAAATCTCGATCTAAAGAAATAAAGGAAGGGAGCAATTTCTGATGCTCATGAAAAGCAGTAACTCAGAAATAATGTTGATTTCAAGTAGTCTTTATTTGAAAACAAAGTTGCCATAAGACTGGTATCAGCTGGGGGTATATTCCAGTTCTTTGATGCTGTCCGTGCAATAAAAGTTTTTTGCATATATATATATATATATATATGTTTTTTAACTGCTTCCTTGCACTTTGCAGCCAAGTTACATCAACTCTACATCAAGAGTCTTTGCTAGAAATCTTTGCCTATAGATGTGTGTAGTACTTTACATCCCGTACCTTGAA
>Ga0181612_180942_pt1 | contig 10002 bp, 4 predicted proteins | sample HoacroProtozoa21_FD_119630 | JGI IMG/M metagenome (GOLD analysis project Ga0181612, IMG submission 119630) | Hoatzin crop microbial communities from Cojedes, Venezuel. Combined Assembly of Gp0051906, Gp0051904, Gp0051908
CAGCCTGCTGTAGGTGACCCTGCTTCGGCAGGGGGGTTGGATTAGATGACCCACAGAGGTCCCTTCCAACCCCGACCATTCTGTGATTCTGTGATGGCCCATAAAAGGCTCCTCTGCACAGCTGCAGCCCAGGCACAGCCCTTCGCCTCTCACCTCTGAACACAAGTCTTTTTTCTTCCTTTTTCCTCAGCCAAATTGATTAGATGAATACCATTATAGCTTGGACAGGAACTTGCACATCTTAGTACTAAGTGCGTGAAATAACGTTATACTCCAAATCCTCCTGGAGCGGTTAGGAAAGCCAGTCTTATCTTGCGTAGTTGCATTAGAAAATTGCTGAACAAACCTGTTCTGCTGTAACGGGAAGGGACACATTTTCTTTCCTGCCGTAAGTAGGTCAACGAAAACACGATGTTGTGAGGATGAAACTGTTTCCTCTGTTCTCTTCCCGCTAATGGCAGTTCCAAATCATTCCGATTTAATTATGTTTCTAGTGTTAGCTGTAACAACATTGTAAAGTTATTAACAACTGATATATTGGTGGTCCTAAAGTCTGGGGTTTGTGCTTCCTTGCAAGGCTGATTCTAGCCTCAGGTATACGCACGCAATTCCTACACAGGGCACGTCATTGCACAGTTAAAAAAAGCCTGCAAAGAAATCTGTACGTGAAATGCAACAACACATTATCAGGCACAAAATTTTAACTCTCAGCTCCGAGATTCACATTGAGCTTTTACATCAATGTGATCTTTATCTGGATTAAATTCTCACTATCATCTACTCTAAAGTAGCTACACTGTGAACAGTGAGCTTCCTCTGAATTAATACTGACATAAACAAAGCCAGAGTATTTTCAGTGGAACTATTCCAATTCATAGCACCTGGAGACTTCTCTGCATGCATTTCATCAGGAGGGTTTAACCAGCAGCTGAAGAAAGATTTAAATTGCTGTTATAGCTATCTGAATAGTAAATGCAAATTGAAGGCCATTGGCAATAAAAAAAAATACATTTTGGGGGAGAACCTCCCCCCCCAAAAAAAAAGAAAAAGGAAAAAAATTACATTACACTAAAGAAAATATAGAATGCCTAAAGTCTTATCAAATGAAATTTTAAAAACCAAAATAGGTGTTGCTTTTTCACTGACTACCTCCCTCTATTTTAGAACAGCTGGAGTAAATTAGTTTTGTTGACATTATCTGAAAGAAGGAAAAAGTAATTAATTCACCTCACGTAATGCCTGTTGTAAACTGTCACTCACCCACACAAGCACTCCAAAGGCCCCCTTCTGCACGCAAATGTTTGCCATAGCAAAAGTTACACACTCCTACAAACCACCCCTTCTATCCTCCTGAAAACAACAGGCCTGCCTAGTACACTAAAGCTAAGCACACACAAGTGGACACCACTCTGTCCTCAGTGTGAAATTTTTACCCTATAAAAACCCATGACTTCAAAGGGAACTCGGATTTCATCCTCAGAATCCAATTACATGTTTCAAATTTAGGATGGACTGTCAAGTGCCAGCTGACAGAGTGATGTCCCTAAGTATTTCAGCACAATGACATCCGAGCTGAAACGCAAAGCCAGCTGTTCATGCCTTAACCACTTACCTAAAGAACATTGCAAAATGAGGAAATTACATGATGATTAAGTGCCTCTGCACCCTAGCAAAACGCATCCCACTCTGCAGAGAGCTCTTTCCAACCAGAGTTTAGAAAGCATGTCTTTCATCAAGAAAATAGTTCCATGTGCAGTATTATCACCAGCATCACCAAATCATAAGGATGGTAGAAAATACATGTAATCCACCTCCTACTGTGAGATGGTCAGATACACTTCACTCATATTTATTAAAGCCATTCCTAACACCTCCGGTAGTGGAGGCTCCACAAGATCCACTGGCAGTGTACTGCAGGGATAACATTTTCTTAGGGTTTACCTCATATTTCTTGCTTCACTTCAGACCGATTTCTCTTTGTCTATGGCACAGAAAAGAGATTACTGGCCTCTTCTTCACAACAACCTGTCCTGTGCTACCTGTGCTTGAAAAACTGTCTGTCTCCTATATGCTTCCCAGCACACTGCTCTTCTTTAGGTGAAGCAAACAAACGTTTCAGGTTTTTCCCCTGGGGCATGTCCTCTGGATCTCTGGTCATTTTTACTGTCTTCCTCTCCACTTCCACAGTGGCCAGCATTTTCTTGCAGAGCAGCGCTCCAAATTGAACATTGGGCTCCAGCTGAGTGCTCACCAACATGGAGATTACTCCCTGCAGCTGTACTCCTGTATGCATCCCAACACCGTGCTTTTCTTTTTCCTTTTCTATCACGCAACAGCTCAACATCACCAATTCATGTTCAGCTGGAGATCCACAGTGACCCCTATGCTTTCCTGAAGAGCTGCTGTGTCACCACTTGTGCCCCACCCTGTACTGGTGTCAAGAGCTACCAACACACAGCCCAGTGAACCCTCTGGAGCTACAGACCACCACTGCTCGCCTCCGTGCATCTGGTGAGCCAGGCATGCCCTTTCAATGCGGCCTCACGAAACGCACCGAGTTGTGTGTAGTTCTTCATTAGCATACAGTGAAAAATACTGCAAATCCAGCAAGGACCGGGCCAGTATTCGCATAATCTTCCCCTCTTTTCACTTGCCTGCTCTATCTGCCAGGGGCAGGGTGGAAAAACAATTAGGACTATTTCTTCCAAGGCTGAGATATCCAATTTTATTTCCTCACTCTATATTAGGTCTGTCAGTATATGCAGTCATGCCTAATACAAACCCAAGCAGTCATATACAACGGTGTGCAACAGAAAAAGGATAGGACTAATGACCTGTGAAATAGGTATAGCCAGACCTGGCTGGTCTGAGGTTGCTTTCTGGCAAAGCTTGGTTTCTCTTGGACATAACACAGTGGATTACTGATTTAGTACTTTACATGCACAGCTACAAAATCTGAGGCTTTGTGCACAAGGAATTTATTTCCTCTTTTGGCAAAAGTGAATGGCCTGAAAATCTATCAGTTGATCTGCTTACCTGATGCCTGTTTCATGGAGAATACACCGTTTCAATGTGGGTGGGTGTTAAACAGTGTAACAGCAAAGATCAGGCCCATTCCATTCCGCTTATCATGGAGTTACGAGTAACTGTGCATGACTCTCAGCAGACACCTATTCACCTTCCAGTGAAAATGCACCTTCCTGCAAAGAGTTCACCTAAGCCTGGAAACTATTTTTAAAAAAAAAGTCTTTAAACTCTAGCACTTCTAATTTTACTTAGGAATACATCACCAGATTTAATGTAGATGAAGAACTTGCATTCACTTGGATTCTTTTCAACCATCCACGACCTAATTTACTTACTTAGCTGTATGATTTCTGAAATTGTATTTACTGCCTCCTAGACTCACATAATTGCTTCTTGCCATCATCATTTTAGCAAGTTTCTTCTGCTTACACCCACTTCCTACTACAAAACTTCTTTCAGTTGCTCTGCTAAATTTTACGCTTGACCTGAAATTTTACATACCAGATATTAGAGTCAAGCTCAGTGTATTATTTATAAATTTTCAGCAATTTTCAAAGCTAAAGTTATTGAAAAGAAATAGTTTTACCTGTGCTAAAAAAAATTCCTTTAGAGCTTATGAGTGCAAGCGATTGCTCTACCAGCTGAAGGTCTGAACCTTGCTGATGACTTGTGTTTTGAACTGACATGGGCTTATGGAAGATGCACTCAGGGGGCTTCTCGCAAGCCACACACAACTTCTCGTACTTGAAAACCTGTCTCTTCCAGAAATTTCCTCCCTAACTGAGACTCCGTAGGCAAGCAGAGGAGATGGAGCAAGGACTTTCATTGAATTACCACTTCTGGATGTGCTACCAGCCTGCCCTGGTTGCTGTGACTTACGTGTTCAACTGGTCAGTCAAAAATTCATCCAACTCTATGGCTGAAATTAAACGGAGGATGACTTGGAGGCTGGGATGAAGAGCATTACCAATGGCCTGGTAGGTGGCAGACAGAGGTGGGAAGCCAGGATGCAGAATAGGTTGTAGGGGAAGTAACATGATAGATGGCATTACCAGAAGTGGGTGTTTTTTAAAAGAAAAACGTGACCTGTTTACAGAATAGCCTGGCAGAGTACATGGCTTGACTCTCAGCTCTGTTAAGCTCTCCTTGCGTTCCTGTACCAGTGTAATACAATTTGTACCTGCATTAAACTGATGTGATTTATTTTCCCTAACAAGACATGCAAATTGATCAAACTTTCAAGGGCAAAAATAAAACCATGAAACACTTTGCATTTTGTTTGGTCTGTTTGGAAAAACATTTTGTTTGTGTATATTCAAAGAAAAGTGAAATATCTGTAATTGTAACAGCAATTAAAAATACACATCAAAAAGCAAGATAAATGCTTTCAAACTTGGATCTACAATGTGCCTTTTTCCTGGGTTCAAGTCTGCAAAAGACTGGCCAGCTCTCCTAGATTAAATTTAATTTCTCAAGTAGGTGAGAAAGCTTTCAGTTACACAAACTAGTTAGGACTATATGTTGAAAAAGTGGTAAGAATTCAGAATTATCAACTCAAAATTTAGAAAATGTTTATATCAATGTGTGTCCTTGGTAATTTAATGCCTTTTTTTAGATGTAAAGTTAGTCATTCTGAAGTTAATTTATAGGAAAAAAGAATGATCTAAAACCAGGGAATGGATTATAATTCCACATCACACAAATGATCCAGTAGCTCTCTTAATCCAGTATAAATGAGTTGTGTATTAACAAAAGGGTGGGACAGAAACACGTGATAGCCGAACTATCATTGCTTTACAAATCTGGAAAGTATCAAAAGCATTTCCTGATCTTGTTCCAAGGACAATGTCACATTAAGAATGAACACGGACTGAAAAGGTAGTAATTACTAGAAAGCATATACTCTTGTTAAGTGGTATATTTAAACAGTGTAGCAGGAAAGCCTAAGATTACTAACTAATTCTATCTGCAGCTGTTATTTGGTAATGAGTACTCAAGGACAACTTCACTCCGAGCATGTTCTTCTGTGCTTTGCCTGTGCTTACTTTCATTGTGTTTAAAAGAACTAGTCATAAGTTGTCAATAAATTCTTTTTTAAAGCCCACTTGCTCACAGACTTTTCCATCTCTGCTTCATTTTTCTCTTTTTTTTTTTTTGAGGTTCCACTGACTGCAAATGTTCTTACAAATTTACAAGAAAGTATTTCATGCCAGAGTAGTTTTATCCTTACAAAAGATATAAAAGAAAATAAGAATGCAGCACTTAGGTAACACTTTTCATCCCTTGATCTCAGAGCACTGCACAGAACTGGGCAAGTATTACCGTCACCACTCTCAGAAAAGGATATGCCAAGCCCCCTACATGACTTGTTAAAGATCACAGGCACGGAAGCCGACTTGTTCCCTCCATTGCCCCAGGAAAGGTTATGTTCAGCAAACAGCAAACACCATGCCAACAAACAAATTAATAAATAAAGATTCATTATTTCCACTGCTTCCCTATCTCTTCTTTATTACTCAGAGTATAATTCCCAATTCAGGTTTTATAGCCAAATGCAGCAAAAGGCCATGCAATGGGTTCAGACACAGGAAAGATACAATAAAACTTGGCTTCCTATAATACCCACCCGCCAGGGAAGATGGTTTTCTCGAGACTGTTAGGTATTGGGCATTCTCTCAACTACCACAGCTGCAATTAGATGCATTTTTAAGCATCCTATTAGTGGGAAGTATTGCTGTGTTTCCAGGTAAAGTCACTTCATACAGTAATAATTAGCTCAGGAAGTACTTTATTCCCTGACACACCAGGAGCCGGAATCAATAGTAAGTGCAGGAGGTCTGACACCGCTTGGACTGGAGACTTCCCTGGATTTCCACTCGCGGACTCAGAGGTGATAACACAGCTGCATAGGATATCATAATTGCATTAGTTTTGGTTGTGGGTGTTTTGGGGGGTTCTTTTTTTACAGAAATATGAAGTTACAGAAATGAGGCCTTCTACAGAGTGCTGCAATGTATAAAGCATTGACTGCCATACTCTGCCAAAACGAATTAGCTGCTGTCGCTGGAAGCAGGCTCATTAGGACCCAAAGGAAACTGTTTCACCGCGAGCTGCTTCTAAGTACTTTTGAGCTCAGAAGAATACCAGCACACTGTGATGGAACATTGGCAAAGCAGTCCTTAAACGTGCAAAAAGCTTGAAGATGAGGCCAGAAACAAAGCTTTACAAAGGAAAAAAAGATCATGACGTAAGGAAAGCAAATGGGACCAGTAAGTGTGAAGACTAGCAAGGAAGGATTTTAACACCCATAAGCATATCCCTGCCACTGGCTTTAGGAGGGTTTACAAAGAAAGAAGTGTAGGATCTATCAAAGGAAAAAACGTTGCAAACCCATTTTCACCTCAAAGTACGATTTTTCTGAACGCTTGTGACAGAGGCACTTACAACTTAATGGTAATGGAAAGGGAGGGACCGTGACCTGCCTGCTCCAGAAGCAGACGTGTTACTAACTGTGACGAAGCAGGGCTTGTCCCTAAGCGACACTGAACAGTCAGTTCCTCGGAGCAGGAAAGTGTGGCACATGCAAGTGATGAACACTGTAGCAGCATTAGAGCAGCACCCCAACCACTCACACAGTACCCAAAACCAGGAGGCACCACTGCTTCAGCTGTAGGCTTGTGCTCCCCTCGTCAATCTTCTGTCCCCTGCTCGATCTCCCTGAAGACTGGGGCCTCCACCATCCCTCCTCTCTCTGTAGTAGCAAGGGGCAGGGGCTGGGGGCAGGCACCCTCTCACCCCCTCTGTCCCAGCACCACTTCTCCATCTCCCCCTGCATGTGGTTATCAGGGGTCCTGGGAAAGGGGAGGGAGGGAAGGGAAGGCTGCAGTAAGCCAAGAAGTCCCAGAGATCAAGGAGAAGAGAGTGTCACCACCCCCAGCAACACCTTATTACAAAAGCCTTCAAGAAAAAGATGCCTCCCTTCCCACCTCCCATCAAATCCCAGTCACCTGAGTAGCACAGGGCCAGTGGGAAAGGAGAGAGAGGACAGGAGAGAGAGGTCCCAGCCCCTATGTCCTGCCCTGATAAAGCCACCATACCCTTACCCAAAAGCCTCAGCAGTATTGCCCTGCTGCATGGTACTGTCACCACCGAACACATGCGGTACCATATTCACCCTAACCATGCAAAATTCACCCTAACAGCTGGCCAAGGATTTTCCATTTCAGAAAATATGCCACCATTATAATAATATATGAACTACATCAAACACAGCAACATTTTCTATGGGAAAATACTAGTTTACTGAAGATTTTCCATTAACTGCTAGGACAATTGGAAGATGTTATTTCAGGCAGATTAGATACAGCAAAATGTATTTTTTTAAAGTCAATCCAACACCACAGTGTTGTTCCTTAGCCTGGGAACTCCCTGTTCCTGGGTCAGATGCTCATTCCCTTACAGGAACAAGGCTTTTCAGGCAGCTTCACTCCCCAGAACACAAGCAGGTTTCCTCCTGACAAAGCTCTCCAGTGCTTCTTGGACATTTAATTATGGGAGAAGGGTCTCAGATAATGAAATAGGAACACCACGCTTCTGTACTATAACTTCTGAAAAGCAATACACTGTGGTAGGGAAATGCAATTTAATTTTGAACTGACTCAAGAATTTCCCACGGAACATTAATTCTATTTTCTGCTCACCTCTGAATGTCAGTCTATTTTTCCCTTTCAGTTTAGGCAGCTTATAAAAGGTGCAGCAAACCTCTGCTTCCAAATCTGTGGACTCCCTCCTCCCTCCTGCCTTTTGCCATAGCCCTGGGGAGAGTGCATCTGAAAACAGAGGCCTATTGTGCTAAGCCTTACCAAAGGCGATGCCTAGCCGGAGGAACTGCTATCTAGATACCTAACACAGAAAAGTAATAAAGGTATTTCCAGCTCCTCCAGGTTTGCTTCCCCTCCTGAGAGCTCACAAGACTTGCCCAAAGCTGCACAGCATCCTGTGCAAGAGCCAGAAGCTAACCACAGCTTTACCAAGCCCCCCTGTAGGTTTTTACTCATCTTGACAGATTTTGTCTCAAAGTTCTTCCACTTCAATACCAAAACAAGTATTACAGTGATATCTTAATATAAGTAACTGTTGGCATGGAAATTTAGCATGGGACTGAAGTGTTTAGCTAGTCCAAGCTAGTTGAACACCCAACTAGTACAAACCATCAGAGAACTGGATTGAATATAATTTCTCACCCACGCAGTTGTTTTATTTCAGATTTACCTCAAAGGTTATATATTTCCTTATTCTCCATCCCCTACATTTAGTCATGCAGAAAACACTTCACAGCACATTTGCTCACCCAAATATACCCAGATGTTTTGTAAAATTCAGGTAAGCCGATCAATAAGGACGAACTTGATCAAACGGAAGAAAGGTAACAAAACATACCAGATGCATCATCTTTCCTTCAAATGGAGGAAACATTTCTATTTTAGTTCACTCAGTTCCACATATTTTGCAAGGCACAGACTGCCACTATGTGAGTCTCTTCAGCACCGATATCTATAACCAAAAATGTTAGGCGTTTCAGTTATCCGCAGACAGCACCTACTTCCTACGGTTATTATGGGCAGTACTAACACGTCAGGAATTCTGAGTATGTTTGGGTGAACTGCTACCAAATCCAAAGTTAGGAGCTTCTCTACTACGAGTGTAAAACACACGTGCCCAGAATAAATGGTAAAAACGATGCTTGCATTTAGGCGATTCTCATTCAAGGCACAGATTCAGATAAAACTTAAGAACACAAGTTCTTGCTACATAATAAAAGTTACATCTAACTTCCCACTGAGTTCGTGGTATTTCAAAGTCCTTTTGGCCACAGCCACACCGCAACTTCACCAGTAATATTTGCGAAAGAGCCTGAAAAAAACATTGATCAGTGAAGTGATTTATGTGCTACATCATGAAATTACTTCTGGTAAGTTGTAGAAAGAACCAGCCTCAATCTTCTTTTTACTCACAAACTCACTATTTAAGCGAGGACTATCAGGGGAATGTGCACATTTTTTAATTACTGCTAAAAGACCTTTGTTCAGAGAAAACAAGGGGGCCAAAATGTTAAAAAAAAGACAAAAAATAAACCCCAAACGCCAAGCAAAAAGCGTTAACAAACAAACAAACAGGTTAAATTTAATTACCCTGTGTTGTGATCAAATTCACACGAGGAAAGAGCAAGCGAAACCATGGCCAAACAAGGAAGCAAACATAGGTTACATCCTCTGTAACATGGAAAACAACTCACTTATCACCTTTGTAATAATACACAGCACTTAAAACAGCATATCCTAATGAAAAGCAAACGCATGTAACAAAACTCGTCTGATAAGAAAACCGCACTCATCATGGTAAGATCTTTAAAGCCCCAGACTCCCTACGTATGCCAAGACAAGTAACCTTGTGAGTTACCACTTCACTGAGGAACAAATTTCAAACAATCTGTATGGGGAAAACGGGGGAATAAATCGCACGGAGAAAGCACGATGTATCTACCTCATCCTACGGGAGTTGCCGAGTGCTCTGAAAGCAGAAGCAAAGCCCAGAGGAACCACCCTAGCAAACGGGTGCAAAGGCAAGTTTCCTACTTACCCTGTAGTCTGCACCATGATCTCTTTTGCCACCTTAGTAATTCCAAAGAATCCGGAATGATGTTATCTTTAAGCGAATATTAGAGTCGTTAGAGGAGACAGAGGCAAGCTGACAAGCAGAGCTTTGCGAGAAGGCAGGCAGAGAGGGATGAATTTAAACCCTGGCACAACATGCTGCGTACTCTGCGTCTATCTTTAACTTGTAAATGATTCGGTTTCACATTCCTCTCAAGTCCTGCTGGCAGATGCCTTCGCGGAGCTTTACCAATCGCAGGCACCCGGGCCAACCCCCCACCTCCCTCCCCAGCCTGCCGCTCCACCCCGTCTCCCCCATCCC